>Ga0116229_10001226_pt1 | contig 39530 bp, 29 predicted proteins | sample S1TSphgellanicum_3_FD_87313 | JGI IMG/M metagenome (GOLD analysis project Ga0116229, IMG submission 87313) | Host-associated microbial communities from peat moss isolated from Minnesota, USA - S1T2_Fc - Sphagnum magellanicum MG | ecosystem: Host-associated > Plants > Peat moss > Unclassified...
AAAGAGAAATTAATAAAAAAAATTTTACTTTTTTTTTATTTCTTTTCCCCTCTCCTTCAAAACAACATAAATTTTTTTTTTATTTTGTTTTTTTTGGCCCTTCCCCCCCCCCCCCCCCAATTCACTTTTGGGGGACTTCACAGTGTTCGAAGGTCACGGGTACCCACTAGTATAAGAAGATCATCGATATGTGTCACATCTTAAAATAAAGCCTCATCCAAAAAATGTGTGACAAAATCTTGAGAACCCACTAGCACACCCAAAATGCGTAAACCATTTATTACCAAAGTACAACTTTGAAGAATTTCTATGCTTGAAAATATTATTGAAGGATTCCAAAGCTTACATTTTGACATTTTGACCCTAAGCCCAACTCAAGTTAACTAGGTCAAAAGGTGGTCAAAAACGAAAATAATTTCGCTCATAGAGCCCACGATGTGGGTATCATCTATTAAGGATGGAAATACACAATTGATGGAACATATTGATTACACAAACATAATTAAAAGGGAAGAAAAAGATTTAAGTGTTTATTAAGTATATGAAAGATTACATATGGCATGCACTCAAAGCTTTAATGCTAGAAAAATTATTTATTTCTTGGTTGATGGAAAAATTGGTAATTGCATCAACAAAATTGAAAAGGAAGAAGATTCATGCAAAGGGATTTGAAGGATTTCATATACATAAACTAAATGTGTAAACAACTACAATGATAAAAAAAGACTTTTACGTTGTGTTTCCAAGTTAAAATGTTTGATGGTTTGATGGTTGATGGACATTCACTCTAGTGTAAATGCCAAGCAACTTGCAAAAATAAAAGAGGATTTAATCAACAATAACAAAACCATGTTGGTTTCATTCAACAACACAAGAAGAGAAAATAACTAGAACATGAAAAAAATCTTGATGTGTTCAAATTCAAATTATTTGTTTCCAATAATGGCTCCTCCATCTATAAGAAGTGAAAATGGGTTGAATTTCCAAGCTTGTAAAAAATAACCAATTGAATGAAGACCAACATCATTTAAGTTCATTGTGTTTAAGCCTACTTGGTAACCAATTACAATGTTTTAGCATTATAGTCTCTAGGTGAATTCACATAATTGCAAAAAAATGAACATACCTTGATTATCATGAAAATCAAAGATTACGAAATAATATTTTTTGCACCACCCATGACCTTGAACTATCAAAATCACTTGTAAATAAATTCTTTCACCAAATTGAATGAAGTTCTAAGTTAGCTATTGCATTAATCAGATCACCAAACACCTAAAAGCCCATCACCAACCAAACCATTAATCTTTGTGTTCCTTGTCACGCAAGTTTGGCACCAAGCAACTCACAACTCAACTTCCAACACCAACATCTGCATTAGTATGTTGACAATAAGGAAATAATTTTTTTTATAATAATAAAACATAAACATTTTCTTACACACAAGAACACAAGGAGAAGCAATGCCATTCCTTTCCTCCTTTGCAACTATGTTTCCATCATTCATATTTTTCGATGACCCACACTTGCTCATCAAAACCACATTTCTTCCATTTTGTCCAAGATTCACACCAACAACATTGGCCAACTTGTTGATTCCAATTTGTAATGCAACAAGCACAAAATGAATAGCATGATCACCAACATGGGTACATGGACGAAATTAATTCCTCCAAAAATATAAGATGATCATGTGGTTTTTATAAGTCTTTGTGTGTAGGTATTGCATCATACAAAACCAATTTTAGAACATAAGACCGGCATCCCAATGTAAACCATACAAATGAAAAATAAATATTTTTTATAATAACTAATTATGTTTTGAATTTTGAAGCAATTCAAATGAACAAACATTAACACGGGGACAAATTAGCCTTCGAGTTTGAAATTAATTAACCCCCCCAAAAAACATTAAACTTTATAATCCTAATGGTAGATGCCATAAACCTTAAGAATTATACAAACATATATAAATGCAAAACAACCTTTTTAAAAAAAATAGGAGGGTAGGCAGGTGGGTTAGTACAAATGTTTTGTCAAAAAATAAAATTCTAGTTAAGAATAAAAAGGTTTTACCAAAAATTAAAGGTTTAATCGGGAAATAAAAAAGTTTTTTTCAAGAATAAAACATTTAACCAACAAATAAAAAGGTTTTTTCAAGACGTAGAAATTCAACTAGGAAAACATAAAGGTTTTGTTGAGAGGTAAAGGTTTAACCAATAAAAGATAAAAGTTTTGTCGAGAGGTAAAGGTTTAGTTAATAAATATAATTTTTTTGTTGATATATAAAAGTTTTGCTAAGATGTAAAGAGGTTTTGTTGAAAGGTAAAATTTTAACTATCCAAATATAAAGGTTTTATTAAAAGATAAATATTTAACTAAGAAATAAATAATTTTTTTTTTGTCAATAGGCAAAATTTGTGCTAAATAAAGATAAAGGTTTTGCTGAAAGGAATAGGTTTAGCCAAGATATAGAAAGGTTTTCCAAGAGATAGAGATTTAGGCATGAAAAAAAAAAGGTTTTGTCAAAAGATAAAAATTTAGACAATTTTTTTTTTCCCCTTTGAAAAGAGATAAGGATTTAGTTAGGAAGAAATAAAAGTTTTGTAAAAAAAAAAAGAGTTTCATTAGAGAAAGATAGAAGTTTGTCAAAAAAAGAAGAAGAATATCATTAAGAAAAGATAGAAGTTTTGTCAAAAAAAAAAGAGAAAAAGTTTCATTAAGAAAACATAGAAGTTTTGTCGAGAGGTAATGGTTCAATTATGAAAAGATAGAAGGTAGGTAGGTCAATAAGGTAGCTAGGTGGTAGGGTAATGTGGAGGTCAAGGTTGGGAAAAAAAATGACCAAAAAAAACCGAAGTTAAAGTTAGTTGCTAAAAAATGTTGAGTGTGATACAATGTTTGGTTAACCCAGGGTTGGGGAGGCAGATGAAAAAATGCAGCCCATCCTATCAACAGAATGACCACCTGTGGTATAATGTTGGTTAATACAGGGTCAGGAGGTGGATGAAAAAATGCAGCCTATCCTATGGACATAACCACCAACCGGTGGGTGTGAGTTCACTCTGGCCCCTGATGGGTATGAGTAAAAGGATGATACCCGCCCAACAACACTGGTTTGGAACAGCATGGAAACATGAATAGTTGTTGTCACTATAAAATTATAACCCTTTTTTGTGATATAAAAATTAGGGTTTTGTGTTTGGAGACACAAGAATCCAAATCCAACTCCGGAAACTGGCCATTTACAATCATAATTTGCACACACTAGTCATGTTATTATACATTGTGTGAACTCTGAGTGTTGTTGATAGAAGGGGCACAAACAAAAACACACACAAACTCCACTCAATCATCATTAACTCATTCCTCAGAAAAAATTGTAAGTCTGTTGTTGCTGGTTTCTCTTCTCCAGAGTCCAGAGAGAGAGAGAGAGAGAGAGAGAAGAGACTTAAAATCATTTTCAGTGATGAGAGAGAGAGAGAGAAGAAGAAGCACAGTTCAAAGTGAGCCTTTACATCAAGAGGTGACTAGCCATTTAAACCAACAAACCCATCTTCTGCCGCCCATATATATATTTTGCTTTGCTTTGATTTGCTTTACTTTGCTTCTTTAAATGTCTCGTATTCAATGCACTTTCTCATTTGCTGCCTTTGCCAAATGAGTGATTTGCTGCCTTCACTTCTTCACTCCCTAACCCCCCAACTAACTGACTTAACTCTCCTCCACCACTTCCTCCTTCCTCTTGCCCTGATGAATAGCCACCAATTCAGTTGCTGCTGCACACTTTATAATTGAACTTTGCCTGCACCGATTTCTCCATTTATGATCCAATTCAGGAACCGTTGCAAGCTTTGACCTTTTAATGGGTTTGTTTGCTGATTTGATGATTTGCTGCTGTTTGGGTCGGTCATTTTGTATTAAGATTTGGGTCATTTTGTTTTCTCTTTCCTCTCTCTCTCTCTCTTCAAATTCTTCCTCTCTCCCTCTCTCTTCAAATTCTTCCTCTCTCTCTCTCTCTCTCTTCTCCTCCCATAAATGAATGAATGGACATACATACAATAATATAAGAAAACAAGACTTGTAGTTGTTTACCTAACTTCTTACAAGTTTTATTATTATGATTCAGGTAAGCTATATATGCATGTTTGGAGGTATGTGTTCAATCAATCAATGCAAATCACTAATGCACATCAACCTAAATTTGTCTTTTGTTTTGTTTTGTCCTTCTATTTAACTTAGTTGGAGAGGGGTGTGGCTTTTTCATAAGTCTCAAATCTTGCTTCTATGAAGGGAAAAAAAACAATAAAAAACATGGGTAATCACTAATCACCAAAGAAAAGTAGTTAGCAAAAATTTTAAAATCAGATTTTTTTTTTTTTGGTTGGGTCTCTTGCTTTTTTTATTCCTTGTTAAACATTATATAATATAGGTAAAGCCCTCAAGAGTGAACTTTTTTCCCTACAAAATTTTGTTGATTTTCTAACCAAAAATGGGAATTCTAGGTGCCGGAGTGTTACATGGGCATCTCAAAAAAAATTTTGAAACATGGGGATCCTTGGTTCATATCAACACACAAATTATGTTGCACAAGGGTGATGACTAGCAAGCAACAAACGGTGCCAATGAAATAATACTGAAATGTTCTGCAGATCACCCCATTTCTTCTTCAAAGCCAGGAATTTTTGGGACACTTAATGATGGGGTGGTGGGTAGGCATAATAAGGTATATCAACTTGTGTTTGTGTTTCTTCTCTCGCCTCGTGGCAATAAAAGTTCAAAATCTTCTGGAAAAAACCCTTACCATTTGTGTTAAAACTCCACATCTATAGCACAATCAAATCCTTTATTGTTGACCTTGCCTACCAAGGGCAAGGATATTGTGTTTAGATTCATTATATAGTATAGGAGCTTAAGACATTTTGGACCCTACGTAGTAGGTCTATTTTTATCTGAGGATTTTTGAAACATGATATTTTGGCTTGTGTCGAAACTTGAGATTAGTTATAGAGTTATGATATCTTGAAGGATTTTGGTTTTCTTTTAGAGGGTTTTTTGGGAAAGATGATGTTTTTGAATGATGAAATATTTGAATTTTCATAATTCTTCGTTTGCCTTCAGATACTTTTTAATGTAAATGGCAAGGCCACATTTGTGACACACACACCCCTTGTTAAACCAAAGACTTGGTTAGATTGCAATTGCCCTCTTCAATCACCCTTGAACAACAAGCAGCTCATCACATAATGGCTCTATCTATGCTTTACGGGCAAGTTGAAACAAAATCATGAAAACCCATTGAGCCCTATAATAATAATAATAATAATAATATTGTTAGGTAACATAATGGCTCTATTGTTTATGGCAAGTGGAAACAAAATCATTGAAAAACCATCAAAGAACCCTATAATATTGTTAGGTGATATGTATAGGTAGAAATTCCTTGGGGACATGTGTGGTGGCAATCCTGCCAATACGGTGGTGCTCATTACAGTTTTTTGTTAATGCCCCTCCAAAACATGTAATGCCCACTCTATTGGCAGGTGTGCATGCTATGTGTAGTGTACATACAGCCCAAGGGGTTGGGTTGGAGCATTCTCAAAATGTTCCTAACCCTAGAGCAAGCTTTACACCCATTGTACACCACAGCAAGGCAAATGTTATCATGAACCTAAACAGAGAGACACACAGATCACAAGGAGTATGAAGGGGGAGGGATCCTTTACTTATGCCTAGAACATCTAGGCATTAAGAGTGGGAGCTAGGCTTAAGATCCCTCCTACTTCTAAAAAAATATGGTGATATTGGGTGTGCCAAAATTTGTCCCAAAGAAAGCACTACCAAATGCCAATAAATTTAACAAAATAAAAGAAAGAGATGAACTAATTAATTCCCAGTGATGCAGAAACAAGAGCTATATGGTAGGTAGGTAGGTAGGTAGGTAGGTAGTAGTAGTAGTAGTAGAAGCAGAAGACAAGTGTTTCAGCTGAATTAATCAACTAATTAATTAATTACATCAATTTCTTTCACAACCCAACGACTAATAAACTTCTTCCCCTCCTTCTCCCCCTGTCTTGGCGGGAATGCTTCGAATTCCTTAATCCTCATTTAATTAGCTTAATTACAGCTTTCTCCCATTCTCATCACTTGCCAGTAGCTCTAATTATTAGTTGTGGGAGGGTAGTGTTGGGGTGAGTGGGGGAGGAGCAGCTGGGGATCACTGATTTTCCTTTGCAATTGTAGAATCATATTCCACTCTTTGCAATGCTTGCAGCTGGTGGTATTGGTGGTGGCTTGATGATGTTTTGATTGTTTTACCTAGAGGGGATATTTGGTAGCTCACTTTTCTGCAATTCTGTTATTGTTGTTGGTGTTGTTTTTGTTTTTTTTCGCATTTGGTGATGATGATGGTCATGATTCAGGTCGCTTGTTGCTGCATGAACTTCGGTGAAGAAGTTGATTTTGTTTTTTGGTTGTTGGCCCCCTTGTTGGGTGTGTAGGAAGGTGAATGCTCAAAAGAAGTAGATTTTGTTTTTTGGTTGTTGGCCGCCTTGTTGGGTGTGTAGGAAGGTGAATGCTCAGAAGAAGTTGGTTTTATTTTTTGGTTGTTGGCGTTGTTGGGTGTGTAGGAAAGTGAATGCTCAGAAGAACTTGATTTGTTTTTTTTTTTGGGTTGTTGGCCTTGTTGGGCGTCTGGGAAGGTGAATGCTCAGAAGAAGTTCGTTTTTTTTTTGGTTGTTGGCGTTGTTGGGTGTGTAGGAAAGTGAATGCTCAGAAGAACTTGATTTGTTTTTTTTTGGGTTGTTGGGCGTCTGGGAAGGTGAATGCCCAGAAGAGTAAAATTTTTTTATGGTTGTTGTTGGCCTCTTCGGGTGTGTGGGAAGGTTCAGAAGAAGTTGATTTTGATGTTGTTGTTGTTGTTGTTGTGGTAAATGTTGCCCAGAAGCTTGCTTGCTCAAGCTGTGAGACATTCTTCATTTGTAGATGTTGATTTTGGTATTGGGTCTGTGTTCCTTATTGTCTCGCAAGTACTTTTTTCATTCTGATTGCTCGTCTTCTCATTTCTGATGAACTCATGAATTCTTCCGAGGATTTGCTACTGCTGCTGCTGTGGTTCAGTTGAAGCTCAATTTGTCTCCCACTGCATTTGGTCGTAGAAGAAGGGCATTGAACTGTCTGTTGCCGAACTGCTCAGATTTTGTGGAGCTGAGAATCTCGTCTGTGATAAGTAGGGGGTCATTTTGCAATGGCAGCACACGACCGAAGAATGGGTCAGGAGTTACCGCCACCACCACCACCAACAACAACACCTCGTCGCTCTCGTCACCAGGTTCTAAAAGACTCTGAGCTTCATCCCCATGCCTCCTGGAGATTTGTTTCGCGTGAATGAATCGCATTGTCAAAGTAAAACAAAACCCAACTCACGTTCTCAGACCATTGCTGTCGCTGCAGGAGCCATATCAAAATGAAAGCAGCACGAAAATGCTACAAGCAAAGCCAAGCCCACAATCATCATCATGGGTACACAACAACTGCTTCTCCCCAGTGCCATCCACAAGCTTTTCTGGCACCTTAATAGATTCCATTGATCACAACCCTCCCGACCACAGAACAGGACTTCACACTCCCAGAGGTAATGCATGTTCTTCCCTTGCTGCTGCTGATCGAGAATAGATTGCAGAGATTTTCTGCGACCTACTACTTTCTTGGTGATCTGCGAGAACGGATGGGTGGTTCCAATCCTCTTTCATTGCTACTGTTCTCATGGTTTCTACAAGCTTCTAGGGCTTTCTGGCATGGATATTGACATCGAATGTTATTTTGCAGGTAAATTGGGAGTGGGTTCGTCTCCACTGATGTTCTACAGTGACGATGCCATTCATGAAGTTTGTAGTGGTGCCAATCGCTGTAGACCTCGAGGTCCTTTTTCCGGTCTGGTTTCAAGCTTTTTCACCTGCTGGCTTCCTGTTGGTGATGCCTCAGAGTCAAAGTCATGGGCAAAGGGTCGAGCCGCTGCACTTCTAGAGCTCAGTAAGAGACAGCAGTCTGCTCTTCTGGACAAGCAAGAAGCAATTGACCTTCTCCAGTGGAAGCTCCAGCAGTTGCAGGTATCAAAACACTGCTGTTTGCTGGCATGCAAGGCAGTTGCAATGCAGGAGGATTGGAGCCTTCTTGCTGTTGAGGCATTTTGGGCTCTAGGGTTTAGGTCGTAGTGGAAGAAGCAGCGCTTTCCTGTGTTATGAAACAGCAGCAGAAAAAATGGTTTTGATCTCCGGAGAAGAGATTGCAAAAGAAAAGAGAAAAAACTGAGCTTTTTTCTTTTGTTTTTGTACCCAGGCAACAGATTGCATGAAATCAGGACAGCAAGCAGCAAATGTGCCTCATGCAAAAACCACTTCCCTTCATGAGAAGCATAACCTTCGAATTGATTCATGTTCAGAGACCTCAGCCTCATCATCTTCAAGCTACCGATTCCCTGAAAGCAGTGAAGAGGAATCACAACCAGCAATCCTGACAACAACACCAATGCGAGATCAATCCTCCACAATTCAAAATCAGTCCTCTGCAATGCATATCAGAGAATTCTTAGCCAAAGAAAGATCTGTCTCACATGATTCCGAGTCGCCTCAGATTACTCAACTGTACACGACTCCAGCAACAGTGACTCCGGATGTCAAACAATCAGAACGTGACCGTTTATTTGAGATGGGTGTTATTAGGGCACGAGTTGCAGTGCGCTACTTTTGTAAATTGTTTATGAAACAGATGGAAATCTCTGGTTACTCTGTTTGGAGGACACTTCAAGCCATTGATCCCGATGCTACTTTCTCCAAACATGAGCATACTGCATATGCACTGGAGTCCAACCTGAATAAGGTATGTACATGGAAAAGATTGATGTTCCCATGCTGAATTCTTCAATGGGTACTTGGTAACAAGTCTTCATCTATTCAGCTGGTAGAAAATCAAACGTTTTCTTCAGCACATCACTTCCTATGTGTTTTGGCTGTGGAAGTCCAATATTGAATCATCAAGAACAGAATGTGAACATGCATTGGAGCAATTCCAATTGTTTGTGCATTTAGCAACTGTGTGTGAGTGATCTCTTTGCAGTTTTTTTAATCAGCAACACAACTGAAATGCGCTGCTACAGTCCCTGACAGCTGATGAACACTTTGACTGAAATGGAAATTGCAAGCATGCTGGAAAGAGGTCGGAAGAAGAATGCTAGGCAGGTCTGTGTGTAGCTTATAGAGTTTTGATGGTTTCTTGCAGGCAATGTACCATTGCTTTGAGAATGACAGCTTTGACGATACCGGGTTAACTCTGATCATCGACCCAAGCAAGCGATGTGAGGCACGGTTTGCAGAGTTTCAACGAATGAGATTGGTGGATGCTGTGGATGCAGCCAATGTGAAGCATCGGGATTTTGAACCCAAATTCCTGGCATTTTGTGAGCGCAAAATGAGAGAGATGTGGTTTCTCTTCCCCTGGAATATTGTCTTCAAAGATGCAGAGGAGAGGAAACTGTTTACTGGAGCTTTCTTGGATGCAGCAAAGTGCATATGGTTACTGCATCGACTTGCTTTTTCATTGCAACCTGTGGCAACCATTCTGCGTGTTGGGAAGGGCATGGAAATCAACCCTCTTTACGTGGAGACCATTGTCCCTTCCACAACTGGATGCGGGAAATGTGGGGTTGCGAAAGTGCAGTTTATGACCATGCCTGGATTCCAAGTAAATCATACAGTTATCAGATGTCAGGTTTATCAGCATTTGCAATGCCGGTAGAGAGAAAAACTTCAATTGGAGGTGGCGGCGGCTACATATCCCAAGTTCTACTTCTTCTTCTGCCCTAATTATGGCCTCAAACATGCATGTTTTGTGCCCAAGATGTGAGCAAAACTTTGCAAAGACCACAAACCATCTCAAAGATTTGTAAACTGTACACTCCAGGGTTAGAAATTTTGTCTCCCTTCATTCACCTCTTGCTTCTTTTCACACTAAGGATATTCATCCCAATGTTGGATTGTTTCTGCTACTTTCAAGTATCAATGTACAAGTAACTTTCTTACCAGGATCTCTGCTACCAAGTTGCTTTGTTCTTTGAGGACACATGATCCTGGTGCATGACTCATTATATACCTGAATTGTGATTATGTACCTGCCAGTGTCATTAACTGTTCAGTTAAGCATTCAACAGTTTCTAACTGACCAAATTCAGTTATGTTAGTATGTGTCTCTCTCACCCTGCTCGCCTTTTCATTTAGTTTTTGGTTTTGGTTTGGTTTGTGAGGTCAAGTGGTGCTCTTGTTTGCCTGACCATCAGCTGCTTTTGAACAAGGACAATTAAATTTAGTAGACTTGATTTGGTACAGATTTTGGGTATTGGTAATTAGTGTGTTTTGGGCTTGAATCCCTCTTGAATTGGATAATCTTGAATATATATTATATTAAGGAGGATCTGAAACAGTAGATTCAAAATTAATTAACACGATGAATTGACTCATTGGAACAGATTTGAAATGCTGATGGCAAGCAATTCGCCCTGCACATAGAGATATGTTAATATAAGAAAGAAGATTCATGTCATCAGTTTAACTGTTTTAGTGGCAGGGACATGATGATTTACATATAAGTGTGCTTTCTTGAAATTCATTATCTTGTGGCTGCATAGTCTATCAGCCTGGTTCTTGGAAGTTTTCTTGCACAATCTGAGCAGAAACTGAATTCGTCACCCCTCTGGCAATTAATTCATATTGAGTTTTTGGGCTGCAACAACTGTAACTGTATTTCTCCCGGTGCTGCCAATCAGTCAGCTGAGGAGAGTGCTGTGTATAAATATTGTTTAAGAACCAGATTTCTCTACACAAATTTGGAAGGATTTTGTTTTGGGAAAGCTGAAAAGACGTGATCGAATTTCTAAGAATGAGAGAAATCTTACACATTCAAGGTGGACAATGTGGAAACCAAATTGGTGCAAAGTTCTGGGAGGTACTTATGATTTGCTGCTGGTGGTTACAAGTGGATGCTGAGCTATTAAAAACTTCATCAATCTCTTTCTCCCCAAGTGTTAACTTCGCTGAAAACATGCACCAGATCATCATCTCCCATTGAGTTATGACACAGACAATTTGCAATAGACTACAGTTCTCAAAACACAAGACATCACAAGTCACTATCCTGCATATAAGAAAATTGTCAACATGTTGAATTCTCATGAATTTTGATTGTTGTAGGTGATATGTGATGAGCATGGGATTGATCCAACTGGGACATACCATGGAGACTCAGACTTGCAACTGGAGCGAATAAACGTGTATTACAATGAAGCCAGTGGGGGTCGTTATGTGCCTCGTGCAGTGCTCATGGACTTGGAGCCTGGTACCATGGACAGTGTTCGGTCAGGACCTTATGGCCAAATCTTCAGACCTGACAACTTTGTGTTTGGTCAAACTGGAGCTGGAAACAATTGGGCCAAGGGCCATTACACTGAGGGCGCAGAACTCATTGACTCCATTCTTGATGTTGTGAGAAAAGAGGCTGAAAGCTGTGATTGCTTGCAAGGTACTCTTGAACATCTGTCTCTCTCCAAAGCTTTCATCTCTCCCCTCAAAATTCATGTGCTGGCAAGAACCAGTTCATAGCTCATCACTTGTCTCTCACAGTAAATCAACTATCACACCAGTTTTTGGTGAAATTTTGCATCCTGGCAACAGAAAAAAAGAGAAGCCCTTGCAAAATGTATAAATGCTTTTTTTGGGAAAAAGAATGGCACATTGTCACCACATTATGAGGAATTTCTTTTGAATTCACCAGATTTAGACAGTAGGTTCTAGCATGTTGCCAACATATAGCATGATTCCTAAACTTTTCTACTTTCCTCTGTAACCTGGAGACACATTTTTGCTAAGTACTCTTTTGGACTATCGTGAACCCACCTACCTCACAATTTTGGGAAAAAAAACCCACTGGAACTTCTTCACACAGAGTCTAATTGTGTACTGTGCAGGTTTCCAAGTTTGTCATTCAATGGGAGGAGGGACTGGATCAGGCATGGGAACATTGCTGATCTCCAAGATCAGGGAGGAGTACCCAGATCGCATGATGGTGACTTTCAGTATTGTGCCATCACCCAAAGTGTCAGATACGGTGGTGGAGCCTTACAATGCCACTTTGTCAGTGCACCAACTGGTGGAAAATGCTGATGAGTGCATGTGCTTGGACAATGAAGCTCTTTACGACATTTGTTTTCGTACTCTCAAGCTCACAACACCTACTTGTATGTGTTACACATTCAATTGCCAACAACACCATCCTCTCACATGACCACAATCTCTAGCATTGCAATTACTTCCAAATGTGTCTCAGAGATCCCATGCTCCTCTCCTTGCATGGGATCTCACCTAGGGTTTAGAGTTGAATCCTAAAGATGATTGGATATTAGGATATCATGAAGCAACAACATTGTGAATTGACAGTGGAAAATTGCACATGGCAGTTGGTGATCTGAACCATCTTATCTCTGCAACCATGAGTGGAGTGACATGCTGCTTGCGATTTCCTGGTCAATTGAACTCCGATCTTCGCAAGCTTGCTGTGAACCTGGTCCCATTCCCTCGTCTCCATTTCTTCATGATAGGGTTCTCGCCCCTCACTTCTCGAGGCTCACAACAGTACCGTGCCCTCACAGTCCCAGAGCTCACACAGCAAATGTGGGATGCTAAGAACATGATGTGTGCAGCTGACCCTCGCCATGGCCGTTACTTAACAGCCTCTGCCATGTTCCGTGGACGCATGAGCACCAAAGAAGTGGACGAGCAAATGTTGAATGTGCAGAACAAAAACTCTTCCTACTTTGTGGAATGGATCCCCAACAATGTGAAATCGAGTGTCTGTGACATCCCACCAAAGGGTTTGAGAATGTCAGCTACTTTCATTGGCAACTCAACGGCAATCCAGGTACATATGATGATCAACTCCTCACCCACATACTTCATTGGAACACATGATGGTTAGCATCGGTGAAGCCCAAGTGGATCCTTTAGTTGTACTGAAAAAATGTTTCTGTAGCGGACTTCACATGACCGTAGAATGTAGGAATACCAAACTTTTGACCCATTTGTGGGTGCATCATAATGTCTGTCTCTGCCCTGAAGGGTAGGCAGAACAACAATGAAAAGGAGCTGCACTGATCGTCATCAATCAATCAATCCATCAATCAATCGATAATATGTTTGCCTGTCTGCCTGGCTGCCTGTAGGAGATGTTCAAGCGAGTGAGCGAACAGTTCACAGCCATGTTCCGGAGGAAAGCCTTTCTGCATTGGTACACCGGGGAGGGCATGGACGAAATGGAATTCACAGAGGCAGAGAGCAACATGAACGATCTTGTATCGGAGTACCAGCAATACCAGGATGCGTGCGCTGATGAAGATGGCGAGTTCGACGACGAAGAAGAGAACTAAGTGAACAAGCAAAGCTCGTTGCATAAGATGACTCTGCTCAACATATTAAAGTTATCCGTAAAGTCAGGAAAAGACTCAGTTTAGCAGCAAATTTGGTGCTTAGGCTAAACTGAGTTTGCCATGTCCTTTCTTTTCCTGAACGCCTTCAACCAATCGCTAACTGCTGCTGCTGCTGCTGCTATGTGCAGTGTAGCTATAAATGTATGTTCTCGAGCCTTGTGCATTTAATGCTGAGTTTCAGTATTTCATACCCTTAGTTAATAATTAAAAAATTATGACTTTGCGCACAACAACAGCCAGGAGGGGATGAAGCAGCATCATCAAATGAGGGGTGCAACTCAGGCCCAACAAACAGGGCATGACTTTACTACGGATAACTCACCGAACTTATGGAATTCAAAATGGTGGTTAGTGTGGTGAAGCGCTTCAAGTGGATCCTTGGGTTTTGTTGTTATGCTCGAAATGCTTCTACAGTGGAGTCCTCCACATGTCCCTAGAATGTAATGTAGGGATACCAAAGTTTGGCCTGATTTTGAGTGCATCCAAATGTCTGTTTAAGTCTCTATCCTAAATGTGAGAGCCAACAAAAGAAAGTAGTTGTGTGTGACACTGTGTGGCCTTGCCATTTACATTGAAAAAGTATCTCAAGGCAAAAGAAGAAAAATTATGGAAACTCAAATATTTCACCAGGCAAAAATATAATCTTCCCAAAAAAAAATCCCTCTAAAAGAAACCAAATTCCTTCAAGGTATCATAACTCTATAATAACTAATCTCAAGTTTCAACACAAGCCAAAATATCATCTTTCAAAAATCCTCATATAAAAATAGACCTATTATTATTATTACCTAGGGGCCCAAAATCCATTAAGCTACTATACTCTATAATGAATCTAAACACAATATCCTTGCCTCTACTATCAAGGCAAGGCCAACAAACCTAAATTATGGAGAAATGATTTTTGACATCTACATAAGATGTATAAATTTTTTTTGGGTGTATAAAAATTTGGATTCAAATAGCCCCGTCCATAAGATCTGAACCGTTCAAATTTGGGGAAGGTTCATAGTTCAGAGTTCAAACTCAAGTTGTGGGTTAGGCATTTTCTGGGTGCAAGGAGGGCAATGAGGTACCCGGAACTTGAATGGTAGAGAGTTTAGACCTGCAACCACGGTTGAGTGGGTATCAAATTCTGATTGAGAACCGGTTATATGACTTGATTGCTCCTTAGAACTGGGTGGGGGTCATCCTCTGAAAGAACCTGAGCTACCCCGCCGGTGTATTGAAAAACCAACAACTGACCAACACTGACTGACTGGTCCAGACGTCGGACGAATGTCAGGCGGGTATTAAATTTTGGCTCAGGATCCGGGTATTTGACCCATTTCGCGAACCGGTGATGCCCAATGAACGGGGACGCACAAGAATTGTGATGGGGATTCGACGGTCGATGTACACGGATCGCTAATGAAAGGACGGACGCGATCGGGTCGTCCAGACGGAGCAACCCTAATAAGAGTGCTAGGGTTTGCAGCTGGAATTCTCTCTTTCTTTTTGTGTTGCTGTGGCGACTTGTGTGTTTCCGTGTGAGATTTTGTGGGAAGGGGGCCAGCTTTTGTTGCAGCAACAGCAACAATGGTTACTCCTTTGGTCAAGCGCGATGTCGTCAAGAAGCGTATCAAGAAGTTCAAGCGCATGCAGCATGACCGCAAAATCTGTGTCAAGGTTTGTTTTCGTTGTTTTGTCTCGCCCCGTCCTCCCCCTTTTCTCCCTTGCTTACCTTTTTATCCTGTGCTAGTTTCCACGGAAAAGATGTTATGTTAGCGAGTCTTTATCACTTGTCGGAGGAGGAGGATGAGGAGGTGCCTGCCTTGCTTCTTCTTGCAGAGGGACCTCGTTCATTATCCAGTTATTTTCTTGTCATCATTGCCATTCGGTTTCACTTAAGTCGTAAGAATGGAGGAGTTCTCAGCACTTCTGATGATTCTTTATTCCCTGTCTCTCTCTTTCTCGCTTAAGATTTTCCTCCATCTCTGGTTTTCTGGCTTTCATATATATGTTCCTTGAGTTTTTTTTCCTCCATTTCTGTATTCAGCACGAGATCTCAGTCCCATTTATGTTATGTTATTTATTTTATTTTATTTTATATGCAGACAAATTGGAGAAGGCCCAAGGGTATTGATTCCAGGGTTCGCCGCAAGTTCAAGGGAACAACACTGATGCCCAACATTGGCTATGGCTCCAATAAGAAGACTAGGCATGTGCTGCCAAGTGGTTTCGTCAAGTTTTTGGTTCATAATGTCCGGGACCTTGACCTCCTCCTCATGCACAACAGGTAAGGAAACTTTTCATGGATTGGTGACTCTGGAAATTCCCACAGTTTTGTCCAATGCTTGCCAGTGCAAAGCCTAGTATGAGCCCATATCTATGCTGTTGGACCATAACTTGTTATGATTTCCAGAGCAGATGCACACGCTCTTGACAATCCTCAATTGTCATGGGGTGGGGATTAGGATTTTTACTGACAATTAGAACCTTATAATACCCAGATGAGCTTTGATGGTTCTTCTGTGTATCCTCTGCTTGAGCTTTTACTGTTTTTTCTTTGCTGGCTATCTGTCAACAAGCATTGTAGTTCTTCTGAATTGTAAGTTCAAGCTTGTGTGTGAATATGCAATTTCACAGCACTTTGATGTCTGTTTTTGTGCAATTCACCTAATAATTGTCTTGCTGTAGGAAGTGTTGAGTCCGGATTCATGCACCCTCTCTGTATTCTCCTGTGTGTCTACATTTTTGTCTTAGTAGGCTTTAGATGAGGTCCATGGTGAATCATTTTCTACTCTCAAAGAGAGAGCATTCTTGTGGTACATTTGTACCACTTCAAACCCATGTTTGTGAGTGGGTGTTTCATTTTTGTTGCAGTTGCACACTAAGACAAGAACATGGATTCTAGGTTTCTTGCCTCAATATATGTGACCCGTGTATGATTGCAGGAAGTACAGTGCAGAAATTGCACACAATGTTTCCACACTGAAGAGGAAGGCCATAGTGGAGCGTGCAGCACAGTTAAATGTTTCAGTTACAAATGGAAGTGCTCGTCTTCGAAGCCAAGAGGATGAGTAGCATGTTGATGTACTTTCTATTTGTGAACTTTGAACAAGTTTTAGTCATTTGCCATATGGTGGAGCAAGCTCGTTACTTGTTGCAGCTCTAGGAAGAGATACCTCTGAGTCAGCAAAATATTGCAATGCAATTCCTCTTATTACAATGCTTTGGGGTTTTCAGCAGTGCTGTGATTTTTGAGCTTGCAATATGTTGTTGATGCCCTTAGTTTTGCACATAGTTAGTCTGTGTGGGTGTGCTTTGGATTATGAATGTTTTTGCCTTGTCTATGTGTTTGGTCACAACCTGATTGCTGTAGTGGTGGACCTGGAAAAATGGAACATAAGCCAGTCGTTCATTTCACCCAGTCAAACAATGATCGTACTCTGCTCTGATTCCATCCATCTTTCTAAATCAAGGTGCATGTATTTGGGTGCTTTTGACTTGTCCAATTTTGCAGCTTGAATCATTAGCAGTCATAAATTGCAGAGATGTATCCAGGCCAGTGTGTTGAGTGACTATGTTTCTTTTCATGACTCTCATTTGTGCTTGAAGTGGGGGTTCTCTTTAGAGATTGATGTCTGGAGAAGATTGGAGTGCATGAAACTCAGAGAGGAACTGGGTTGATTAAAGTTTCCTCATGGTCTCAGACAGAAGACAACCTAAAAGCTCACAGTTTTGCCTAACAGAATTGTGTGTATGAAGGGCATGGAGGAAGATTAGTTGAAGCAGGGATTTGAGGAGGGGGGAGGAGTGGTAGAGAACCTATTGCTGATGGCTGAAATACCATCTTTGTTAATGCAAAAGATTCTTCATTGATGAATTAAAGAGCCATGAGCCATTGAGTAGTTGGAAGAACAGAATAGAATTTAGTCAATGAAAAAGAAATGTGATATATGAAGGTGAAACTCTTGGAGTAAAATAAGTGGAAAAACTGATTCAAATTTCACTACATCAAAAGGACGCTTGTGGGTGTAACAATTTTCTAGTTGCATAGACTTGAAAGGAAAAGGTATTAGATCTCATTGAAAAAACTTGGATACATCCAATGGCTGTTGTCCTCTGGGCACTTACAAATAATGTACATATTTGGAGTTTTCTCTGGACAAGGTAAGACTGTCTTCTAATCAGTGCAATTTAAATATCTATGGGATTGTACAGTAATCTCTACAGCACACACCTCAAAGGTAAAATGACAAAGGCTTGGTTATAACCACCTTATGAGACAAAACCACTCATGCAAAGATACAAACTGTCGTCACCTTCATGACAAATACCATCACCCTGCTAATGCCATAACTACCTACTCACCTTGCACAGACCATTGCTCTGCTAATGCCCTGTCAAGGGTCTTGCAAAGTGTACATCTGCAAAGGCATCTTCTGATGCCAACCAAATCACAACAAAAAAATTAATGCAATTACAAGCAATTTCAATCGGATCATCTGCTGGAACATGCTGCATGCACTCAGTCACTGTAAACTAACTTTGTTCTGTTTCTCTGGCTTTCTCCTAGCTGTAGCTCAAACCTCACACACTGAGAGTCTGATGCAGTACAAACACTAGTGCAATTGAAGAAGACCCAATTACAACTCTAAACTAATTCACCACTGTTGCTGTTTACTCAGATGATGATGATAAGTTTTGAATTGTGAAACATAGTATAAACAGAACTTGGAGATTCTGCCCATGTTAGAAAAAAAAAAGTTTTGAATGGGTTCATGATTCAAGCAAACAAAGATGTCAAGTACTGTACGCTGACAAAAGAGTTGCCTGCTGCTTGAATTACAGGCTCCCCATCTCAGTCCCCACCCTGCAAGTTTCACAGAAGAAAGGTAAAAGCCAGCAACCAGACACAGGGACAGAAAGAAGTCACTCTCATAAAGAAGCAGTCATCATCAAACCTGAAAAGATCACAGCAGAAAGGACAGCAGAGCCCAGACCTGGGATTGCCCCAAGCTTTTTCGTAAAAATTTGGCAATCTCTGCACTGGCTGCCCGTCCTTGGTCAACACATGTCAGATACTGATCCACTGTCCACCCACAACATTTTATTCAACAACCTTCACCAACTCCACAAATGCAATGAACAGAACCAAGAGGAGGGATACTTGATACTAGCAACATGTGCTAATGCCGATACAGGTGTGAGCTGCAGTCTGATTTCAAAGTGAACTCTGGGACCTGAAATACAAGACAGACAATTGACAAGGGATATATTCCAAAGTTAAGCTTGAGAGACTGTCAGAAGACTAGAAGGAGAAAATCCCCCAGACAGAGTCAGGAGTTCATACTACAAAATAAATCTCTTGCAGACAGAGAAAAACAAGAAGTCTAGTGATTCAAATCTTGCCATTTCTGACACCTAACACCACCAGGCAATTTGTTGACAGGGAGGAGCACAAATTAAGTAGATCTAAACTATCCATAGACAAAGATGCTGCCTCTGTGATGTACATGGATGAATAGGATTGAAAATCACAGACAAGGATCAACAGAAAGGCAGTGGGAGCAAGAGGACATAGGGAATTCAGATATACCATCCATAGCACCACGCATGACACAAGTGATGAAACCTTGTTTCTCTGGCTTTTCATCCACATTTGATGGTAATTCAAGGACAACGGAGACAGGCTGGCTTGGAAATACTAGGCACACATGAGCCACATTTTTCTGTCATCATGACCACTGACATCAATATTGCACTCAAAATTCCAGCCATAAACTTTCAGTCCTAGTTCTTGCACTATCAGAGAGGTTCTGAATGCAAGTTCTGTTGCTGGGTCCTTGTAAACCACTGTGTTTTCCAGTTCAACGCAAGCTGCACTTATGGACCCTGGTGACTCAGGAACTTTAAGCAAGGAACTGAAAGCTGTGAATTTGGTCTTACTTGTTCCTCGGACTTCAGGAGATCCAAAATCACTTCATTATTCACTGTAACTCCACAACTGACTGCAGCTGCAATATGGAATACATCAGGATATCATTAGAACTTGCAAACTTCGCACTCAACAAGATATCTGAAATCATCAACTGCAATGCTAATTACAGCAGCAATGAACATGGGGTGTGATGGAGAGTGAATGACAAGATAAGAAAAATCAATGCAGTAACTCACCAATAAGCCCGGTAAGAGGGATGCCAGCATCCACAAGTGCAGCACATGCTGCATTCATTGCACATGCCAATAGCTGGACTCTGTAAAGGATTTTTTTTTTCACTTTCTTCCTTTCCATCACCCAACTCTCAATTCTGCAAGTGCTATTTTAGCCCAGTTTAAGAGCATAGCACAACTACTGATCTCAACAAACTAAAACACTTGGGAAAATTGAAAAATCCTCTTAGACACAATCTATCTTAGCTTCTGATCTTGAAATGATACAGATCCATCATCATTGATCACCTGCAGGAGCCAAACAGAAAGACAGAAGTATGTCAGAAAAGGAAAGCAAACACTTCACCTTTCCAAACAAAAACAAAAAAAAAGAGTTCACCGCTCACCCAACCTACCAATCTGTATGCATCTGTATGTTGTCCCATCAAAATAGAAAGAAAAAAATTCAACACACAAATCTGGAAATTACATCTCTAGTTCAGTACTAGCATTGCATCAGCTTACGGCACTGGCCCTTCACTTGAAAACTAAACCACAAAATCATACCACTGGTTGGATGAATCTCAAGGAAAATGCCAATAATCTAAGATAGAAAGTAGAGAGGGTATGAGCATACTTCAACATCCTGGTCTAGCCTAGGGTTTAGGGTTCAAGGTTACATATTGTCTCCTGAAATAGAACATGCAAGTGTGATCACTACCTGAAGGATGATTGAAATACCCAAGTTTGGATACAGAGCTGCTAAAATGATAGACTCAAGTGACCTCTTCACAATGAGCTCTGCTTCTTTCTCAAATTTCCCTGTCAAATTACAAGGATTAGAGCAAAAAGCCAAAATTGAATTGTTCTCCCTCCATACAACATCAGATGCAGAGAGAATCACATCCGGGTATCTCAAGAACAGTTGCAAGAAAAATTGCAAGTAAGAAAGAGAAGACATCTGAGAAAAAGCAAAGTAGGAACAGAGGACATTACCAGAAAGACCACTTTTGGGCTTCCAGATGACTTCAAGACTGGCATACTCAGGATTCTCCTTCTTTCCTGTGACTGACTTGGGTCCATAGACTGCTGCTAACACTGTAGTATTCTCTATCCATGACAGACAAAGAAAGCAAACAGCAAAGACCGCCCCCCCCCAAAAAAATTCTCTCCTCAGCATAAAAGCAATTGTTGGGGGATGATGAAGGAAGAGCTCAGAAACACTGAAATTCTTATACCCTAAACTCCGTTGCATTGTATTCTTCTTCAGCAAAGCCTCCAAGAAACTTGATCAAATAAATTTGTAGAGCAAAAAATGAAGACCTGAGAAACTCATAAAAACAAACCAAAATACTCTGCATTGAATTCTTCTATATAACCGCATGCTTGTTCTGCATGGACATTTGGGTACCTTGTGACCACTGGGCAGATCCATCCGCTCGAGAGAGAAGGCTCCGTGTACAAACTAGTGGCCGAATCTGATTGCCAGCTCGTCCATCCGGTCTCGACAAAGCTTCCCCCGCCATACCCACTTCTCCAATCTTGCTCCAACACTTGCGTTACCTAAATGCGCTGAAAGAAGAGCTCTGTCTCTCTCTAAACCCTAAACCCGAAACCTCCCGCTCCTACTCTCACACACCCTTCACTGCCGAATCGCTCCGAACCCTAAAATCTGAAATCCAAAACCTCACGTCAGAAAATTCTTTTCCCCAGAGTCTCTTTCTTCCTCGACGATTCGAGCACACATGATGAATGGCACAGATTTCTTCTCCGTCTGTCTAGGCCCATGTCCTGATGTCCTCACAGATTGCTAATACTGGGTGCAGCAGCCACAATGTCTGTGAATCTCCAAGACTATGTATTCTTCTCCTGAATTCCAGCAGCAGCAGTACCTTGCTTGAAATGGAGACATGGGAAAATAGCACAACAGAAGAACAACACCAAGGAATCAAATCCCCTGGCGGTGACATAAAATTTCCACGCTTGAATTTTGCTGGCAACTAGACTCTGATTAGAGATTGAATTCAAGATAGGTTTTCTGTTTAGCAGATTTCAGACTATATTTATAGCAGAAAGATTGCAAAACTTTGGGCTGAACTGTACACAGAACAGCACTTGCTCTAAATCATGGTCTCTCTAATATCATGTAGTAGTTTGTTCCTCTGATGAAAGTCAGTCTCAAAAACCCCATACTCAAAAACACACACACCCATTTCTTCAAGAAGATTGTCTGCAACTTCACATTGTTTTCAGGTTATCCGATAACTTCAGATAGTTTTCAGATTGTCTGCAATTTCAGATAGTTTTCAGACTGTCTGCAATTTGAGACTGTTTTCAGATTGCAAGATTTGGTTGAACACAAAGAGGATTTCTTCCTCCTCTACTGAACCAGAAGCTTTTACAATGAATAATTTTACCTAGTTGTTCTCCAACATTCAGCATTCATACAAATCCTGGGTTTTGTATAATGTATTTTTAACTGCAATTCAGCACAAGAGCTTCCAAACTGGACTATAATTCTTCATGGTTTTAGCAATGTGGAAAGGTTCAGTGATGTATGTAACATCATGATCAGAATTTGCAGCATGTCAACAGAAGGACTCTGCATTGGAAATCAAAAGAAACCCAAAAAGAAGAAGAAGAAGAAGTAGAAGAATTGAAAACATATCTCTACTATTGGCTTTCAATCTGTATAAGATTGTGACATACAGATTGAAGCTTTTTTCCAATAAGTGGAGCATCTAGTGTTCAAATCTTTTACAACAATCTTCAATCTTCTCAAATAGAGGAGGATGATGCCTCTCTCCTTGGGCAACTTGGGTCAACCCTTCCCTAAATAAGGAATTGAGTTAGCCCAACATCCTTGGGGAGCAATTGGCCCCATGAAACTAGACCAAAATGCCCCCCAAGGCAACCATATGGTTGGTTGGTCATGAAGCTTTTTCCAAGTTGCCTTGAGCAATCATATGGTTGGTCCAATTTGCCAAGTGAACTGTACAATTGGCCATGAGGTTGGCCCAATGTGCCAAAGCAATGGTTCATCTTCATAATCTTCATCTTGGATTCTATGTTGATAGATCAAAGAAAAAGAAATGAAATATTCATATCCATAGGGTACATGTTCATTCTCTCACAAAAAATAATAATAATAATATTATAAAATTATATATATATATATATAATGGAGTATTACATTTTTGAAATGTCATTAAAAGGTTATGGTTTTTTTTTTTAATGAGATATTTCACCCTATTTCATGTACACTAGTGGACCCTTGAGTCAATGACACAAGTGTCATTTCAATTGTGAAAAAATCTTATTGGCTCTCAAGTGTGAATTCAAGTGTCTTTGACCTCAAGTGTTTAAATTTCGAATGTGAAAATGTGTTATGGTTTCGGATGTGAAATGAACACATGTAATAACACATAATAAGTTAATAAATTTCATAACTTAAATCTAATAAATCAATGTATTGGCCCATATTGATGGATATAGATTGTTGGATATAACCTCCATGATTGTGTTTTTGGAATGCTTGTAGCCATGGATGCTTTAATTGCCATTGGCATTTGCAACTAAAGGCATGTTTACGATTAGTGGTATAAATGGTGTGGTCGTTTGGATTATAAGTGATTACAAATGTAATTGTTAATGTAACAATAATAACCATGTTTTGAATTTTTTAGTGATGAAGTGCAAGTGCGTTGTGTAAAACTAAGTTAGTCTTGTTGAGACCTTTGGACCAAGTAGGACCATTCAATTCACTTTGCAATTAGTTGGTCCAATGTCGACTTGATAGGGATGGATGTGAACTAGATGGCAATGGGTGGGAACCAAATGGGGGGGGGGGAAGGATCAAGTGTTACAATTACATGTAGAATATATGTTTATTAATTCATTTTATTGCAATCACATGTAATAATCTTATGATCACATGTAAGACATTATTATTTTTATTTACAATTACTTGCAAGAAATAAAATTATGAATTCATTTATGGAACTTGCATGTAAAAATGTTGCAATCACACGTATAATTAAGATTTTGGTTTTTTGGTTTTGGTTTTAGCATGTAATCAAGATCATAACCACTGTTTAGATTGTAGCTGAAATTACAGCACAATATGAACCAAATTTTGTTTATTGGAAAGTGGAGTTTTTTTTCAGCATCAATATTGACCAAATGTAACCTAGTGGACTAGGTTGGGGTTGAACCAGAGTTTTTTTAATTTTTAATTCCTAATCATCAAGATTATCTACATCATCTAGATTGTGATCAAAATTTCAATCAGAATTTTTTTGTTCGAAATGTTTTTTTTTTTTTTCACAACATATTTTTTGTGGTGTACTAGGTGGAAGAAAACAAAAAAACTATGGGTTTTGATATTTTCTAATTTTTTAAATTATAATTACTATCCAAATCACCTTCATAAAATAGAAATCAGTTCCTAATATAGGTGGAATTGTGGAGACCTCATACATGTTACAATTGTTACTTCATATATATCTAATTTTGAAATTATGGTATAAATGAAAGTTATTTACTACCTCAAGATTCTTTGTTTTTTCCAACAATACCAAACGTTTTACTTGTTTCAATTTTGTTAATTGAAAATGTGACAAGTTGAACCTCGTTGTGTTTTGAACTGTAGTTAAAACAATTCATAGTTTAGTTTATTTAAATTATACATCAAAATAAACTTATAAGCATATGCACACAATAGGTAATTTGATGTATAAGAAGCAGACATTAGTAGTGAACATTGGTGGGATTGGCATGTTTGTCGATGTAATCAACACTTTGGCACAATTCATGTTTGTTTGGTAGAAGCCTTGGTAATCAACTTGTCATGTTTGTTTGTTTGGATGATCTTAATTTTATCTTTGATCATTTAAATAAACACAATCAATATATAATAATTTTACAATAAATTATTATCATTATTTCTTGGTAAACAATTGGTATAATTTTTTTGTCCACTTTATCATGCTTTCATTGTGACCCATTTGCACATTCATGTTTGGTGTAATGTTTTTATAGTTTGATATTGATATTTGATATAAACCTTAATGTAGTAGACATGGATGTTATAATGCACATGTTCATTTTTGGTTGTAGAGATGTTGATTGATGTAGTCGATACCATTGGTGATGTAATGGATATCATGCTAGTGGATGCCTTTGTTGCTATGCAAATGGTCCACCATAGCTCATTTGAAAATTCATACAACCCTAACAAGGATCACATCTTAGACATAGTAGGTGAATGACATAACCAAATTCAATATATTGAGAAAAAAAAGACCTTTCAACATATTTCAATTATAGTTATGTTATTTTAAACGTTAAACAATTATGTTAAACTATTGGTTATCACAACTTTCCCAATTGACAATTATCTACGAATTTTAGTCATTAGATTTTGCCAATTGTGGTTATGTATCCAATTATAACTAGACACATAACCAACAATTATAATTATATAAAGTGTGTGACCACCCAAGAATGGTCGTAACCTTAGGAGAGTCACTCATACTACCAAAGAATAACCTTTGTCATTTATACAATGATGAACTACCATGACTACCCATTCATTTCATCATGATTTCTTGATGATGGTTGTAAATAAACAAATATATAACAATCCACCCAACATTTGATGCAAACCACTTTACAAATCTTGTGTTTTGAATTTCAATTGCATTTTTGGAAGCAACAAAGAAGATTTAGACTTGATATTGTTGGCTAACACTCAAGAGACATAGCACTAAAAGGACAAAGTGCATAACCCACCCATGACTTCATAATATGTTCAAATTGGTTAAAAATACATGCCACGTAGGTACTTAAATTGTCAAGTGGATAATTAGATTTGAAATCAAATTAGTCAATAAATTTGAAACTACATTTTAAATGGTGTAATGACGATGTAATTTAAAAACGTGTCCCAGTGAGCACCAACATACTGCTTGATCACCGAAAGATCAATTGGCCCTTAGGGAATCTTCATGTGTATATTTGTTTTGTTGTATCCTTTCAATTGAGATAATACAAATTAATCTTTTTTCACGGTATCAAAACAAAGTTCTTATTTTGAGTGTGTTTGCAATATTGCTCATGATTGATTATCTTTGCAAATGTGTTTATGTTCATCATAATTTTGTTTGTGATTTTTGCCAATAATCCATTATTGATGTTTATCATGTTACGAATTGTTTCCTAATTTGTGTTGTGAAAACCACTTGTTGAATCTATGGTATGAGAAACAATTTGTTATGTGAATCTTGAAAACCAACTTGGGTTGTTTAAAAGTGATTTTCTACTTATGTTATGCAAATCAATTGCATACAATTGTTTTTGTTGGTGTCGTAGGCATCAAATAGTGTATAGTCATTCAAGAAAAATTTGTGAGGAATTGTAGGAATGGCAGGAGATAATATGTTCACCATGTCAAAGGTAAATAAACTTGAGGGGTCTTCTAATTATGCAATATGGAAGGCCAAAATGAAAACAATCTTCATGAAGGAAAAATTGTGGGGCATTGTTTGTCCTACATCTAGAGGAACAACTATTGAAGGAATGTCTATTGGAACATCCATTGGGACATCCACCAAAGCTACAACTCCACTTACAATGCTACTTAGATTGTTGCCATCAATGATAAGAAGAATCAAGCCATGGCAATTTTGTTGCTATCGGTCAAAAATGACATCATCTGTTACATAGTTGACCAAGAAGAACCAAGCACTTGCTAGACCATGTTACATAATTTGTTTGAGACAAAAAAACATAGCAAGAACATTACTCTTGCTCAATAAATTGCACATTTTTCGCATGGAGGAAGGATCACCAATTGAAGAATTTGTTTGAAGTGTGAAGGATATAATCACGCCTTTGAAGATTGGTGGAAAAAATATCAATGAAAAAACCATACTGCATGTCATGTTGAATGCACTTCCTACCAATTATGAAGGATTCATACAATCCATCATTGGCCAATAATAGTTTCCTTCCTTTGATCGATTGGTTGGAAAGTTACAACATCAAAAATAGCGACAAGAATCACGTTTCAAAAAGGTACTAATGAAGCTTTGATCTTGAAAGTTGGAAATTTTCATGGTGATTCAAGTCGTGAAAAAATTGCCAATCACAATGTTGGGAGACCAAATGTGGGATCTTATGGTCAAGGAGGTGGATCGTTCAAACCATCTAATTTCAAACAAGGTAATTTACTTGCTCAACAATTAGGTTTTTGTTATAATTGTGGAAAAAGTGATCATTAGCAGAGGGAATGTCCACTTCCAAGAAGCTATGCTACAAGAATGTTACAAAGTCAAAAACATGTGAACTTGGTTGAAGAAGAACAACTTGTTAAAGGAGTAAAAGAGGAGATTGTTGAAATGAATGAAAAAGATGTGCCAAATGTGTTTTACGTTGCATTAATATCTACGAAGATACATCAATATAATTAATCAGACGTTTTTAAAGTGTTTGACGTAGGGATGTTTTCATTTAGCTTGAATAAATATTCAAATTGGTATTTGGATTCTAGTGCCTCAAGGCACGTGATAGGAGATGTTAACATCTTTAATGACTATTGCAAAAACAAAATTGATTCAACAAAAATTAAATAAACAAGATGATATATTCATGCAGTTGAAAGCAAGGGTAATGTGGTTATACCTCATTGTAAAGGCATGAAGCAAATTGTTGATGTATTCCACATTCTTGGAGTAACCAAAAATATGTTGTTTGTAGGAGCAATAATAGACATGGGTTGTGTTGTTGTGTTTAGTGCAACCAAATGTTGGGTGATGACGTTTCAGGAACCAAGAAAAGTGGTAGTGGTTGGAACAAGAGATTGTGATAGTGGTTTTACAAATTGGAGGCTTTCAAGCAGAGAAACATGTTCATGGCAAAAAGAGTAATGCCTTTGAAGTTGTGGCACAAGCAGTTTGGACATCTCAACCTTCAAAGTCTTTGATTATTTTCAAAATACGGAGCAATGCATGGGATACCAAAATTTTCAACTTTGACTCAAAATGAAGTTTGTGGAGGTTGCATGACAATAAAACAAACAAAACAAGAAATTCCAAAATTTGTTGCCATACAAATGACAATACAAAATGCACTCATTCATTATCTTTGTGGACCACTACCATATACATTTCTAGGCAATTCTAGATATTTCATAACATTCACTAATGATATGAATTGAAAGACATGGGTTTACTTCATGAAAGAGAAGAGTCAAATATTCTAAAAGTTTAAATCTTTCAAAAAATCATTATGAAAAAACATGTCATTTAGCACCTGGCCTTGCAATTCATTTTTTGAATTGCACTAGACATTTATAACTCACTATATTTATACACCATGAATAATAATGGACAAATTGCATGAGTTGCAAAATTGTCATTCATTGTATATATGGTGCAATTCATTGCAACTTTGTCAAAACAACTCATTTTCAACTACTATGTAACTCCATTATAATTACACTCATGATGTCACGTTGACATCATTAAATGTCATCCAATTATTAAAATTTAACACATGTCACTATGAAAAAATTTAAACATAAAATTCATTTTCTTTTCAAAATATTGATCTCCATTGTCCATTATGATTATTAATGATGGTATGAGATTGTGACATGCGGCATAATAAAAAATTGTCACATGGCATATTAATTATATTTTGAAAAAATAAATAAATGTAAAAATATATTTTAATAGTTAGGTAGGTCATACATAACCATAGGTAGGTAAATTAGTAGGTCTTAAGACCTATATACCTACATATTTACCTAGGACCTACTTACATACTCACTTATTTAGGTAGGTAAATAAATATGAAAGCACAAAATTAACCATGAAATTTTATGTTTTGCTTTTATGATTAAACTTTTTTGAGTTCATCCCAAAATGGCACATGTATTTTAATGTGAAAACATAAGAGAACAAGCCTTCTTTACATAATTCGTAACATGGGATTCAAAAACAAAGCATATGGGTTCAATATTTTAATTGTCGCTTAGTTGCAAATCGATTTGCAATTGAGTTTTAATTATAAAAATATTTTCCCACATGTTTTGTGTTTGTTTTTCATTATGTAAGTTATATAATTAAATTAACGATTATATGATAATTAAATATGAAAATTACTCATTTATTATTTATTTATTTGAAATAGTGTTTTTAATTATTTATTTGTTTAATTTTTAACCAATGAAATAATATTTAAATTAATTAATCTAATTCAAATAATTAATTATTTGACTTCACATAATCCATTATCAGATGGTTAATTGTCTAAATTCATATAAGTAGTCATTTATCATTTGAAATTTTGAAAAACAATTAGTTATTTGAATTAATTAATGAATTAATTATATGAATCAAACTTAGTTATAATTCATAATAATCTATAAATTTAATTCATTCAATCATAATAATTATGTAAATTAAATATTAATTTATAATTAGCATGTAATAAAATATTTAAAATAACTCATTCCTAAATATTAAATATTAAATATGAATTTGGTAAAAACATGAAGGTATAAATTTGTATATCCATATGGACATTGAATTGAATTTTTAATAAAATATACACATTGCTTTTAATTTCACATCTAAATTAATTATACGTATCCAAATAATAAATTAGTCAATGAATTGGTAATTATTGATGAACTAATAATTATCTTAAATAATCAACTTAATTCATTATGAAATATCCCCAAATTGGACAAATATTTATTTGATTAATATTTAATAAATAATTAGTTTTTTGGTTAATGGTAAATTAATTATATGAATAACACTTATTTATTCATATTAATAGTCAAATTATTGAAATAATATTTTTTTACGAAACATTACATATGAATATGTATCTTTATTCAATTATAATTATTTGTATTATAATCATAACATAGTTGACCAATAATACTTTAGTAGTGGCATAATAGTGCTTGTACTAATTGTATCAATGGGAATCATAGTCGAAAATTAGTTGCAAATGTATCTCATAATGGGTGGTGAAAATGTGCACATGTGCATGATCGCATGTATGTGCATTGTACACTAATTGCAACATAGTTGTTAATTTAATGCCACATTTACAATAGTTTTAAAATAATTACCACATGTAACTATAATTCAATTTTTGAAAAAGTTAAACATGGTTCATTACATATATATGTACGATATGTATAAATTGTCGTATAGAACATCCATTTTCAACTCATTTGCAACTATAATATAACTAATTCATTTTTTGACATGATAATTTAATTATTAATACATCATATTTCTAGGGGGATAATTGCATAATAGTTGTAATACTCAAGGGAAAGTTGCACAATAATTGTATATGAGTTATTTTTTAGTTTTAATTGTAAGGTAACGTGGTTTCGATAGACACGATTTTTCATAGTGAATTAATGAAAGTGGTTATGGATAGGAAAATTAAAACTTTTAAAAATGACAAAGGGGGAAAATTCACATTAGGATAATTTAAAACATTTTATAAGACTCGTCACACAAAATTAGTCATTAGTTAACTATGGCCCATTATTCCCATCAAAATGGGATTGTTAAATGCAAAAATAAGACCATATTGGAAAGGGCAAGATGTTTAATTCTTGAAAATAATACACCCACATTTCTTTGGATAGAAGCAATGAATACTACAAATTATCTCATTAACATTAGCCCTAATATAGTTAATCAAAATGTCACACTATAAGAGTTGTACATTGAAAAACAACCTAATGTAAGTCATCTAAGAGTTTATAGTTGTTTAGCTTTTGTTTGTGTCCTTTCAAATCATAGGAACAAACTTTAATCAAAGACCATTAAATGTTTGTTTACTAGATACGATTCATAATCCAAGGCCTACCGATGCTACAACCCCGTGAACAAGAAAATTATCATCACTAAAGATGTTGTGTTTGACAAATATGTCTAATGGCTTGCAAGGAGTTTAGGAATCTACAACCATTTTATCAAATGTCACAATGATTCCAATAAGATCAACAACTCTTCAACATGATGCACCAAATCTTGCTGTTTAAACAAAAGAGCATCAACATTGTGACAAAACTTCAAAATCCATAACAACTTCCACATCATTGCTTACATCAATTTCCAACTCACTAGTGGAGATATCATCACTTACAAAACAACCTCAACATTGGAAATGATCATCTTGTCTACGAGGACCACCTCATAGGATATTGGATTATGTTTTCATTAATGAAGTGGAACCATCTACATATGTAGAAACAACATCTCACCTAGGTTGGTGAGAAACAATGCAAAGTGAAATGGAATCCATTCATAAAAATGGTACTTAACAATTGGTAGATTTACCAAAAGGCAAAAAATTAATCACCAATAAATGGATCTACAAGACTAAGCTAGGAATAGATGGCCACATGGAAAAATTAAAGACGGTGTTTGGTAGCCCGTGGTTTTGAACAAGAGTATGGGATGGACTATGAGAATACATTTGTGCCCACTGTGAAATGGGGCACAATCCAATTGTAACATTGGCAACTTAGCACTAATGGATGATTCGACACCTTGATGTCAAAACTGCATGCCTGCATTGAAAGTTGCAAGAATAAGTATTCATGCAACAACCACATGGCTTTGTTGTAAAGGGCCAAGGACATGAAGTTTGTCTATTTTTGAAGGCAATTTATGGCCTCAAGCAAACTCAAGAGCTTGGTACTTTCAAATGGATGCATTCTTGTGTGAGAATGGTCCTACTTGAAGTAATTCAAATCATAATCTTTACTTTTCCATTTAACATGGTCAATATGTCATCTTCATCTTAATGTTGATGATTTCCTCTTGACATGTGACGATCATGAGTTAATGACGTTTTTGGAGAAAACACTAACAATGATGCACCCCCAAGCTCCTTGATAGATTCAAATGTGAGTCCAAGATGAAAACAATGCAAGGATAAAGAGTTGGGGTACGCTCCTTGGCTCGTAGCACTTCGGGGGTAGAAGGGCATGCTGGAGCTCCGGGATAGGGACTAGGAGGAGTGACAAGTGGGTCAATTATTCACGCAGACCTATGCAAACCAAATAATAAGTTGGTTAGTGCATAGTTGGAACACTTTGGTGCACAAATGAATCACGAACAAACATAGATTCACAAGACTCACCACAGCCCAGATTTGGGGGAAACCATCACCTTCCCCCTTATAATATTCTATGTGCATTCTTGGTCATTATGTCCAAGAAATTCCCAAAATTGGAACTCCTGTGATTTTGGAGGCCCATAACTTTTTGTGCAGACCTCCGATTGATGTGAACTTTAAAAAAAATTGTGGCTATTGTTGAGAGTTTTCCAATGATATGTGGCACGCCACCTACACATAAATAAATCAGGGCGATTCATGACTTTTAGTGGTCGGGATTCTAATTAAAAATTTGACTCTGAACCTTTCATTTGGCCATAACTTATGTTTTAAGTACCCAAATGAGTCATGAAAGCCCATTTTAAACATCTACATCTCAACATCTTTCCAATGGTATAAATAACTTTTCAATCCAATGAGTTTTGACCCTTGTAATCGCCCTTTGAAAATTTCGGAATCCATCAATGGGACCCCAACTCCCAAAGTGAGAGCTCACTTGCGAGTGTGGGGGTTCATTCCCTCACGCTCTCTTACACTTCCAGGAGCATGAAATGTGACTCTCAGGCTTCACTCTTGGCTCACACCTTTGTAAGCCCTTGCCTTGGTCATGAACCCAAGGCCAGGGTTGTGACAAATAAAGTCATTTGAGATGTCTCAGCTAGGTGTCACATCATTGTACATTGGATTCGAATTCATGTCGGTTCAACATGTCAAATTGTCATCTTGTAAGAACACCAATGAATGAAGGAGTTTAACTTTGCTCTAACATGTAGTTCGAAGAAATCAATTCCACACAATTTCAACAACTTGTTGGCAACCTCATTTTCTTGACACACACAAGGCTTGACATTGCATATGTTATCAACACAATTGCAAGGTTCATGTTAGCACTCTAAGAAACACATTTGAAAATAGTATAAAAGAATTGCGATATATCAAAAGAATGACCAAACATGGAATCTTATTCAAACATGACACAACTACTAACATTACAGGATATGTGGATGCTAATTGGGCAAGAGACTTGGAGATTTGATGATCAACATTTGGGATGATTTTCAAATTTCAGTTTGCATTATTGATGTGGAGTAGCAAGTTGCAACCTATGGTGGCATTTTCAAGTATAGAAGCAAAATACCAATCATTAAGTGATGGGGCTAAAGAGATTATTTGGTTGAGATCATTGTACGCAGAGCTTCATGTTTTTAATAACAGACCAATAGTCAAGTTTGTAAATAACGAAAGTAACGTAAAACTAGTAAAAAATCCAATGTTCCACACCTGTACAAAACATATAGAAATCTAGTATCATTACATTAGAAAAAAATCATTGTCCAAATAAATTAGTGTTGTTTATACTCCTACAAAAGCACAACAAGCAAACATTTTAACCAAGCCATTAGGAAGGACTTGATTTGACATTTTAAAAGCAAAAATTGAAATGGTGAATTTGTCCATCATTTCTACCTGATATATCAACACATTTTAAAACTTTAATATTTATTTAGTCAACATAGGATAGTACAAATGTTTAGCTTTTACCTAAAGCCATGTGAGAAGGGGTGCTATAATATTTTCACACCTACTTTTATAATTAGTAGGATAGTAGATACTTAAAATTAATAAGTTTAGGTAGGTACTTAGATTGTCAAGTAGATAGTCAAATTTGAAGTTAGATCAATCAATATTTTGAGACTATAATTTAAATGGTGAAATGACAGTGTAATTTAAAGATGTGTCCAAGTGAGCATCAACATATTGCTTGATCACAAAAAGATCAATTACCCCTTAGGGAATCTTCATGTGTATATATATTTTGTTGTATCCATTCAATTGGGTTATGCTAATACAAGTTAATCTTTCTTCATAATTGGCATGCTTGAAAGTATGAAATGGCAACCACACCCATCTATAGATTTGGGCATGATTTCTTTGTGTTGGAAATCGCATTGAAACAAAAAAACATCTCCTTGAATCAATAGGCCAAGTGGATTTTACCAAGAGTCAACAAACTATACAACCTCATTCACAACTGACGTTCATGCCATTATATATATGTTAATTCTACTTAGTGCTAAACACAATTGCACTTTAGAAGCCCTGATTTACTATATACACAACAATATGTATTCCTTAGAATAAGAATTCAAAACACAATCAAACTTCAATTGCACAAGAACAAAGTGAAATTTGCCTCCCCTTACATTCTTCCTAGAGCTTCAAGTCCAAAATGCTTAGTCTTTTAAGCTAGTTTGGAAATTACTAGGTATTTTGTATAGGTGTGTTTAAAGATTACCTTATTCCAACCTCAAGGTCCCACCTACTTATAATATGAAAGGTGATGTACACCCAAGTCAATGCATAATCCTTCCCTAAAGGCATAGTCCAACAAGCTTGTTAATGGCTAAGTACCATATGTTAGTGGTTCCACACAATTGATGAACAAGTTTGTCAACAATTATATATCATAGGCAAAGTAATGACTTTGAATTGCCCCTTCACCACTTGAAGTTTGTAATACAAATTCCTTGGACTAGGTCACCAAGGAAGGAGGTGCATACCTTAGATGATGAAAAACATGCCACAAAGGTGGTCTACTAATTGCTAGAACCTTGAATTCATTCCAAATCACCTCAAAGTGATTTCAAGGTTTGAGGTGAAAGTCAAGGTTTCCAAGGAACAAGGCATGTTCCTCAGGTCACTAGAAACATGCTACAAAGGTTGTATGCTAATCACCACAAGCATGAAATCGTTTTAAATCACCTTGCATTCAAAGGTTTGAGGTGAAATTCAAGGTTTCTATGGGAATTAAGGTGCATTGCTTCAATGAAATTGGTGAGCTAGGTGAATGGAGTTTTCGAAATCATCTTCGAACTTAACTTTTGGCACATTGGTTCAATTAGGCTATCTTGTAAACACATTTGAGGAAGAAATCACAGCAACTCAGATACAAAATGTGTGCATAGTGCTTCCCCCTAGCAAATTCCTGGACCTTAAAGTCTTCAAACACATGAGCTAGCTAATATTGAATACAAGGAGGAAAGCTCATGAGAGCTGGAAGGTGGGGGTGTGACAGAGATCGACACAGTGGGGGGCACCGGGCTCATAAATGTAATGACCTTCACAGGTACATACAGTGTCCTCATGGATTCCAAAGACTTGAGGGTTTTGGGTTCTTGTATTGCAAGCTAAAGAAATTCAGTCAATAAGAATCAATTATACTACTGAACAAAATTGCCAGTATCAGATCGATCAAACGTCTACACTCTAACACTAAAAAAGAATCCAAAAACCACACTCATGCAATTGCTGCTCAAAGACCTGTGCAAACTTTTTTGAAGAGAGTTGCAATGTACCCTGGAGAATCTATTAACAATCTATCAATCACCCTGTATTTCTATGGTATGTGTGTTTTATTATCAAATCCTGTATACAGCAAATACATGTACACATAGAAATTGTGATCAAGGATTTGAGAGTATCATATCCAGAGAAGTGAGCCAGCGAGCACTTGCTCTGTACAAAGTTTATTTGTGGGAGGACGACTTTGCGTTATGATAACTACAATTCTCTTGTGCTTTCCATTACTCTCGTCTGTATCTACAGCATGATGTGAAGAAGAAAGAGCTTGAAAAACCACAACTGGAGCTCTTTACAGATCCCTCTTGATCTCTGTCTCTCTGTCTCTCTCTGTGTCTGTCTTGTCTGTCTGTCTCATATGGATGCGGGGTATGGTTGTTTTTTGTATTGTGGTGCTGCAGATGGGTGTAAGCAGATTGAGATTGAAGGTCTGATTGTTGAAGACAATCATGTGCTGTGAGTGTGTGTTCTAGATCTCATCCCTTGTGGTTTTTTACTGTGCATTGGTGTGGCAAAAGGTGAAACTGCAATCAAAGCACAGAGAGAGACACACACACAGACAGACACACAGAGAGACACAGAGAGAGAGAGAGCGAGAGTGATCTATGTATGTATCTATATTCACAAATGTTCGATGCATCATCAAAGATGCAAGAAGAATGGGGGGAAGAAAGAATGGGGGCTCACTTGGGGGAAGTGGGTGGGGTCTAAGAAGATGGGTCATAAAATGGAAGCAGGTTTGACACTGACAGGAGCATCAGCATGCAATCCAGAAGCAAGAGCAGCTTCCACAATGGCCAGATCTTTGAGAGCTTCCCTGGGAGAGCTTCGCAGATCAGCCGATCTTCTTCTACCGCTGTTGCTGCTGCTCCTGCTCCTGTGGACCACATCAGCAACGAAAGCTCGCCACTCTTCTTCCAGACCCGAGAAGGGAAAGAATTGGGAAGAAGAAGGCTGCTGCTGCTGATGACCACCTTCTTCTCTAGGCCGCAAAGTCACGACATACCCAAACTTCCCTTCCTTCACTCCTCGCTCGACTACAACAGTACCTCGGGAGCACACAACACGCCAGCAAGCTTTGCTCACGGAAGAAGCATAGGTGATCACCATGGTACCGGAGCAGCCATTGTCAAACCTGATCAAAGTGGTTAGAGTATCGGGAGCAGGAACTGTGGGATCTCGGTGGGTAGCGATGGCGGTCACGAGCTTGATGTCGCAGCCCGTCATGACGCGAAGACCAGCCACGAAATGCACCCCACAATCCAGAATGAAAGCTCCTTTCAGCGATGGATCTCGCCGCCATTCGCAGTCGAAGTACTTATTAGATTTCGTCATGGGTACTTCGATGCTCACCGTGACTGCAACCATGGTACCCAAGGATCTCACCAGCTTGCCAGCTTCATCAAACGCCGGCTCGAATCTGTAATTCTCCGCGACTGCCCAAATGGGTGGAGATGGCGATGCTGATGCTGTTGCCTCTTCTTCTTCAAGAAGATCCTGTTGCAGTGCTCGATAAGAGTGCATGGTTTGCAACCCTACTTCCACTGAGCCAGCAACAGGTTTCTCTTGCAACACATGCTTCCCAGCTCGCAAAGCTCTCATGACAATCCCCGGTTGTGAGAGGATGGGAAGAACTATGGCACAGCATTGTACAAGCGGAGATGCAAGAATGTGTTCCAGTCCTGCTTCTCCCCATCTTGCTTCCACATCTGGTGCAAACCCTTGGACTCTCTGTACCATATCCTGTGCTGCTGCTTGTGATCTGCTCCATACAAATCTCAACGTGATGTGAGTTCCTTGAAGTGCTTGTAGAATTGGGATGTACGCGTCTCGTGCAAACACTCCACATCCCAGTAATGCCATTGCTGGTTGCCTTGGAATCTCTCCATCCATGGCCTAAAAATTCCTCTTTCTCCTCTTCCTCACCAACTTCTCTCTGTCTGTGTTTCTGTGTGTGTGTGTGTGTGTATGTTTGTTTCTGCTCTCTCCAGTAGCGTTTTCAAGAATTTCTACCACAGATTCTTTCTTCTACCCTCCAAATCCTTGATGGATCAGCAGCAGCAGTCAATGTTCATCATCATCCTCAATCGAGCTTCTTCTTCTTCTTCTTCTTCAAGCTTTCTCTCCAATTCCTCCATGCAGGAGTAGCTACTCCTCAGCAGCAGCAGGAACCACCACCACCCATGTTTTCCAAATTCATTCTTTCCAGAGAAAGAAACTTCTCAGATCTGAAAGTAAGCAAGCAAGAAAGCAAGCAGCTGGAGATCTACTAACTGGATTCCCAATAACCTCGATTGAGCTTTCACCACACGACTGAGCAACAACACAAGGGGATGATGATGATATGCACAATGGAGGGAAGCTTCAGACTGCAAGAAATCCCAAACAAAAGCGAAAAAATGGCGGCAGCAGCAGCAGCAGAAAGAAGAAGAATAGATTGAAATTGTTGATGATCCTTCTTCCCTTCTCAAAAAGAGTTTCTGAAACTAAACTGGTGAGGTTCTGAGAGGAGATGGTTTGAAAGCTGTACAACTACATATCCTGGTTTTCTGATTGAGAAAAGAAGGAAAAAGGAGGAGGAGGAGAAGGACCAGGACCAGGACCAGGACCACTGAAACTGTTCTGTTTTGCATCCAAAAGTTCAAGGAGAAACAAAGATTTATTGGGTGCCAAAGCTACTGTGCAAATGATGAGAGGAGAGGCCAGAAAAAAACAAAGTCAAAAGATAATAAAAAACATGGACACGCCGCATGCTTAGCTGCTGCTACTGCTTCTGCTACTACTGTTGGTGAAGAAGGAAGGTCCTGATGGATGATGATTCAACAAGCCAGAAAGGAAAGGGAAGAAGAAGAAGGAGAAAAACAAACGGGACCCACGACACCACAGCCTGGCTGCTTTTTTTGTCTTCTTGGTTTTCTGCAACAACCAAGTCATAGCCAGCCAGCCAGCCAGCCAGCCAGCCCATTCTTCCTCCCCCCCCTCCTTCCTGGTGCAGTAGCAGAAGCAGCATCAGCATATTCTCCACGTTCTCAAACTTGCTACAGTGGAATCCACAAGACCCACAATACCAAATCTACCAAGCACAAGACATATACACAAAACACAAAGGGTAGATTCATAAACACAAAACACTTTCTTCTTCTGCTCCACCAAGCCTGGACTTTTTCTTTCCTTTCTTCACCTCACCCATTTGGTGTGTTGCAACAAAGAGTCATATCTATCAATTTCTCATCTTCAAAAGATTACAATCTCTCATCTACTATTTGCAATTGCTTTTCTTCAAAAAGATGCAAGTCTCAGCTACTATTTGCATTTTTGCTTTTCTTCAAAAAGATGCAAACTTCATCTACTATTTGCAATTGCTTCTGTTTTTTATTCACCCATTTGTGTGCATCAAGTAATATTCATCAATTACTCTTCTTCTTCAAAATGTGCAAAACCTCATCTAATTATTTTTGCAATTCTCTTCTTCTTCTTCTTCTTCTTCTTTTTCCTCACCCATTTGTTTGTATCAAGTAATATTTATTAATTGCTCTTCTTCAAAAAGATGCAAACTTCATTCAAATCCACCAAATTTGGTTGCAAGACATCCTCAATCCGTTTACATCTATGACAATCATAGATTTCTTAGGAACAAATAAACATATCCTCAATCAGTTTTACATCTATTCCAAGTGTAGATTTCTTGGGAACAAAGCAAGACATACTCAACCCATTTACATCTACAATAATCCTAGATTTCTTAGGAACAAATGAACACATCCTCAATCAGTTTACATTTTTGGAAAACATATATTTTGGGAGGAACCAAGAAAACTCATCCTCAATTGGTTTAGATCAAGATCATGAAGAGACTTCCCTCCCTTCCTCACCACCTTGCTCCCTCTCTCCCTCCCTACCTACCTACCTACCTACCCTTTTTGCCATCAGCAATGCTGCTATATTCAGAGCCAAACTTTTTTTTTTAATTTTTAATTTTAAAAAAATTATGGGTGGGAATGGTCTTGACTCTTGAAATCTACCAAAACTTTAAATTACCCAATTTAATTTATTCATGTTTCACTTGAATCCACAACCACTCAATCACTCAATCACTCAATCACTCAATCACTCAATCAATCAAATTGGGAAGATTTGAGATTGAGGGTGGGGAGAAATTTTTCACACTTAAAAAAAAAAAAAATTCCCATGCATGGCTTATTGCAAAATCTTATTATAGTAAAGCATACAAATCAAAATCTGTTGGAAGAATCTTCTTGAAAAGTAGCCAATTTTACCCCCAAAAAAACGTTTTAAATTTTTTAAAAATTTTTTAAAAAAATTTACAAAAAAACAAAAAAAC
>Ga0116229_10001227_pt1 | contig 39504 bp, 29 predicted proteins | sample S1TSphgellanicum_3_FD_87313 | JGI IMG/M metagenome (GOLD analysis project Ga0116229, IMG submission 87313) | Host-associated microbial communities from peat moss isolated from Minnesota, USA - S1T2_Fc - Sphagnum magellanicum MG | ecosystem: Host-associated > Plants > Peat moss > Unclassified...
AAATTTGAGGTGAGCTTTGATGGAGCAAGTATTGGCAGAGATGAGCAATCACAAACTTTGAAAATAAATTGTCACTGATTTGTGTCGTGCATACACATTTTAGATAAAAGATCTAGTGCAATTTGCAATCTGTGGATTGTTTAAAAAATTCAAAGTGTATCACTTCTCCAAGCCAAAGTTAGGTTCTCGGGTGAAGTGTAACAACTGTTGTTGTTGGCAGTTGGTCTGTCACATCTTTCCTTGGTAGCAAATTGAAACATTGCAACAGTTTGCACCATAGCAAACCCCACCACCAGCCAGCTATTTGGCTATGGAAACTCCACTGGTTATTATTGACATCTGAGGACAGGACTGAACTTCAAAAAGCAAAGGCTATTGTATGTACTGGAAGTTGCTTTAGACATGCATCTTGTATGCCAATCCTCCACCATATTGTGGAAGTTGGAAATTAAACAAAAATAATAATATTTCAAAATAGGGAAGTCCCCTAGTTGAGAAAGTTGAGTTGTTGGTCAGCGACTGTCAAAATTTGCAAAAAGAAATAGTTGAATTCCATTATAGAAAATCCCCTGCAAATCCACCTGGCCCAATCATTGAGGATGTTATGCTAGAAAAAACAGCAATGATTATTGCTTCCATGATGACAGATGAACATAGATTGAATTCCAATTTGCTTCCCTCATAACAGTAAAGACCATGGTATCAAAACCAAGTGAAAGATTTCTTTGAATGAATTCTCTTATTTACATGGGTATTGAATTATATATATGGAGAAAATTTATTCTTGGATTTGAATTTAACCAGAAAAAACGGGCCCCCAAAAGAGAACATCAGGGAAAAATCTGAGAACTATGATGAGAAATCTGTACCCAGCTGAAATTGGCTCCAGGCAGCACATGCAACCAAATTGATCATCATGGGCACTGGAAGATTTTAGTAATTCATGCTTGTTATATCACAATGCCAGTGTACAAAAGAAAATTTGGAAGTCTAATTTGCAACTAAAATACTTAAATTATATGTTTGTTCTCGTGAGTGAAGTCAGACCCTGACACCTAAATCAACATCCCCTAGACTTGGCCCAGCAAGAAAGTTGAAGATGTGGTGTCAGAACTGAATCACCCCAACTGCGTTATAAATCTGGACATTGGATCTATACCTGGGTACTGGTTTCAAGCTAAAATGAGTCTGAACAAAACAGCTCCTCGCCTACTAATTAGTAATGGCTGAGCTCTGCCCCTTAAGGCTTGAAGTTCACAGTGTTTTTTTTTACAAAATAGGCTGAAATGTTCCATGAATTTCCCCAAAAATGAAACTCACAGTTATTTCAAAGTAACAAGGTCTGGTGAATTCAATTCTCACGAATTCCTCAAAAACTGGGATCGAATGAGATTTGAACTACATCATAGTCTCTTCCTAATTACAAGCAGATCCAACAATAAAATTATGGGTCTAGATAGAATTGGAAGGAGGATTTGAGCCCTAGTGGCAGGAGAACCAGTTGGAGGACTTCCAAGTGGGCCATTTTTGGAATATATTTGCTTTGCACTCAAGGAGGAGACTGGATAGTAAGATCACTGAATTTGGCAACAAATGGTAAGTCATCACCACGCCATGGACCAGTCCAAGCGCCATTCTCAACGCCTGAAGCATTCCACACTGAAGCATACATGCGCATACGCTTGGCAGGAAACGAATCTTGTAGCTTCACCTGCTCAGATCGACTCACAGTCCGGACCAGCTTGGAGTCCACAAACCACTGAATGCTGTGCGTGTTGTAATGGATGGCGTAAGTGTGAAAGCCTTGTGAGCAATCGAAGCCCAGATCAATCCATTGCTCATGACCTCCCACGCCATTCACATAGAAATTGGTCTGCACGATACCCTTGTTGTCCCCTAGAAACTCGAAATCAATCTCATCCTGTAACGGGTTTCCCTCGCCAGAGGAGACGTAGAGACTGGTGAGAAGGCCGCTAGTGTCACCATCTGCACATTTCACCTTCCCACTGAACATTCCTGTCGAGTATTTGGCCAGTGATTTGATCCTCCCACCGCAACCCAAGCTATCGAACAAGATGGAGAATTCATGATGATTATCCGAGTCCTGGATGTCAACGTTGGATCCACAGTAGTCGATCACAATGGGTTGTAAAGGAACTGGAACGTGGTCAAACCCTGAAGCAGCTGCACTAGGATCAGGCGCAGCTGGTGGAGGATGCCATTGACCCACTGCCAGTGGCGAAGTGGTTCTTAGATCCGCATAAACCATCTCGAAAGGTCCATCAGCCCAGTTGATCTTCCCGGCCCAGTTCATATCCGATGCATCCCAGAGGTAGCCATAAACGTGTCCAGGTTTTCTTGGGTAGTCGGAGTTCAGTTCCTGCACTTGAGAGGAGCTTCTCAAGGTCCGGAGCACGCGATTGTCGACCATCCAGATCACACTCTCGGCGTCCCACTTGATGGTGTAGTCATGGAGCTTTGCAGTGGTATCAAACTCCATGGAGAAAGTTTGCAGTGTGCCCGAGTATTTTCCATGCACTGCGTAAGAGGTGAGGATTCTGTTGGGGTGGTTGCCTATGAAGTCGAAGCTGATCAAGTCGGGATCTTCGTCGTTGGATGAGATATAGAAACTGCTGCTCACTCCGGAAGCTCTATGAGGAGGTTTCATTCGGACTGAGAAAACTCCCGATGAGTACTTGCTTCGTGAATGGAACTTGCCACCGCATGAGCTATCCATGCGGATGGTTGCAGTCGCACCGTAGAGCTCGACATGCGGTGAGCAGTAATCGACGTTCATCATCTCGTCCATTATGGAAGGAATTGCCGGCGGAAGAGGTAGGTGCTTCATACTGAACGAGTTGGTTGATGCTGATCTCGATTCCTCTTGGGGTCCCCAAGAACGCGGGCCATCATCATCCGCCATAGCCGAAAGGGTTTCGTCAGCTACTTCGTCAACGACGGTCTGATCAACAGACCCAACACTTTGGAACAGACGCGGATTGATCTCGAGATTTTTTGATTCTTGTGGCTCCACCCCACTTCGACGCGAACTGCGATCGATCAGATCTACAGCAGAAGAAACGCTCTGCCGAATCTTCTCGAAAATCGCCCGAAGTTGATGAATCCGCGTACTGATCTCCTCCTCTTCGTCGCCCATGAAATTCTTCATGCAAGTGTCAAGAGAGTTGTCGACGGCAAGAAGCTCTCTCACAGCTTCCTGGCTCTTCCCACTCGAAAGAAAATTGTGTGAAGCGCTGAGACCAAGGTCCACAGACTCGAGCTCAGATTTACAGATCATGTCCGTGAGCTGCACTAGGTTTGTCACACCTACTGCACGTGCTGCTTCCACCAAACGCGATCTAGAGGTGCGGATACGCATGAATGCGAGATTCAGAGAGCTCCTGTTGTTGAATGCGAGAACTGGAGTCGAAGTGCACATCTGAAGAAATCCAGATACAAGGAGTACTAAGAGCACCAATCTTTGCAAAGCTACACGCATCTCGTGGATCGTCATGATCTCTACACCAACCGAAGTCTACTTCACAACTTTCAGTAAATTCTCGCCTTTGCATCACCAACTGTCCGTTTGTTCAAATACTACAACTTCTTGTTTCCTCCGATGGAGTTCCATCATCTCTTGTTTTTCATAGTTAGTACTCATCCGAAGAAAGTAGCAGCTCTGCAAAGACTGACTGATCATTCAACCTCAGCTTCTGGTTCCTCCTCTCATCTCTCTAGACTCCTGCATGACTTCTTTGGCGCAGCTAGTGCTATGTGAAGCACCTCCAACATACAGTGTTATTTCTTTTTTTCTCCACATGATCTCTGCACACCCTCATCACCATTCATGAGATTTGGTAGTGTAAGTACTCTCCTAACATATGAATCCTAGTGTTGGACATTACTGCATGAGCTTACATAGATCTATGATCACACTTGCCTGGCTTCAAAAGTCTCCTCTCTTGAAAAACAAACGCTCTGAACAACTTCCAAGTCTCATAATCTTATAACACGTTTTTTGAGAAGAGGAGGGAGGGTTACATGAAATTTCATCCATTGATAGGAAGGACCTTACATCACTTTTCATCCATTGAAAGGCCGGTTACGCTGTCACTCTCGAACCTCTGAATGGTAGCTAAACCTTTGGCAATTGGCTTGAAGTCATCAAATTCCGAGAATTAAATGCCTCAGCTATTTCCGTAGGTCATCAAATTCCCGGAAATAGGTACATGCCTCAGCTAATTCCAGTAACCAATGACATCTTGCTAGTTACTTCGTCCATAACCATACTCCCTGATGAGAATATGGACACTCGGATTGGCTATCAGGTCACTAGTTATGTGGCGTAACCTTCAACCTTGATTTTGTTAGCAACCCACTAGTTAGTACCAAGTACCACCCTTGGCTCTCATTGGCCCAGTGATTCCATAACCCTTCTCTGCCTGGATGAAGATGTCATAATTGCTTTCTGTGTGGATGGAAAGCAAACATCTTCATTGTCATTAGGCATGGTTGTGTCTGGTTGCATCAGAGCCTCTTTGACTATTCCCAGCAGCCAGGGACCAGCACCCTCTCCCTGGTTTCCTAGCCTGTACTTGGAGACCAAAGTATTGATTGGCTATCATATCCTGGTTCCAAGCAAAAACATGAATATCTTGCTACTGATAATTGATCATCAATAAGTGTAAGTTGTTGACGAGTTCCAGAAGATCATTTGTGAAACCCCGAAGTGCTGGAGCAAAACATGCTTGAGAACTTACTTGACATTTTTCATGCTTTGACTAACATACCTTCGCAAACCAGAGACTGTTCACAGGAGGGAAATTGGGGGCCGTACACAAAAGTCTTCATTACCACTGCATGTGTGTTTCCCAGAAGTCTTCCTTGGGTGTTTGTGTGTGTGTCTATATTATCTATAATAGTATGTGAATAGATGCCTCTGAAGAGAAAACAAGTTCTTAGAATCCAACAAGTTGGTAAAGCACCATGAGAAATTCATAAGTTTTGTAGAGGTCACCTTATATCAGTGAATGTACTGGCTAGGAAACAGGTGGCAAATAATGTTTACTCCATAAGGGTGGGAGGGATCCTACAACGTTTATAGGTGGGACATTGGTGGGTTTAAGGTGCATTAGTACTAATGCCTACTTGTTAAGAGAGTAAGGGATTTTAAACTTGTCTAAGATCCCTCACACTCTTAAGGAGTAAACATAAGAACCAAACCCCTTCCTAGGCCTCATGATTTACACATGTTTTGATTTATGATAACATGTGCCTCCTGCATTATAAAGGGTAAAGTACACACATTGGGGACAATCCCAAAATGCGGGGCCAAATTTGGCCTAGGCCCCCTATTTTTGAGAATGACCCTATCCAGGGGCTCTATGCTGAACAACTATGTTGGCAGAAAACTTGTTTTTAGGAAAGTTCCTCATATTCTCGCCCCATTCAAAACAAGGGCCCCTCACTCATTATAATTGACCACCCCATGCATCCAACACAACTGTGCTAGTACCATGACAGAAACCCATCCCCAGACCATCAAGAAAATTTGGGTTGCTTCTAAACATTATAAAAAAATTCCCTTGAAACACTAAATTGGGATCTCTGAGTTCAAATTTAACTTTTATGAGTTGAAATGGAGTTAAAATGGAGCCAATAAGGGGCTTCACTCAAAATGATGGACCGAGCAATGCAGGGCTAGCAAAGTAGAGAGCCTAATTTTTCACCTTTCCTACCAGCTGGGTTGTTCAACGAATATGTCTGAGTTTAGTTTGGCCCATTGCAGTCAATAATTTGATAGAGTTAAGATTTCCATGATTTTGCTTCCTTATGGCGTCAACCCCAGATGTGTTAACTTTTTTAATTAAATAAAAACATTAGGAAAGGGAGCCGTGTACACTCAGAGCTCTACATGGGCACTGGGGAGTGTTGTAGCCTTTACCATGATCAGTATGTTGTTCTTGCAGCATGCAATTTGAATTGGGTAGACCTTAAAACTGAAAGTGGGTGCAGGCAGCAGATGTACAAACTACAAACTGAATAGTTCTCTTGCAGAAAGCACAACAAGCCAGCTTACCCAAAGAAAAACAGAGACGGTAACCAACCAAACAAGCCAGTAGGGACAAATACTGAAAACTAACTTTCCAAAAATACACTATCCAAGGAAGACATTCTCAATCACATAAATCATGTACAAAACATGATCCTTTAGAGGTTTAGACTATCTTCAAAGCTTAGGGCCAATGAGTTTCTGGACTTTTGACTGTCTTTGCTAGGGTCGATGTGTCTGTGTAAAGTTTTTTTAATCTGGCTAAATTTAGGTAGTTGGTGATTTTTGTCCAAAATGGCTAATATCTGTGATCTTTCAGTTTTCTAATTGCCAAGCTTTTTTCTTAAAACTCTTCAAATATTGTCAAACTTCTCTACTCGGTTCTAGCTGTAACCAAAAATGTGAAGGATGCTTAAACTTTTTTACTTTCATGTCCTTGTGGATGATAGCCATTTCAGCGACATCACGAAAATGAAAAAAACGTTGATGTTAAACTTTCTGATTCTTTCTTCACCCATTGATTGAAAAGGTTTGTGTGCCCATGATTGCAAAAACCATACAGATATCAGATATCAGAGCATCTGCCTGCATTAATTCGTTTGTGAGATCTGCTCTGCACCATAGGTGCACCATGCACCAAACACATAATGGCATTTAGTTTGCATTTTGTTGTGAAAGTGAGTCTACTTACTTTATGTTTTGCAAAATAGTTCATACCAGGATTCCAGTATCAGCAAGCCAAGCACCCATTTCAATTCCCCAGCAAATACACTGCGTATTGTCTTGTTATTCTTGTTCTAAACATTTTAGACACCCCATTACTTTAGGAAGGGACCCTGTTTTTCACTTTTGCATAAAGACCTACTCAGATTTTTTTGGTGTAACTGGAGGGCATGTTACCTAACAAACATTTTCCTCGGCTGTTTGGGGGATGTTGGCAGGTCTTTCTGCTCATAAAAGTCGTCACTCAGATCTCATATTGAGTGGGCTTTATCTGATTGGACCCACACTCTGGCTCTGCTTTGTGTGGGCCCTTTTTCCACTAAAGTCTTTACCTTACGCATCAGGGAACTCCTTTGTGCCTTCCCTGGCGTGCCCCACTGCCCAGTCCAGTGCTTCTTCCTCTTGCATCTTGAGAGACTTTGTATGATGAGTTAGTACACTTCAGCGTGCTTTTCCACTTCATTTACAATTTTTTCCAGAGAAAACAAAACATTTGCTCCTTTTTTCCTCCAGAGAATCACGGAGCCCAGAAAATATGGCTCCATGCAACTCCTTGTTTGATGCTAAAGCTCTCCAAAACAAGTGTGACTGAAGAACCTTTTCCCCTGGTGCAGCCCCACATATTTGCCCCCTATCAGACGCTATATTTTCGACATCGCAAAAAAGTAAAATAAAAATTGCTTGATTTTCATAATAGGTTCAAGTAGGTAGCCAACAATATAGAAGGATGCTTAAAACAATCTGGTTATAGCCAGATCTGGTTACATCTTCTTGTGAATGATCACCAATTCAGCTAGATTACAAAGGAAAAAAAAGACACTGCTTTGCAAGTTCAATATAGGCTTTGGATATGCATGTTATTTTTTAAGCTTGGAAATGCCAGGAAAATCAAGGACCAATATACATACATATGAGAGTTATCTGTAAAGTCACATGGTTAGGGGCCGAGAATGACGAGTTTCAACATAATAGGGTATTGAACTCATAATTGGGAATGAAAATTTTACAAAACGAAATAACTGGGACCCAAACTAGTTTTTCCATCAATTTTGGTGGTAAATTGAGTTTCATCATTTCACACTGAGATATAATAAAATTTCCTGTTTGTGGAGACCACTTAGAGAGGGAATAGGAGGTGAAAGCAGGCCCATAGACTCGGTGAAGATAGTGTGACTTTACCGATAGCTGTATTGATCCAAATGATTTGTATCCTAATTTGTTGTATTTGAACTTCTGGGAGATAAGGAGATTGAAGATGCCAGATTTTATTTTAAATGGCTCTCTAAGACTAGCCTTTCACTCCAAAGAGCCCAAGAAAATTTCAGCCTTCAAGTAACAATTGTTGGGAGGCACTATTCAATTCTGAACTCTGCTTCCAGAATTGTTTTGGCCCAAGGGCCCACTTAGTTGGTCACCTGCGCAAGTTGTATATGAGGTACCATATTTTCAGCACCATATTTTCTTCACTCATTGGCAACCAAGAGCTTGCTTGAACTGATAAGCACATGGAAAATGTACTGCACAAGTGATTCTCTCCCCTCCTCGTTGACTTCACATTGCCTGGCATAGACCACTCAAAGTCACCTTCTGTTCTATTTTCCTTGAATTATCAAAAGCCTGTATGTGACCGCCTCCCTTGGACCATAATAACCAGTGTTGAGCGGTTCTTTGAATTTTCACAGAATCACCTGTTCAGGTTCTTTAAATATTCCAGGATCAAAGAATTGCTGGTTTCGGATCTTTGAAAAAAATTCAGAGTCAAAGGCTTGTCATTTTTGGTTATTTTGAAAACCTTAAAGAACAAGTAATTTTCAGGTAAGACCTGGCAAAGAATTAATGGTTCTCTGGCCAATTCTTTGACTTTTTCAGTTTTTAAGAACCGTCGGTTATATATCAAACAACAGTTATTTCATTTTTTGAGAACCAGTGAATAAATGAGTATATAATTGGGTTGATAATTGATGGGTCTCTGTCCCTCATTCTAAGAACCACCCAACATAGTTAATGGCATTTGAGGGCATTCGATTTTCAGTGTTAAAGCCAATGGTTCAAGGTTAGGTTCTTGTGATTTGGACTTCAGCATACACCCTTTTTGTTGGAGCTAGCACAAGAATTAAACTCTGGAACTAGTCTTTTGCTAATCTAAACTCAAAATCAAAATCATGAAAAATCCATCTTCAAAAGAGGGGTAGATTCTCTAAGTAGGCAAGTTGATTTTGTTTTTGAAAAGTTGAGAAGTAGGTTCAACTTCAAAGTCAAGTATTATTTTTTATTAATTGTTAAACTTCACACCTATATAGATCTTGGTTTTAATTTGTTATAAAACTTTTTACTTATACAATATTTACCATAATGGAGCGTGTAATGTGTACATGGAACTAGATTTAGTTTTGAACTAATTTCAAAGGATCATTTTGAATTTTTAAAAATGTGCTAAAACGAAAATCACAATGTTTAAAAATGGGAAGAATCAAGCTCAAACCCACACCCGAAGAACCTCCATTTTTAAAAAAAAAATCAAAACCAAGATATGACATTCTCTTCAAAATGAAAATTTTCACAATATTAAGAATGACCTAACTAAAATCTTCTTACATAAATGCAAGGCATGTCATTTACAAGAATATTGCCTTTGGCAAATGAAGGCCATTTCATTTTCTCAAATGCATGTTATCATTTTATTTTTTAATTCCCTTTCTTCCCCATGATATTCACAAGATATCACAAGAAATTTGAAAAATAATTCTTCATTGAATCATTACTAATGTTTCACAAGTATCAAAAATGAAATGAAAACTTATCAAGAATTCAAGTTAGTTCTCACTAGGAATGATTTCCTAATTAATATCCAACTCACACGGTCTCATTAAGGTGAAAACTAACTTGGAAACCTTGCCCTTTTATATAAACTTCAAAAAATGGATACCTTAACATGATATTTAAAGAAGCTAGCACATAGTTTTCACCTAGGTATCTTAGGTATCTAAAAGAAAAAAATTGTAATGTCTTAGGTTTCAGGGACACTTTCATAGCCATTGAAAGCTAAAGTTTCTTCTTTAGTCTTCGAAAACAAGATAAAAATCTTGGTCTCAATTTTGTTAGTCAATTTGTTTTTTACATTAGAGGTTAGAGTTTTATGAATTTGTAAATTGAGTTTTTTTGGGCTCATTCAACTTCTTTTGTGTTGGTCCTCTTGTGTTGATGGTCGGCTCCTTTTACATTGTTGTTTGGATCCTCTTGGATTACTGGTCAACTCTTCTTGTGTTATTGCTCAGGTCCTCTTGGATGAATGCATGGTATGGTGGCTCAATTTTGGCAAATAAAACATTCAATAGTGTTAAAATGGTTGTTTGTTATTATATCAATAATTAAATAAAGGATTACATACTGATGTAAACTAATAAATTCAATCTAAAAGGCAACCACTTAAATATTTCAATGCCATTTGCTATAGCGGAAAAAAAACTAAAAAGTAAAAAAATTGCAACTTATAAAGACTTATGAAAAAAACCCCAAATTTGATCATTCAAAAGTCCATAATTCAAATTTGGTTGAAATTTTTGAGGCAAGGATTCCACATTTGAGTTTATTATGTCAAACTATATCATATATTGAATCCCTATAAATGGTTTGAAATGAAATTCAATGTCAAGATCTAAATCTTATTTCATTCCAATCAATTGGTCAATCCATATTTTTAATTTCAAAATTCCATTATTAAAAATGAATCTACATTTTTTGAAAATCATTGTACATATATATTAATAATCAAGTTGTTAATCTAGATATAATGGCCAATAAACAAATCGAAGTTTTTTTTTTTTTGCCATAGGTGTTCAAACTAAGGGTACCCTATATAAATCATGTGTGTGACACACAAAATGAACCACCATACCATGCATTCACCATCTTATGTTGTTACTTGGCAACAAATAACTCCTCTTGTGTTCTTGCTTGAATTTTCTTGTGATGTTACTCCTCAAATCCTCTTTTGTTATTGTTCAACAATGAATAGCCCCTCTTGCATTGCTATTCAAGTCCTTTTGCATTGCTACTATTTGGGTCCTCTTGTGTTATTATTGTTCAAATCCTTTTGCATTATTGTTGTTCAAGCCCTTTTGCATTGTTAGTGGGGTCTTCTTACATTGGTGTTGGGTCTTCTTATGTTGTTATTCAACAACAAATAACTCCTCTTAGTTGTTGGTTTGGTTTTCTTGGGTGCCACTTGCCACTTGGGTCCTCTTGCATTATTGTTCACTCCTCATGTTGTTATTCAATTCCTCCCAACTTAGGTTTTTTTTTACCTAGCTCCCATGTGTGCTACTCAAATCCTTTCATGTTGTTATTTGGCTTCCCTTGTTGTTACTTCTTTTGGTGGTTTGGTACTCCTCCCCCACATGTTCTTTACAAGTTTGGGAGCAATGAGATTGGATCCATCCTTGAGTTGTTTTTTTATGTATGATTTTCAAACTATGATTGTAATTTTGTGTTATTTTGTTTGGATGTTAATTTTTATATTTCATTTATTTTGGTGAATTTTTTCTTTTATGTTATAAATTCAATATATTTTTGTTATTAAACTTGGTAGCATTCAAACATCAACAAATATATTTGTTGGTTATAGGATTCATACTCTTTTTTGCATTGCTTTAGTCTTTACACTTCATTTTGCATACTCATTGTTTACATAAAGAAAGAAAGGCTAAGTAAATTACTTTTACCTTTGTAAATTTTTTGAGTTGTATTGTAGGCTCGAAATAGTTAAAACAATTTGCAAATAAGAAATTTAAAAACATCTTTCAAAACAATCTCTTGTTTCAATTTTTTCACTCTTGTTGAATAACACTCTTGAAAAACTATTGAAAAATGGAATAGTCAAATGAAATGAAAGTATAATTTCAAATAAAAATGGAGCTTGTGAAAAAAAATTCAATGATGTTCCTATGGAAAAAATGTCTACATATTATCCCAATTTGGAAATAAAAAACAATAGAGTTCCTAAAAATGGAAAAAAATAATGAAAATGAACCTTTAAAAGTTGCATGTTCAAAGAATTAAATGTAGACTTCATGGCAAATATGTATTTTGTTGGATTTTTTTGTGTTAATAATAACAAAGAAATTGGTCATAACAATCCTCAAATGATGCAATGTATTTTTTGTTACAAAATCCTATCAATGTATTTAATCCTAAAATTTAGGCAAGAAAAGGATTAATTTCATATTTTGAAACAAATGGTATATTAGCTTTCAACAAACATGTGAATGCAAACCATCTCATTATTTTTATTAAAATTAAAGAAAAGATCAATAGTCCAGTAAGAAAAAATGTTCAAAGGTAATTAATCAACTAAAAAAAGCTCCAATTTGTCTAGTGGACAAATTTTAAAAACAAAAATTGAAAACATCCGTTCAAAAAATATGACATGCAACAAAAATATGTTTTTCAAAACTTAGGTTTTTTGTGTCAAAAATTGTTTGCCAATGCAATTTTTAGAAAGTATTTAAATGAAGTATCTAGCCTTGCATTTATGTCCTCAAATGGTCTTTTTGTTAAGAAAAAATAAATTAATAGGTGTTGTTTAACTTGGTGGAGGAAAAAAAAAAAAAAAACTATGGTCTATCAAAATTAGTCAAAGTTTGCAATATTCCAATAGGAAGGTTTAATTTATGGATGTCTCAAAGTTGACATCACATTTTTGCTCTTTTGAAAAAACATTTAAAGGCTAATTAACAACCAAATCATGTCACTATTAGTTTGTTTGAAACAACAAAAGTTATTAATAAAATCTTAGTAAGAAATTTAATAGTATTATTGGATGAATATGGGTTGAAAAAACAAATTTTTATGTTGTGACAACTGATTTAAAATCTATTATGGTTTGTAAATGTTTTGGTTTGGAGGAAAGTTTTAAGGTTCTTAATTTGGCCATGTTTTCCCTAAAGCTTGCCAATATGTGACAAAAAATTTAAAATGTGTCAAAATCTCAAGTATGTTTCTATTAAATCTAATGAATTAGATTTGCCAAAATGTATAACTTGGCTTAAGAAGTCTAAAATAAATAGACAAGAATGGACAAAAAGGTTTATGAAGAGTCTAATATATGTCCAAAAACACTAAACACTTTAATTAACACAAGATAATGTTTTAAAATGATTGTAAAAAATTAGTTAAACATAAATCATTTAAATTTTAGGTTTTTTGTTTGAACTATAGTTTGAAAATATTAGCATTGAATGTTTAAAAAAAATTCAAGTTTGCTTCCAAAGTGATCATGTTCCAAAAAGCTCTACAATTTTGAAATGTTATTACCTTTTGTTACAGCAAAAACTTTTTTATCAAAATCAGTGGAAGAATGTTTCCTCCTCTTACATGGCACATTTTCCAAATTAATTGATGAATGTCTTCCCCCAATTGTGAATGCTTGTGTTTTAAATTGATTTTGAAGCCATTCATTATTGAATGATGCATTGCATTCTACAATAAAGATGGGTTTTTATTTGAAGGAAGAAGTTGAATCTAACCAACCTTAATCAATTTTGTAGGTGATAATATTGGGGTTGTTTTTTAGTTATTTTTGTTAACTTCTAATTTGAAAAATGAGGTATTGGGGGTGTTGGATTTTTTCTTCCCTTTCTAAAGAAATATGATGTCAGAAAAACCTAGAGCACATTGTTTTTAATGTTAGACCCTAGGATTAAAACTTTCATCCAATATCATTTTATATTGGCTATGAAGGTGTAGCTATTGTTGAAGAATATGACAAGAGATCTTTACATCCCATGCTTATCAAATGTCATAATCAATTACATACTATGTTAAAATTTGAAGTTGGTTGGGCAGATTTAGTAATTGAAGAAGATTGTAATTTTGATACTTTTGTAAATCACCTTCTAATTTAGTGGAGTCAATTGAAAAGGATCTAAAGTTTAAAAAATAATTAGAATTATTTCAAGGTTCATTTGAATGGGATGAAATTGTGAACATATGAAATTATGGAAGAAAAAATCCTCTTATATTTTTTTCACTCTTTGTTATTTTACTACTTTTTGGAAAAAAAATTAATTAAAATTAATAAAATCGTTTTGCTAGAAATAATTGAACTATTAATAATTGATTTGTGAAAATTACTTTTGAAAATTGCTTGGTATTCAATTTGTGAAAATTAGCACTTAAAGAAATAGTTGAATTTTTTTCCAAAGTTTAATACCGTAACTTATTTTCTTTTATGGAAAATTTTGGTTTTTAGAAAACTAGAACTAGAAAGCTCAATCCTTGGAACTTAGCTACCATCTAGGGGGGACCTTTACTTTATGAAACCCCTCATCTTGGGGTGTTATCCTATGCTTTCAATTGGCCTAGCTTCAATAGGGTTTTTTATTCTATAAATGTGTTGATATATGGTATTGTTATTTGGCATTTATAATTTCAAAACTTAAAATTTGTGAGTTTCAAAGCAAAAATCAAAACCAAAATTGATGGTCAAAGGAATTTGACAAGTAGCCTTGCAACTTACAAATTTTATTTTTTGAAAATATTCTTTAAACCCAAGATTAGAAGGTTTTCCATTTTTCAAAAAACTTTATATCCAAATTTAACAATTCTTTTAAAATCCAAAAACCAATCAACATTGGATTATAACATCAAGGTAATTGTAAAATAATGTTACAAAAATTTCTATCATAGATACCCCAAGATAAATTGTTAAAAAATCTCAAAATCATCCATCCCCTCACAATTGGTGTCTTTGTGGATGGTTCCCTTCATTCATTTAGGTTTTTCTTCATGTAATCTTATTCCAATGTTTTTGTTTTTATCCATCAAGGTCTATCATGTTTCTTGGATACTTTATCTTCAATTGACCTTCCTATTTGATTGTTGACTTTTATGTTAACATGGGTTTCATTTTTCTTTTTCAATTAGTTACAAAATCCAAACATTTCCACATGCATGCCATAAATTGTTATACACTGGAAATCTTGGATGAGGTGTAACAAACTTCATATCCAATGGACCCATCCAAAGACTACTTTGACTTGGAGAAAATGCACATCCTCAAGCCTTGGAAAATGTTTAATAATTTTGATTATTACTTCGTCTTTATAATTGGTCAATCATAATGATTGATTTAGGTGGTCTCACATTATCAACCTTTCACTTTTTCCAATTTCAATTTTCAAGTTTATGGGTGGAAGTTGGGAAACTAAAAAGAAAATTAAAAGCTCCTTGATATGAAATATACAATTGACAATCCAAACTAATGTTGGGCAATTATTAATTTGTTTTCATAACTACCTAATCTAGTTTCCAAAAATTCATACCTTATCTCGTTCTTTATTTTTATTTTTCCTCATGCCCAATTAATTCTTTCACAACCAATTCTTAATTCATTTCAATTAGTTGGTTATATTAAGTTGGTTCTTTAATTTCACTTTAAGATTTTTGGATTAAGATCTTTAAAAAAAATTTAAAAAATTCATAGGCCAAAAATAAATCAGCAAGGTTCATTACAAACCTCCAATATTTAAACAAAAATATGTGATCACATTTTAAAGATTTAAAAAACAAAAAAAAAACTAGATTAAAAGTCACTTTTAATTCATCTCCCTCAAATGAGCCTTCAAACTCATCTAATTCCTACTCTAAGTCAAAGTCAAAATCTATCAATTTTACAAAATTACTAGGAACTTTAGAAGCCACCCTTGCATCATTTGGCCAATTATTATTTGAAAAGATCAATTTTTCAAAGTTATTTTGTTATAAACGACATCTGTTCAAATTGGTAAGAATTCTAACAAGGGAAAATATTCTTTTGATTTCAATTTGAAGACCCACAATCCCTAATATTTGTATAGCTAAAAAGCCAACAATTGAGAACATGGTTTCATGTTTCCTCTACCATTCCAAAGGGCATTTGATATCATTTTTGCATCCACTTGATTTTTTCAAAATATCAACAATTTTGGACTAACAAACTCTTTGCAAGTTCACTAATGTTAACCACCATTTTAAAAATGGCTATCTTCCTCAATTTTGTGAACAAAGGAACATTTAGCATGAAGCAATGGATGCAAATCATGATAAGATTTTAAGAGCATAAGAAACTAGGATTTCCTATCATACTCTTTAATTATGGCCACCCTATGTTCACAACCAATAAAAGAATAAATCAATTTCAAACTTTTGAATTTTGGATCTAACAACAATGCTAACATATTATGCATTCTTCTTTCATTGTATTTTGTCAAGAAGGTAAGGAAAAAATCAATGACCCCAATGACTTCCTTCTTAATGTTCTTTGCAAAAGTTCCCAACTCAATATTCAAGCCGAAATCATCATAATCAATCAAAGCAATCAATGTAACAAAACATGGTTCATTTTTTCCTTTAATTTCAAGCTCATGGATATGGATGCATTCAAATTAGAATCATTCAATAACCAATAACCTTTGGATTAGTTTAAAATGCAAGTAATGACAACAAGAAATAGAATGTCTACAATAATCTATGATATATGCCATGTGGGTGGAGGGGGAACATAGCTAGTGACCTTAGGACCAATCTACTTGATGTAACAAAGGGTAATGGTTTCTCCAAATTGAAAGGCTTCCTAAAAGCACATGATCATTTTGCTTGCAAACCTACACAATTCACATTCCCAATTAAAAGGCAACATTTTGGAATACAAAAATTCAAAACAATAAAAGGAGAAAGAAAACTAGAACAAAATAACTTGCATTTTACCTTATTTTAATTGGTGTGTTCAAGTTTTTAGGCTCGAAGCCTACAATAATGCATGTTTGCATCCATTCTTGTTTTTGTTTCCCTAACTTTTTAAGCCATGTGATATATTTTTACAATTTTGCCTAGGTAGATTTAATGGAAACATATTCCAAACCCCTCAAAATTCTTTTTTCAACAGTTGCATATTGACAAGCCTTAAAGAAGGTATGCCAAAAGCAAGTCCCATAAAAACTTTCCATCACGTCCAAAGCTTCACAACTTACGATTGACTTCAAGACAATTATCATGGTATTTAGATTTGCACTTTCATCTTTAACATAAACAAGGATCTTTCTGGTCAAACCATACTTTTTTGAAAGGTCTTGCAAACTTCTTGCTAATGTTTTCCTTGATGTTTCAAATGCCTCAAAAAAAGCAATAGTAATGTGTCTTCACATCCAATATTATCCCAAGAAATTTCCAACCAATGCAAATTTACATCATGTGCCCCTTTGGACATTCACAAATCAAAACTTGTAATAACAAAACACATTGCCAAAACTAGTAAAACATATGTTTCTTTTTCCTTTTTAACCAAATATAGTAACACTTCCTAATTAAAGGTGTTTTTGGAAAGGAAAACAACATGAAGGCATAACTACATTACCAAACACTTCAATTCAATACTTTCCACAAATTGAATGGGCAAATGGTTTTTGACAACTAATAAACCCAAATTCTTCACAAAAAATTTATAGTGTGCATTATCCTTTTAGTAAGGATCTATTTCCCCAAAAATATTTAAAATTGCACTTGCACTCATTTTAGGCCTTTTTTTTTCACAAATTGTCTTTCCAATGGACTTTTCAAACTAATATTCACTTCTTCCTCAATTTTTTTGGCAATTGTCCATGGTTTGCATCCATACAACTTTTTAATGCAATTATCCAATTATTCCTTGAAATATGAAACAATTTTTTTTCCTTAGTTTTGTTCTTTGTTCCAATATTACAGATTGACCTACTAGTCTACTATAACATAAAATACAACACATGACCTGTAGCACATTAACATTAATTGGTGATTCATCATTAACATAAAAAAAAATGCCCAAGTTGTCAAACTTCTACCATGGGGTTTTCAATTTAACCTTTGTTCACCTAAATTTTTCATAATCAATTGCATTGCATCATCATTTTCAAATTGAAAACTTGAAATTTCTTTAAACCTTTCACCTTCAATTCAATTTTTATTTTACTCTCATTCATGAACACATTACATCCTTGATCTAAAAAAATTGGTTCCATTTTTAGGGTGTGTTAACAAATCAAAACAAAGAAAACCAAACAATTACATTATTAAGAAAACATAAGCATAATGTCACAAATTATTCACGAGTATGATTCATAAAGCATTAGAACATATGAACACCAACAACACAATGAACACCTAAAGCAACACCACAAGCACCAAGAACATAAGGAACACCCAACACAATGAGCATATGTAACAATACAATAAGCAACAACAACAAGAACAACAAAATGAGCATGAACAAATGTACCTAAAAAATGTCCCCCATGATGGACAATGTGAGAATGAACATTGATAAAATCCATGCTTCCTTAACCCTCACCCACCTCCATCCTAAGTCCCCAAACCCTAACGAACCTTAGACTCCCACTCCTAGACCTTTAAAAACCAGACCCAAAGGTTATTCATATAACCTACCTGGGCATCAAAATTTTACTTTAAAATCCCAATTCTTAGTGAACAGATGAACTGGATATCTCAAATTTGATATCTGAAAATCCAGGTATCAACCCGGGTAGTACGCTAGGTGATACCCAACCAGTTCTTTGGCGGATAAGTAGCTGAGAACCAAGTCGGTTCTCAACCAGGGTTTGGTACCGGCCCGACACTGGTCCAAATCCAATGAATGGGTGGAAATGCTCTCACTCTAGTGTTAATAGATGAATTAGTTTGTACATAAACAGGAAGGGGTAGGCTATTCTGACACTAATACTTGAAATTGAACATTTGAAATGTCCAACAACAAAAATAAAAATTCAGTTTCCTTCATTTATATAAGCTCCTATTTCTGTTCTTGTGATAGTCCTCGTATCATTACTGCCACGTATTAGAGTTATCCGTTAAGTAACCCTGTCTTCACCCTGCCTTTGGGCCTCCTTTCACCTCCTATCCCCTCTTTCAGTGGTATCCGCAAAGTAAAGACATTTTAATAGATGTCAATATGAAATGCTGATACCCAGATTTAATGCACAAGGTTCGAGACTAATTATAGTAGTTGTAGAGTTAGGAGCAGTGAAAATATATGTAGCAGCAGTGGAGGCGCTCAGGAAAAAGAAAAGACAGGATGAAACTCAGTTTACCACCAAAATTGATGGTTTTCTGAGTTTCATAACCGCGTTGAATGCAAATGTACTTTTTTGCAAGGTTTTTTAAAATCTCACCCTATGTATGACCAAACTCAGGGTTCTGGTGCTGTGTTTTTCTTACTTTACGGATAACTCTTTTATACAAAACATTTGAACCCTCAAAGTGCACTGCATCTATGCAAAGGGATTTAAAATATACATTCAAGACTGCTCAACAACATCAAACAATTTTTAGCTCAGCCACAACCCTTTTGAGAATGGACTTGCAGTGTTTCTTTTAAGGAATTCTTTATTTTAGCCAAAGTGACAATCATCTATAGGAAGATGGAGAAAAAATAGAAACAGTCCTTAGGAAGATTTAGTCAAATGTGACTATAAACCATGTAAGAAATTTTTTTAATTTAATCATCCTTCAATAATTTTGGCTAAAACTGAAAATCAAATATAAAAGTCTGACAATTTTTACTGTTTTTTTGGGTCACTTCCAATTGTTGAAAACTTCCAAAATCGCTTTTTGACACTAAAATGGAGATGGTAAGAATAGCAGCAAATGAACAACTGAGCAGTGATGGTAACACAACCATTGAAAGAAAACACAACACATTTCTTTAGTTGATATGCTTCAAGCGACTGGTGGAGGTTTGGTTGTTCCCGTACCTCCTTGTGGCCCACCTGTGTTGGGCTGTTTACTTGCCTGGACTTTGGTCCTTGCCCTTTGTTTCTTCTTATCTCCCTTTCTTGGGTGCTTTCTTTTTGTAAAGTTTGGCAGGGTTTCATCATTAAACTGTTTTAAAGCAAACATTCCTTGCCCTAATTTATCTCTAGTTTTGCAAACTTATCCTTAAGGTAAGGCCCTGTCGAAACCAGTGTTGGCCGGGTATCTACTACCCCGGAAGATGCAGAGCATTTTCTTAAATTGCCCACCAGACATAAACCCAGGCATCTGCAACTAAGAGCATGGCCATAATTCAAATCATTTTCAAATTTGGGAAAAAAAAGGATGAGTCGAAGACAAATGTGAGCATGAAACTATCACACAGAACTTACCAAAAAATGCCCCCAACAAAAAGTAGGGGCAACTTAATAACAAAGTGGGAAGCATTAAAGTTATTAACATTTTAATCTAACCTTAAAATTTCTATTCCTAAACCCTATTGCCCTTTATGGGTTTGCAATGTGAGATGCCTACCCCCACATAGCATCTCATGAGCTTTGCCAAACACAAGCCCACCCAAGTAAGGGCATCACCTGGGTGTGGGCAAAGAGAAGCCTGCCAAGGTAGGATATGGCCTGTTTTTTTTTTCAGCCATTGGTCAAGGCACCCCATAACCAGGTGCATATGCCGTGGTTGATGCCTGGCCAGAACCTAGATACTCGGCCAACACTGGTTCAAACTCAAACCCAAGGTATTACCTTGAATATTTACCTTCAAATATGGTAGGGAAAGGGTATGTTTATTTTGCAAGGCAAGGGTATATTAACATACCTCTATTAGGTGGTCGAAAGCATACCATTCCAACACTAATTTGGAGTGTTTTTTGACTGATATTGAGTTTTGAGCATACCAGCTTGGTCATGGTACTTGTTACTTTTTTAAAACTTTCATACCATTTGTCAGGATGTTGGTGCCAAGTCTGATTTTTGGTTGGTATAAAGCAGGTATATTCCAGTGGTGGGAGAGTAAGTGTAGATACACATATACTTTCCCCTAAACACAGGGTTCACATTTACCTTGTCAAATTTTTGGCATTTAGACTTATCTTGCATTGAGTGTAAATATTGTTTTTAGACTTACACTTACAGGGGGAAGTGTAAAAAAAATTCAATTTCACTTACATGGCCTGGTGTAAATATTTTTGGCAAGGTAAGTATAACTACATATATGATATACCTTTAGGGCTAAACCTATGTGCAATCCACATTAATTAGTTGTGGGTGCATCCCAATGTGGATGCATCCTGGAAAAAACAAAATTTAACAGGCCACTTTGGTTGGCCCTTCACAAAAAAATTCTAATACTTTTGTTGCTTCTCAAATAGAAGCTTTTAGTAGAAATAAGGTAGTGAATAACCTTAGAAACTTTAACCCTTTAGTGCATAACCCTTTAGCTCACACATATACAATACAAGCCCACTCTTTTTTGGGCAAATGATAAGGGGCAAACTATGGTGCTATTGGGGAATATCTTGGGCGCATGTTGTCTCACCTTATTGCTTGAGATGAATTTCCATTTTTAACTTTGTTTATCAACAGTTTTGGCCTAGGCTTTTACAAGCGCTTGCGTACCTACTGTGATTCATATTAATGAGTTGTGGTGCATCACATAGCTTTTTTCCTTTTTTTTACAATGGGCCACTTTGATTGGCCCATCACTAAAAAAAAGCTTGAAACTTTAGGAATGTTTTGTTCACTAACACCCATGTTGACATTTTTTGCATGAATTTTTCTTTTTCAAAAACTTTTACATGGATTTGCACTTGTTTACAAATGACTAAATATTAATCACTTACATTTACATGAATGTCGATGAGAAGTTTTAACTTACATGAAAAACATGTCTAAAACAACATACACACTCACAACTGACATATACTTGATATTGAAAATTATATAAACTGATACAAGGCTGGTACCCTCATGTCCCTACCAGGCTGGTGCAGACACAAGGTTGGTGTCGCCTCAAGCCATACCAGTCTGGTATGGTGCTCCATATTAGTGTGCATACCAGGTGCAGGCAAATATAACCTACTACCTTGGTAACTTTGACACTGATTATATTTTTTTGGAATTGTTGAAATTTTTACTTTTTTTCAAATAACAATAATTTGTGAAGGAGAATATTGAATCTTCAAGAATAGTTCATTTGTTGAAATGAAAATGATCAATTAATTATTTGACAGACATGTGTCAAAGCTGCCAAGGTACTCAGACAGTACTGAACCAACAGGGGTACAGATTCTTAAGACCTTTTATCTTAGTGTATGAGAACCAACATGTCAGATTTTGAAAATTTGAAATTTTTTGAGTCCTTGTGTTTTGAGATATTTTATGTCAAAATGGAGGTATTAGTAGTATATTGGACTCCTTCCAAAAAGAGATGTGTTTTGATTGATGACCTTCCATGTTGACAAGCATTTATAGTTTCAACAAAAATCACAAAAAAAACTCCCCATGGTGACCCTTTGTATATGTTGTTCACTGCATGCACAAGTAATGTTAATTACATTTCAAATTGCCATCTACGACAATGTAAGGCGATTCCTTTTTTCACACAATGTGCCATGTGATATTTCTGTCTGATATGTGAAAGTGCAGCAAATTTTAGGATGCATAGTTCCATTAATTTTCCTTGTGTGGTACCTTTGATCCCATATCATTGGTGCACTCTGTGCCTCTTCCCATTTGATATGTATTTTTGTTTTCATTGAGATGTAATTAGTGCGCAATGGTATTTGTTTAATATATAAATCTTTACAAGATGAGGTATTGCAATCATAGTGTAGGTCAAAATAGTATACTTAAATACCAACTTGATTGGAACTCATGAAAAGGAGAGACACTTAGTTTGTCCACCAAGCTTGAGTAAACGGCTTTTCACTCTATAATACAGCAGATTGGACTCATTTTTTATGCAACCCTGTAAACCTTTATTGATAGACACACCATGGATTAGGAAAGTGTACAAAGGGAAAATGACCTTTTCAAGTGGTCACTTTCAATGCGGTTGTGACTCAACCATTCCCCAAGGTTTGATCCCACACAACCATTTGTGGGCTTCAGTAGAGAGTTGCTTTGATTAACTTTATTCTACACAACATTATTCTAGAATTTATTCATGAAGGAATTCACCATATAATGTAATTTATGTGTTCAAAAACTGCCTTAATTACATAAAGGAAGAAGCCATTCAATTATCAAGCTTTTGGCTCTGCTTTTTCTTTTTGAAAATAATAAAAGGCTAAAAATCATGCAGTCAAAGACAATAGGCAAAACAACAACACCAATAACCAACTTGTTTTTGAATTCCAATAAAATCATCCACCTAATAAGTGGTTTACAAAAGAAAGTGTACTATTGCACTATGGAGAAAATAAGATTGAAATTGATTCAGTGGATCTCATATGTGTGAACGCAAATAGAAGACAATGAGACAGAACAGCAGCTTCTTGGCAAAAAGTATCGTGGTATTGTGCACCCTTCAATGCAATAAAAAATACACGGATTTCATAACTACCCAAAGTATTCAACATGCTTTAAATTCATTGTGCGAATCAGCATAACAATTAGGCATGTTATCCTAACCATGCAATAATGTTTTGCTAGACTTTAGCCTGCACCCCCACATCATATTCAAATCAAGCTACAAGCTCATTTTAACTCATTTCATTCATTCCATTCACACTGTAATTTTTTCCCCTTGATCGATTCAAATCGTCTTTTGGTCTCAGCTAATCTTTTGCTCTTTGACTTTTAGAATTATGATTGAATGGTTGCTATTGTTTTCATTTTATTTCAGTATGATGGGTAACTTCTTACAATTGAATGAGTAGGCACTGCCTTCAAGGGCAGTCCATGCAAATTATTAATCTATTACTTAAATGCATACTGAAACACATAACTTTTGTAGTGTTTGTGTTTGGTTTGCTATTTTGACATGCAATCACATTATCCACACACTTCCTAATGGTGAAAGGCTCAAATCAAGAAAGATTAGCCTTTCTTCCACCAGTAAGATGTCGTTCAACCGGGGTTTGAAGTGAAAAGCTAGGATTAGCTCCCTAAAGCTTCACACCTCTTACTTGGCCCTGGTCATTCATATATATGACTTTCAGGACTCTCCATTATTATTCTCTAGTGAAATTTTACTGTATCTTCTGATCTAATTGATCCTTAGCGTTTCAGTTCAAATATATATATGGTTTTGAAAAGAAAAGATTCTACATTTTCATGTTTATTTTTTCAATGATAACATGACCCTTTGACTAATGATTTCAATATTACAAGTTTATATGTTGCCTTCTGCATCAATCTCATTATTTTGCTAAAAGCACTTGAGACTTCCATTTCAAGTATGACATTTCTCACACATCTGCTGCATTAAACTCTAACAAACCATAATCAAAACAAATGCCATACTACATATGGCAACTTACTGGCTCCACTCATCCAGCATAAACTCATACAATCAGAACTCAACAACCCAATCCTGATGTCCAATCCATTACTGTTCTGCTTTCTTGCCCTTGGTTCACATTTTACCCATAAATTGGTGGAACAACAAAAACATTTGATAAATCTTGCTCAGAATGCAGAGTGGATCTTGACATCAAGAAGATTAAAAATCATTATGTTCAGTTGTAAATTCATCTAAACACAAGCTTTCCCAGACTTTTCCTGTGAATCACTCACACACCATCTCTTCTCCTTCATCTTACTTGTTGCAGCCCCATACAGCCACAAATCTGTCATCCCATCACCACTCCTCCATTTGACCACAGCTACTGAGCATGAGCGACAATCAATTGAAAACAGAGACTTCACCCAACATTACTGCTTGGTGCACTCCCTCACAGAACATTCAAACAACCAGTCTATGATGCTGAGCAGCCCTGCTCAGAGCCAGTAAATGAATGTCGTGTCAAGAAACTTTCTTAAACCTCAACCAAAGACATAAGTAACACAAAACTAGCCTGAACACACTAGAGTTATCCATAAAGTAAGAAAAACACAGCACTGGAACCCTGAGTTTGGTCATACAAGGTGAGATTCAAAAAAACCTGCAAAAAAGTACATTAGCATTGAATGCAATGGGGACGAAACTCATAAAACCATCAATTTTGGTGGTAAACTGAATTTCATCCTGTCTTTCCTTTTTCTCCAGCGCCTCCACTGCTCGTACCTGTACAACTACTATAATTAGTCTCAAACCTTGTGCATTAAATGCTGAGTTTCAGCATTTCATACCCAGATTTAATAAAATGTCCTTACTTTTTGGATACCACTGAAAGAGGTGATAGGGGGTGAAAGGAGGCCCAAAGAGAGGGTGAAGACAGGGTTACTTTCCATATAACTCTATTACATAAGATATTTCTCAGACCCAATTCTGGGTCAAAAGTTTGTGATTTGAAGAAACTGCTACAGTACACAGCTGGGGCAATGCTAGCAGCTGCCATGTCAGCTTGAAGCTTAAGGACATTTCCCCAAGTCAAAATTTCTTGCAATTGACCAATCATTGCCTACTCTTACCTTCTAATATATTTCTGTAGTGCCCAAGATAGCTGAAGTAGATTGGGTGAGAAGCTACCATCAAAATTTCAGCTCAAGCTTCAGGACAAAGGGCAATCCAAGGTTTTTGTTGCCCAACAAGACACAAGGCATTTCATGTACTCATGATGCAGGGAAGCCGATACTTGACATGCATTCAAATGCAAGACTTCCAGACAACACCAAAATTTGCAAGCAGAGCCTTCAGAATGCCATGAAGCTTGTCTCTTGGTTCCCTTCCATTGACAGGGCTTGCAATCAGAGGAATCTTTCACCAACCTGATCACAAAATGCTCACTCTATGCAAAACTTGGAAGGAGGATACCAACATTCCAGTCACTCCCATACACCAGTTTGCACAACAAAATTCAGATTCTCGCAGATATGGTAACCTAAAACATGGGACCATCTCTTCCTCCTTTGTCTCATGGCTTCCCTCCTCTTCTTTATGCCTCATGTACATTACTACATGTTGGATTTCCCTCAGTAAAAAGCAATAGTCTACAGATCAATGTACAGTCGCACAAGTTGCAGGGACTCAAATGGCATCTGAACCCTCCACTCCCGCTGTTTTTTGTTCAGACCCCTGCCCTTACCAACCAACTCACGGTTGATACGCACATTTGCAATCTTCCATACACTAGACCCCCCTTCTGTATCAACAGATTCAAGTTCAAAAACACCATCTTTTTCTTCAGCTTCCTCACCAGTGCCAGTTCCCGAGTACCTCACATACATGGGAAGTTCCTTGAATCTCTCTAGGTCCTGTGGGATTTGTACCACGCGCTCTGCTCCTGGTGAAGAAACCTGCAAGGAAAGTGCACACATGAATGTTTTACAGGCACGCAGACACCTAGCATACAGCAAACAATTTTGCAAGGTACACACTGAGAGGGATATATTGTACAAAGTAACGGTAGCATCTCAATCACACCTTACACAAAAAGGGCACCTGAGTGCCAAGCTCTTTCGGCTTCATTCAAAGTTATGAGCTGACTATGAACAAGAAAATGCATTTAACTATCCTGAATATGAGAGTTATACCCCAGTAAAGATGAGAGGTTCAGTACAGTGACCCTACCTCCAGTGCCAGGCTTTTGGGGATGATTCCAGCTTCTCCACTCTGCTCTAAGCTCTTCGAGTATGAAGAAGAAAATTGCTGAATCTCATCAATTGTCGGAGATCCATACCTGCAGCACCAGAAAGAAGGTTTGGAGCAAGTTTATTTATGGATGCATTGGACTGCATATCAAACATGCATCGCTGAGGGAAGATATGTGGTTCTGAAACTCTACTTCCCAAGATTTCCTCAGAAGAAAAACTGTTGAGGCCAACAATAATCAGCAGTTTGGCAAGCAAATATTTTCCAAAATTATTAAGGTTCAGCAATTTAACCAACATATCTCAGATTTGACCATTCCTATATATGACATATATCAAAAATACAGCTACCTAACAAATGTGGGCATCAGTTGCCCATTGGTGTGGCTATGATGAGTGGGATCTAAACCCATATTTGGGTACATTTGAGCCATTTATCTGGCCCTGGAAATAAGAATCTACCTTCAGGCAGTGTAGCCCCAGACAGTAATCTACAGAGCCTATGGAAATTAGCAACCAAATATACAAAAAGCTTGACAGAAGAGAGGGACACCAAACAACACCATAGAAGATGTAACATGCAGAGGACTCCTGACCACATGTAGATCATAAAAGCTAAAGGACTTAGGAATCTTTACTGACTTACTTGTCAGATAACTTGTCCAGCCGCACATGAATAAGCTCACTCTCTTTGGAAACCTTGAATGCAAAGATGGCAAGATCACCATTGAACTCAGCCAATGTATCATTAGCTAGATCCAGCACAGTTTGGCCCCATGACGAGTCACCAAGTACAACACCCCCACCCTCTCCTCCATCTCCCACCTATAAAAGTTTGCACCTGATAAAGAGTTACAAATACTCCACAGAAAAAGATTGGAATTGTTTTTAAAGCCCCCCAAAGGAACTACATATTAAATGAACCAAATTCTTGTGAGAAATGCCAGAGAAACAACTGAAAACAAAGGACAAACAACCATAGAGTAAGATGACAAACAGAAAAAATGTATAGCATCTAATAAAGTGCTGAATTATAACACACCTCAGGCTCAAGGTCAAAATCATCCTCCCAGATATCATCATCCTCAAGGTGCTCACCCAGCTCCTCTACTAGTTCATTCTCTATCACTGCTCCAATCACATCATGCAGGCCAATAAACATCAATGATTCTTTCATTTGTGAGCAGGGTTTTTTAACAAATTACTAGAACATGAAGAATAGCAGAAACTGCCCAGTTCTGGAGAACATGCTACAACATACCATTTGTGAACTGCTCTGTGTCCTCAAATTCCTGAAATGTCTCTCCATCTGCCAAATCATCCACATTTGCTTCCACCACCACATTGTCCACTTTATCAGCATGGGCTTCCTCAACATCCTGGGGTTTCTGCTTGCTCATCAACTTCCTCTTATCCTTATGCTTTGTCCCAATATCATCATCTTCAACAGCAGTAGCTTCATGATTCAACTCCTCCTTGCCCTTCACCTTGCTCTTCAGCTTCTTCTTGACCTTTTGCTTATCCTCCACCCTGGGATCATCCACCCTTAGTGCACCATTGACAACATCCTCAGTTCCTTCTGGCTTCTGGTTCTGAATCAGCAAGTTGTCTTCATCTTCATTAACCTTTTTGAGGGACACATCACCATTCTGAGACAATCCCTCGAGCTTCTTCTTTTTGGATTTTAGTTGCACTTCTGTTCTGCCATTTTCAACTGTGATATCTCCATATTCCAGTTGATCATGGTCCTTTTTTCCCCTGAGCTTCTTCTTCCAATTTGTGCGTTCCTCATCTTCACTGTATTCTTTGCCTTGGTCCACACCATCCTCCCTTTCATTTACAAGGATATCCTTTTCAGCTTTCTTCCCTTTCTTTCCTGCATTGCAATTGATATCACAAGCATCACAGATTCACATGTCACTGCACAGATCTCAAAGTGAAGTAATACTTCTTCCAATTACCACTCTGAACATGATGTTAGAAAAACCACAGAGTGCATGTTGCAAGTATTGCACAAAAAGAAGAGGAATGCCACATCTCCTGGAAGGCTTGACATACATTCAGACTCTCATACCCATTTGAAATGTATGACTCCTTGCAGTGGTAGAAACTAGAAACCTTCTGATGCTGACAAAAAGAGCCATCGGTCGCAAAAAACTTCCCCCAGGAATCTAAACCCTAAGTTCCAATACTTCTGATAACCACAATAATCTACCACATTGATGCTATGTTGGCTATTATGGATCACACCTTACAGGCACCTAGTAGACTGCAACCTCGAGGCAGTTGCAAGGTGACCCCTGAGAGCTATGTAGAAAAGTTACAGAATTTCATGACACAGTAGTTAAGGAAGAACTTCACCATTTGGTTAGTCGGGGTGAGAACGGTAACCAAATGGCGGAGTTCTTCCTTTACTACTGAAAAAGGTTTAGGGTTTGGAATTCTATTGAAACCCTAAACCTTGACACTGAGAAAGTATCACTGCCATAGCTTCAGAGAGAGGATATTTGCGATGCTGCTCAAGAAGGCATGCAAAAGTTGTCCGTCCAAGTCGGTGTGAGAACACTCGAGGCCAGAGAAATCCAAACCCTAAGCCTTGACACTGAGAAATTATCACTGTCACAGCTCCAAACAGAGGATGTTTTGAGCAGCTATGCTACTCAAGAAGGCATAGAAAAGTCTCACGACTTTCGTTCAAGTCCTGCAATCACTTGTCCGTCCAAGCATTCGTCTGTACTTACCACCAACAATTACACTCGTATGATATCTTCTTGTGCCGCCAAGCCCGAGCGACAGTGTACAACCGTCAGTACAAAGACAGCCAGCGCTTAAAAAATCTGAAGACTCGTAGGAGAAGGAGTCTCTGAAAACAGGATGAACGAAAGCTCTAACGCTAGCGTCTGGCTGGCCAAATGCTTTCAACTCGAGCAACAACACGCCAAGTCCTTTCCTACTCCCTCCAGTCGCACAGACCGAAGGCTGCTGCTGCTGCGTGAGAGCGAGGCGCAGGCATAGTGAAGGCACATTAATCTGCTGCGTCCAGGCGGAACTACAATTCCCGAAAGACAGCAACCTGAGTGATCTCATATGGTATGATTGTGAAAACCACCAAGAAAAAAAAGAATTTGTCCGGGACTCGGAAATTTTTGTCTCCAGTACAACCGCAGAAAAAAGGTCGTACACTAACTACTTCACCGCCACCAATAATCTCTGCAAAAACAGAAACGGGTATTCGGAAATCTGATCGAAATTTGAAAGACGAGGTACTCACAGGAGTGGCAAGTGTCAGGCAGAGTCACTGCTACACAAAGGTAGGGCTAACCCTACATCCAATCTCATCTGAACTGTTGACAGATTTACCTACTAACTACATCCTGTTGTTTCGTTGGGTGGGTGTTCTTTGGTGATGGCACCTGGCTTTCATTTGGGTAGGTGGCAACTCTGTCCCTTAACTTGAGAAGAGCTGTGAAGAGATTTCTAGTGTCAGTGGAGGCCACCTTCTAAAACAGAATTTCACCTAAGGGAAAATTTGTTTTCTAGATGGAAGGTTCTTTGGTTCTTTTTTAACGGTCTTTCGTATCACATTGAACTCCTTGTATATGAATGATAAAATGTTTTAGAGGATGGATCAAATGCAATTTTGTTTGCAATTTTGTTGTTATTCTTTTTTTCAAGTAGGCTAAACAACTAATAGATGACTTCAATTTTATATACATAATATTTTAATATTTATTTTAAATTATGATAACATTAAAAAAAATTAATTTGCATAAATGAATGATTTTTTTATATATAAATATGAAATTTTTAATTTCAAAATAAAATTTAAAGAAAATTTGAAATGTATGTTAATAATTATTTATGTTCCTTCTTGAGCATATAAATAATAATTTTTAATCTTAAAATAGAATTTAAGAAATTTTTTAAATGAAGTTTGTCATGATGTGTATGTTTAATTGATACATAAATTTTATTATTTTTAAGTTAATCGAATTCCAATTTACAACATATCAAATAATGATACATAATTCATGATTTTGTGAAATTCTAATGTTTATTCATTTTTATTCACATTATATCTTTTTTTATTGCAATAAAATATCATTAAACATTAAACCACATGTAAATTTTATTTGTGTAAATGAACAATTATGATTGATGCAAATATTTTCTTCTGCAAAAAAATATTAAAATTTTACTTTCAAAATAAATTTTAAGGAAATTTTGAAATATGAGTTTGTAATAATTTATGTTCAATATATGTAGTTTATTATTTTTATGTAAATAAAATGTTAGTTTACAACAAATCAAGTCATGATAAATAATTAATATTTTTGTGAATTTTTTATGTTTATTCATTTTTATACATATGATCTATAAATATATTTCTATAATTACAATAAATTTTCATTAATTATTAAGCTACATGTAAATTGTTTTTGTATAAATGAATGTTATGTATGATGAATTTTTTTGGTGCATGTAAATATTACACTTTAATTTGAAAAAACATTTAATGAAATTTTGACATGTAAGTCAACTTAATAATGTGTATGTTCAATAATATGTGTAATTTATAATCACCATGATTGTTATTGTCAATTTATTTAATAGATGAATTGGTTAACAAAATATGCCCCGCCTACTTCCGACCTTTCTTTTCATCTTTTGTATTTTGCCTATCCACCATGTACCTTCATTTACACTAGCAACTACTAATGTTGGCACACCTTCCCCACCCCCTTTTAATTTTATTTCTTCGCACCATTGCCTTAACAAAAAAAGATTATGTTGTGGACACCTTTGAACAAAATACACTCCCAAATCTTATCCCAATTTTATAAAACATGTATTGGAACTTTCCATAGTAGTTAAGCATGTCTTTGAATTGTTAAAATAGACTAAAGATTTAACACATGTTAACCTATCTTTGCTAAGAAATGGATTGACATTTAACTAACTTACTAAGGTTGATTTAAATATGACATTTTTTTCAAACCTCATTATGGTAAAAACTAGGATTTTACTATCAATTAGATCCTTTTCTTCTAACTCCAAGCATATCATCTGATCAAATAACCCTTTAACTTCATCTTCAGTTACAAATATGGGGTATAACCCATGATCAAATTCCTCCTTTTCCCACATCTTCTTTTTCAAGGATTTCAACTATTTCGACCATTTCAACAAAAGTTGTTTTTCACATAATTTCACCGTCTCCATCTCCCCTTGTAATCGTTTTTCTCATGGTTTAACTCACACAAATGTCTTGTCAAGAGACTCCATCAACAAAGGTTGTGTCCACCATTTCTTATTGGTAGCCCCTTGTGATAGGCCCATGTTACAACTAATCAACAATCTTTGAACTTGATGAAAGCCCTCATTTAGAACTTCAATGACCACTCATCTACAACAAAAAAAAGAAAAAAATGAAAATTTAAGCACATGCCAACAAACATTAACAAAGATCAATAGACCACATTACAACTAATCATTTATAATTCAAACATAGTGGGAAAAATGCAAATTTGTTTGGACAAGGCTTTAGTCCCCTAGATTAAGAATGGGTTCCCCATCTTGCAAAGGATGCAATTTTTGCCCATATATGACACATTTTGTTATGTGCCCACACAAAAACCAATTCCCATTTTTGCCATACTCAATGGCAAAAAAATGGTTAAGTGAGTTTGCACAATTGACAAGCTCTTGGAAATCATAGGTTCTTTCCATGCCAACCATGCCTCCCATTTTATAAAAGAACATTTCATATGAATCTGAACTTGTCAGATGAAAAAATACATTCAAATGCGAGTATTTCTCATGAAAAATGACAGTCATTATAACAACAAAATGATAGGACATTGTCACATTTATGAAGCATTAGTTACTAATGTTTAGGACTCGATTAATGATAAGTTCTTTATGTATCTACTATGACAATGATTCCCATGCTTGATCCACAACTCCGTAAGCGAATGAAGAAAAACACCTTTGTAGCTAATATAATTTTACTCCAAAGGTCCAAAGGTCCAAAGTAGGTCATGATAAATAAATGTCCATGTAATCAACACATATTGACAAATGTCTTTGTGCCCAATGTGTGTTCCTAATGCAATTCTTTTTCTCACATAACTTGCAGACAATTTTACATTTGTTGTTGGCAAATTCATTGAACATTAACATAATTTTACCTATCTATGCACCAAATGTCTTCCAATTTTAGACCATATTCATCAAACATAAACTTGATGCACACAAGTCCAAGGTGTTCCAAACAACAAATATCTACATCAAGTTGTAAGAGCCTGACATGGCTATTTAATGGATCTTTGCCATTGTGGATAAAATTTTGATCATGAAGGCTTAAAGGTTTTCCATGTTCATTAAAGACAATAAATAATTTCCATCCATCCCATGCAATAGAATGACAACTTGACTCACTTCCACTTAAATAATCTTCCAATTGAATTGTCACCTCTAACTATCCCATCATTAACATGTCATATGAGGGGACCAACTATTGCACTTAACATTCAAGGTCCCATAATTTATTCATTATCTTCCGTTGTTTTTAAATCCAATGCACATTGAAGCAATTACATGTACAAATACATGCAATTGCAAGTTGTGACAAACTAACATGAAGTGGATTTACCATTATCACATGCACAAAGCTTCCAATCTTGCAATTTTGAAAATTGTCCACAATCTTGTTGTATTTTTCCTGATCATTATTGACCACAACTTCAACCCTGCCCCACAAATGTGGTTCTTAAATGGTCCACAAAACCTTTTCAAGGTGTGAAATCTACTATCCCAAGAAATCTAACTCTTATATTTTGTCTCATCTTCAATAATTATCATTAAAATTGGGCCTATCGGCTAGTGTGTGGTAATAGCATCACCATAAATTGAAGTTATTGACTTGAAAATTTTCTCATGAAATCTAACAACTTGCATACCTTTTTTATTGGCTTGTTTCACAAATGAAAGCATGGGGATGAGAAGGTTCAAAGTGAATAAATCAATTAGGCAAATGCCCACCATACAACTTTACAACCTATGAAATTATTTATAATGTTGGCATTAAACATGTACCCTTGTTTCTTCCTATTCAGGTTTTGACCTGCATATTAAATAAAGTCCCAAAGGGCTAGCTTCCCTCCAAAGGCACCTATTTTATGAGTAATAATGATGTTGTTGTGAAATTTCAATACATATTTGGTATTATACCAACCTTCAACAAACTCTTTCAAAGATGACCTTCAAATTTTCAATCAACAAATTGGTGATTTACTCCTCCATAACATTTATTTGTCAAGGCCTAACTGATATGTTTTGCATCTAGAGTATTGGGTGAGCTTTTCATTTTGTAAATACACTAATCTTTTTCTCCTTCCAATATCTTTGGTGCCCTTTTTTTCCAAATTAACTTCCTCATGAATTACTTGATGACACATATCAACTTCTTGAGGAATTTAACAACTATTACAAGTTAAATTGTCAAATGGGTGATGTGACATTAACACCCTTTTGCAATCTTTTGATCTAAAACCTCCTACAATTACTTTATTTTCCCCTAAAAATACTTCAACAATAGCCCTAGTTTTAGGTTATGCTACCCATGAATATCCAATATGCAAATCCAATAATAGCCCTTTTATTGAATAAGTTTTTCTAACATAAATACAAATTGGTCTCCAATAACCCCAACATAATAGGGAGAGGGGATTGAAAATCTTACCTGTTGGACCACTATTGTCAAACCACGTGTGCATATAAGATTAATTATCAATAATCACTTTTGATGACAATGGTCTCCCTTTTTTCCTAGTTCATAATGCACTTGAACCTTTGAATTCTTGACTATAGCCTCCATTACATTGGCATGTTTCTTCCCCATGGTGTAATTTTTCAAGTTTGCTTCTAAATTCTTTTTGGGGGGACATAATTGAAAGAAATCCCCTAAAAATATGCATTTCCCTTTCATCAAAAGCTCTACATATGTAAGAAGTAGTGTTTTTTTTTTTTCATTTTGTTCAAGTACTTGGAATTTGGCTACCATCTACCCATCACGGGGTGTCAAATGGCAAAATTTTCTAAAGATTAATAGTTCCAATTGTCTATTCAAAGATTTTTTGTCTTTCAAAATGGCTATGTTAACTAATCCATGTTCATAACCTGTGTTGAACATTCAAAAAATGTTATGCGTTCATGCAGTGATAATTTTTTTCACATTTAAGTTTATGAAACTACATGATGCTACACAATATCAAATATGAGGTGACAAATGTCTTCATATGATAAGTTTTGTGGCTACAAACAATTTGAAGAGGTGTGAAGAGATGTGTTTGAGTCCTAGCTATTGCTAACATGGGTCCTACTTTGCTAGCTACCACCAAGGCTACCTGAAAAGATTCATTTGTGAAGTAAAAAAAATTTCATTTATTTGCAAAATTTTGCAACAACAAAAAGACCCAAAATTGAAATGTTGCCATGAAATCATGAAAATAACTAAAACTAAATTTCTTGAAAGGGATTTGAACCCCAACTTGGAAGGGTGCTACCCATTGTAGCTTAAACACTTCTAGATCAAAACATGTAATTAGGAGCTAAAAAGGACATCAAATGTTAAACATAATTAGTCAAAATCAAACATTTATTTTTTTATTACCATTTTAAACCATGGGAATCATTGTAAGTTATTCCTTTTTCCTTCTTATGAATGTTAAGGAACTTAGAATAAAAATTCATTTGATCCAATTTTAAATTTTGGTTTTAATTCAGGACATTTGAGAATGTGCACCTATTACATTAGATATAATCAATTTTGTAAAGGACTATTAAAATGACTCATATAGTAGAAGAATTATCATTGAAAAAAATATAAATGATATGAACATATTAGCCACATTCAAAAAACACTCATACTTTTTTAAATGAGGAATTCTAAATCTTTACAAATTCAAAATTTGTTTCAAAATTGCTTTAGAATTTCAAAGCTTGAAGAGCTTTTAATCACATATAAATGGGTTATAATGTACATGATGTATTAAAAAAATTATAGCTTGGAATATAATAAAACTAAATAATGTGAAATTTTAATTTTTAATGATGATTTAAAATTTTGATCATTTTTCAAAATGAAACATTGAATCTATAAGGAACCTACACACTATTAAAAATTCATATTTATTCAATAATGATTAACAAGAAAAATATGATGCATTGGAAAAAAATTAATATTTTTTAAAGCAAGTTATAAAAAATCTCATTCAAAATTTCACTTGCATGTAAAAGTTTCTTTGAGGAAAAAGGACTTGCAATCCTTTTCCAAAGTAATCATTTTGGCTCCTAATTACAAGTTTTGACCTTTCTTGCAAAATAACCTAGAACTAGAACACATGACATAAAACAACCATGTACAAATGCATATGAGACATGGGCTAAACATACTTATATGAATGTGATTCCACATCACCACCATTGACAACCAAAATCAATTGAAATTCCATGGACATGTAAAACATAAAATGTGCAACATAAAGCAAATCTTGGAAAAAATGGCCTTCATAGGCACTGTAGATTTTTTCAATAACTAGATACAATGTTGGCATAAAACCAACAAGTTGAAACTGCATTCAACCATATAAAACATATGATTGGTTGCTTATAAAACTCACAATAAATTTAAATCACATGGCAAACTAAAAAATTACTTGCCACCACTACATAACATTGACGGTCATCATTCCAAGTGCATATTGTTATTTAGAATGGGAAGGTTTCCAAGGAGTAAAACTTTTGTGCATACATCTACACAACAAGATCCAAATGCATAATCAAATGGTTCCAAAGCTTTGATTCCATGAAAGAAAGGTTGGAAATGGTACATTCATCCTCCACAATGCCCAAGACCATAATTATGCAAATTTTGGCCATTTCAAACTATTCAATAGTCAGTGGTTTAAAATCCCATCTTGTTGTGGGGTTACAATCATGGGGAAGCAACATGGTAGCCTAAACATGATTCTGCATTGTAAGCTTGAAAAAATGAGGACTATTGGTCAAGCACAACATGGTTTATCAATGGCCCAACAAACATTGTAGAATTGCCAATGGGCTTCTAATGCCCAAAATGCATTTGTAAAATGGCCACATGATTTGGAAAGGTTATTTCATCTTTTGGAATAAACCAATACTGAAATTAAATTACCCTAGTGACATTTAATAGCTCTTGTGTAGGAAAACATTTTTCCAACAATAGTTTTGGCACATTGTTGTTTCACAATTTCTACACATTGAAACCAAGCCTCCTTACTCACCATACTTGTAATCCTTGTGGTTGCATCTATGGTACATGCAACATATGTATAACTTGTTTCCAAAGTAAAATGTAGCATATTAAATGCAAGCCACAAGTTTTATCCACCAAATCAAAGGTAAATGATCATGGGCATGTTGAACAAGATCATGGAGAATGGTGAAATGTTGAAATAAGAACCTCTTCCCAAGTTCACAATACATTGTCTACATGTCAAATTCACAAACCTTAATAACATCAATGAAGTCACAAATCAAAGTGTCTCATGCTTATGCAACCTAGGACAAGCCTTGCACTGATCCTAACAAAGGTAGCACACAGGCAAGCCCTAAAAGTGCCTTCTCATCACAAAGGAGTTCATTATTATTTTTTGCAATGTCAATGGTGGGGCTATCAATAACCATCTTTACAACCATAACCTTGTACATTCAGCTTGGAAGATGACAACATAAAAATCTAGTGGGTTTTTATGTTTTTCAAGGTTTTGTTGGCTTTGCTTTCCAAAAATTTAACAAGTTTGTTGGCCTCAAGATGTTTCTTACGGCTATGAACAAAATAATTGTAAATGGAAGTAAGCATAAATTTGATTTTAGAGACCAAACTCAACTTGTTCAAGCTTTGAATAACCAGATTGGTGTGATGAGCCATGTAGTGGACACCATTTACAAATGGAGTGGTAACACCACCTTTAACACCATGAAAAACCATAACCCCATTTGCACCAAAGCAAATCAATTTTTTGGTAATGTCAACTTCATTCAACCCCCCATACTCAACGAGATTTTGGATTATCAAATAGGTCAAATTGTCAACAATAGATCCATTAACCACCCTCTATAGGTTTAGCAAAATGGGGAGTCTCTTCCATTTTTCCCTCACATAAACATGAATAGACAACCAACTATGATTGTTAATGGTGGTGAGTTCATCACAACTCACTGAAATATATTCTGATTTTTGCACAACACCCTTTATGGCATGGAAAATAACATCATGCATCAACTCTACCATGTACTCCAACTTGTGGAGTCACACCAATGCTTGTAAGGAAAGTTTTCAAACTTAAGAAACTAGAACAAAGACTTGAAAGTGTCAAAATCAGTCATGGGTTTGCCTTGTTGTAAAAGTTCCAAATTGCAAACAAATTAAATAAAATTCTTCTTCTTATTTGTTTTACCCCTATTATGAAGTTGAACAAGAATTGTGTTGTGCCTTGTGGAAGCAACCAAATTTTCATTTTTCACATGTGTGTTAATAGTACATGAATAAAATTAACTAGGAACAAAACCGAGTTTTGTAGCAGTGCATTTCGTCAACCCAAAATGCTTCACCAAAAAGTCTAGCTTTGGCACTAAGAGCTTTTCCCTCCCCTCAACAGTAGAACAAACTTTACATCTCACCATCCGCATCTTCCCATCCTTCCCAAAAACCAATTTTGCTCAATAGAATCTCACAACCCAACGTTCTTGAAAAATTTAGTTCAATTCCTATTCAAGTTTCCTTCTCTTTCTTTTTGGTTCACCACACTCAACTTTAGCTTTTGGAACATTTGTTTTTCAAAAATAGGTTTAGGTGAATCTTTTGAAGTAACTTTTTGCTTTCCCTTTCTCTGATGTTGAATGCAAACATGTTGGTAAACTCTCTAGGGTTCTAACTACTTCAAACCTTTTTATAGTCCCATTTGATAGAGGTATAAATGCATTAAATGTGTTGCCATGGTTTGGAGATTTAAGCAAATCAATAATGGAAAAAAATGACAAAATTTGAACCTTATTGGAGGTTTCAATGGCACCATCACCATGTGCAAACAAACAATTAAACAAGTTGCTTATCTCTCAAGCTAGTTCTTTCAAATTTTCATAAATACTACAATTACAAATCTAGGTTCAAAGAATTATTTTTCAAGTTGTTTCTCTCAGGCTTTCACAAATGTTGCAGTTACATATTTTAGTTTTCAAAGGCATTAAACAAATGCGATCGAACTTTGTAGACTAACAAAACTCACACATGTTGAAATGCTAAGTGTGCAATAAAATAAATAATAGGAAGATCAAATGCACGTAATAAATGCTTACCTTTAATTGAATTAAAACAAATAAGATTGAATCAAATTGAAAGCTTTCACCATTTGTGCATTGCACATAGTGCCATTCCCAAAGTTCTAACATTCAAAAACCACCCCCTTGCCATTTATCCTACTAAAAGTACTAACATTCAAAATTTAATGTGTATGCTTGTAGTGATTTCCAAATTGTAGCTTTTTGGTGTAAGCAATGATGGCATCTACTTGAAACAACTAGTGGTGTTGATGGCACTTGCTTAAAATAATTGCACATGTGAAGGAGCTCATAGGCTCATTGAACACACGACATCCAAAGGTTCACATGAATCAGTGAAACAACACACATTTTGGACCTTTTGTCTTACAAATGATGACATGCCCATCCCACATGTTCATGTTTTTGCAATTTCATCCAAATCATGTAGCTAAAAGTCATACTTGCTTTTCACCAAGGTTTTTTTCTTTGCCAACGTGTGAAATTTTGCCAAAAAAACATTAGTGGGGAGTGATGATCACCAACAAGGTTTAAAGGTGTCTAACTTGAACTTGCATTATCATTTAGCAAATCCAAATGTTGTAACTACACCCTTATCAACTAATTTATGATGATTAACTTGAGTCAAGATCATTGGTTTGCTTGATTATAATTGGGGATGAAAATTATAATAAAATGTTTTTCATCTACAATAGTTGATCTTGACATGAGCAAATGACACTAGGTGTTTCTTTGAAAAGTTTGCAAACAAATTAACAATGGTGGTTTTACTATGATCCCAAGTTGAATTCCCATAATATAACTTCACTATGGCCTTCCCATCCTTTTCCCAAGAACTCAAACACCACATGTGATCATCTA
>Ga0116229_10001228_pt1 | contig 39493 bp, 33 predicted proteins | sample S1TSphgellanicum_3_FD_87313 | JGI IMG/M metagenome (GOLD analysis project Ga0116229, IMG submission 87313) | Host-associated microbial communities from peat moss isolated from Minnesota, USA - S1T2_Fc - Sphagnum magellanicum MG | ecosystem: Host-associated > Plants > Peat moss > Unclassified...
AATTTTTTTTTTTTTTTTTTTTTTTTTTTTTTTTTTTTTTTTTTTTTTTTTTTTTTTTTGTTTTTTGTTTTGTTTTTTTTTTTTTTTTTTCTTCCATAAACATTTCTTTGCAACAATGCACTTGTACTGTGTTCATTAAACCTTTTTTTTTGTTTACGTAAACATTTCTTTGCAACAATTCACTTGTATCATATTCATTTCCCGTGTTGTTGGGTTTGCATTGTCTTTTTGTTTGTTATTGTTTTCTTGTTTTTTACTTGTTCATTTCTTTCGTTGTTGTTTACGTTTATGATTTTTTTTGTTTCTTTAAACATTTTTTTGCAAAAATTCACTTGTTTCTTGAATATGGATACTAGGTTGTAATCTTATAATGCCGGTCCCACAATTCTTAAGTGTTCTTAAATAAGGTTTCAGAGTTTTCCATATGTTACCTTCGAACATCCAAGTGCATTAAAACAATCTCACAAAAACATAAGTGGCAACATTGCTAAGCAAAAGAAGTATGGGTTCCCTTCTTATTCCCAATTAAATGAGGTTTTGATGGAATGTAACACTCGAAACATAACCAACTACACTAAAAAAAAGTTTCAGTTACATGTTTCAACATCTTTATAAGTTTTTAATTTCTAGACACATGTTTCGATTATCCAGTGAATGGTAATTTTTAGATACCATTTGGTTGAATGTTTAACCCATGTTTCAACATCTTTAAAGGTTTCCTATTTTTATACACAGGTTCTAACTTTCTAGTTGAATGATAATTTTCAGATACCATTTCCTTTAGGTTTTAATCGATGTTTTTAATTAACTTTTTGTACATAGATCTGTTACGCTTCTAGTTTTGATCATATAGATTCTATCAGAAACATTCTACAATGATTGACGGAAGGCAAGTGGATGTTTGAAGGAAATGTTATGGTCTATCCAATTGCCATCTGTTGATTATTATTTCAAATATGTTTTTGGTGAACGAAACATTGTTATCCTATTACAATGTTTTTCCACCAACGCTTGGGTGTTCCTAGACAATTTGAGGGATAACATCAACTTACCTTTGACCATCCAAAAACATAGGGTAACATATTACAACTTGGTTACATCAACAATTTTGTTGTATTGATTCAAAGAGTAATCTAAAACATGCCCCTAGAATATGAAAAAAATCAAATAAACATGTTTTGAAACCTCTGAAACATGTTAACAACGTGGTAAAATTTTAAACACAACCATATAAACCATGTTTCATGAAGCTTGACATGTCACAGAAGTTCAGAATATTGGAAACATAAAACAAAAAATTATAAAACCTCGTTACACAAAGTTGAAAACGGAACTTGTAAGAAACATGATAGAAACCAGTAAGAAACATGTAAGAAACATATTTTTCGAAACTGCATGAATATCAAAACTTTAAAACCCACGAAACATGACACAAAACATAATAGAAATAAAAACCTTGTTATCCAAAACCATGCTAGGATCATGCTTCTGTATAGTGTTCTTCCAAGTAGTTTTAAACCACAACCCTTTGAAACAAATGAGTGTTCGTTGCCCATATTGCAAAAACATATCTTACATATTGGGATATACTATGCTATGGACCCTGAGTTTACAAAGCATTTTCTGAAACATTAATTTTGAAAGTTAAGCTAATCCTAGAAATGCACGACACATTATAGAAAAAAAAAGGTTTTTTTCTTACTTTGTGATAAATGTTTTATTATAATCGTCAGTTAATAATTGTATATGACAAATGTATTGTTGATATGAAAGAAACATGATAGAAACATAGAAATTGACCCAAGACAATGATCAAATATATGACAAATGTAATGTTGTTGCAAGAAAACTTCATGAGTAGCTTGTTTTTTTATTATGTGATGAATGTTTCATTCTAATTAATAGTAATTAATTCATACACTGAATATTCACAATGTTCTTCAACCATGATGTTCTAAAACAAATTGTTGTTCACTACCGTTCCAGAGGTATATTTTACAATTGATGGAATTCAGTATGTTGTGGTCTATGTGTTTGGAAAATACCATTTGAAACATGATAGAAACATGCACACCAAAACCAAAACTAATCCTAGGAACCTACGAAACACAATAGAAATAAACTTAAGACAAACATAAGGTATATGGTAGATTGTTGTTTTAAAAAAATTACATCATGAGTAATTTTATTTTTTATTTTTTATTCTAATGAATGGTCATTAATACAAACACTAAATATTAATAATGTTCCTCAACCACCACATTTTGGAACAAGGCATTGTTGGGTTCCAATATTGTAAAAATATTACTTATAAATGATGGAATTTACTATATTGTGGACCATGGGTTTTGAAATCCCCTACAAAACATGATAGAAACAAGCTTACTAAAATTAAAACTAACTCTAATAAATTATGAAACATGAAAAAAATATCATTATGAAAAATCGTGTCCGTTGAAACCACACTACCTTGCAATTAAATTTTTTAAAACAACTCATATACAATTATTGTGCAACTATTCATTGGGTATTACAACTAATGTGCAATCATCCCCCTAAAAACACGTTATATTAAAAAATAAATTGCCATGTTGTTAAATTAATTAGTTGTATTATAGTTACAAGTGAGTTGAAAATGGGTATTTTATATGGTAATTTATACAGATCATACATACATATGTAGTCAACCATGTCTGACTTTTTCAAAAGTTACATTATAGTTGCATGTGGCAACTACTTTACAACTATTATAAATGCGCCATTAAAATAACAATTGTGTTACAACTAAGTACAATGTACATACATGTGATCATGCCACATGTTCACATTTCCACCACCCATTATGGAGTACATTTGCAACTAGTTTTCAATTATGATTCCCATTAATATAATTATCCTAGCCATTAATGTGCCACTACTAAAGTATTGCTATTCAACTATGTTATAACTATATAATACAACTATTTATAACTTAATAAAAATACATATTCACCAATTATTTATATTTTCATCATATGTGTTTCATTTTGAGTGATTTAAAATGTTATGGGAATGTTGCCTCTTGCTTTAGAATCATCTTTGAAATGTATTTAGGAAAAGGAATAATGAAAATATAAAAAGAAGAAAAATAAGTTTTCCAACTTACAAAACACATTTTTTTCCTTTTTTTTTCTCTTTAAACCCCTCCTACTTTCAAACTTCATAACTTTTTTATTTCTTATTCATTTAAAACCATTTAAAGTGTTATAGGAGTGCCACCTAAAGTTTTACAAATCATCTTTGAACTCTAAACAATAAAAAATATATACAAGGATTTTTTTAGGTGTTTGGGAACTAGCCTTTGTAGCATTTGGTGGTTTTTGTTTTTGAATTTTTGACCCCCTCTAATTTGGGGGGCCATAATTTTTTCAATTCTATTCCATTCTTGATGATTTAGTGCCCCAAAGGCACCAATAAGAGGGGTTCAAGTTTTTTTTGGACATTAGAAACAATGGCACCTTCCCTTTGGATCTGGCCTGCCCTGAACATTTAAATGTTATAGTTGCAACTTAATTTGTAACTAAAGATTAACTAAAAGATTTAACCCATATGCTTTGTTTTCGATCCCATGTTATAAATTATATAAAGAAGGTTTGTTATCTCATATTTTCACATTAAAATGCAAGTGTCATTTTGGGATGAGCTCAAAAAAGCTTAACCCAAAGGCAAAACATAAAATTAAAAAAAAAAATTTCATGATTATTCTTCTATTTTCCTACCCACCTATGACCTTAGGTAGGTAGGTAGGTAGGTAGGTAGGTCCTAAATGAATACATTGGTTTGTAGGTTTTAAAACCTACCAACCTACCTACCTATGGTTATGTATGACCTACCTAATTATTAAAATATTTTATTTATTTATTTATTTATTTATTGCAAAATATAATTCATAAGCCATGTGGCAATTTTAAAATTGTGCCACATGTCAAAATTTTGGACCATTGTTAATAATCATACTGAATAATGGAGATTGATATTTTGAAAAAAATAATTTTTATGTTAATCATAGTGCCACATGTCAATTTCTAATAGATGAATGACAATCAATGATGTCAACATGACATCATGGGTGTAATTATAATGGAACTACATAACAGTTGAAAATGAGTTGTTTTGATATAGTTGCAATTAAGTTGTAATTAATTGCACTATATATATGGTGAGTTGCAACTCTACAATTCATGCAATTTATCCATTAACATTCATGGCAGATAAATATAGTGAGTTGCAAACGTCCTCTACAATTCAAAAATCGAGTTACAAGGCCAGTTGTAAAAAACCTTTTTTTTTTCTTCATAGTGCATAGAAATTGACCCAAGACAATAATCAAGTATATGATAGACATATTAATGCTCTAAGAGTCTTTACATCATTAGTAGTTTGTTTTTTTTTTTTTGTTACTATAATGAACGCTCAATAATAAATATACTAAACATTAACACTAGTATTTAGCCACCATGTTTTTAAACAAAGCGTTGCTTGTTTGTAATATTGTAAAATTATCGGTTACAATTGATGGAATTTATTGTGCTATGGACAATAGGCTTGGACTATATCATATGAAACATCATAGAAACATGGTTACTAAATCTAAAGCTTATACTAGGGAACTACGAAACATGATATAAACATATAAATCAACCCAAGAGAGTGATCAAGTATACGGAAGATGTGATGTTTCTTATTTCTTATTTTGTTTGTTCACGAATAACTTGTTTCTTATTCTATTCTCTTTTAATTCATACATTCAATATTAATAGTGTTCTTCCAAATGAGATGTTAAACTGAAACTAAAGCTAATATTAGGAAAATCCAAAACATGGGAAATACATGATAAGAATCAAATATATGTTGTAATGTTGTTCTAAAAGGTTTTACTCGATTAATATCTTGTTTTTTATGCTTTGATGAACTTTCATCAATGCATAATTTATACACTAAACTTAAAGGTGGCATTCTTCTTTTTAGATAAAGAATGAAACAATCCAAAGGAAATTTAAGATTGGGTGTTCTTGTTCAAATATTGATCATGTTTCACCTTTGCAACTATAGACATTCAATAGCTAACATCAATAGAAACATGTTTTAGAAACATCAACTGACATAAATAAAAACATTGTTTAGAAATTTGACGTTAACTTGAGAGATGAAAGGAACATGAATCTACACATGAACATGGTCTTTCAAAACATGGATTTTTTAGTTTAAGAATTCATTTTGAATTTAAAACATGGGACCTTGTAGACTTCATAGTGGTTGAAACCTAGATACGCCCCTCAATATAAACAAGATGCTAAGAAGATCATGAGACTTAAAAACATAGACTTAAAAAAATACACTTAGAAACATAGGGTTAAAAACATCTAAAATGATGTTATCATCCATAAGAGACAAATATGCATGTGCAAAATGCGAATGATTGGAATTCTTTTTTTTGAAACTTGTTGGTTGACTTGTAAAAACATGAGATTTGGTTTTAATAGTAGCCAACAAGTAACTTTTTTAGAAGCATAAGTTTTGATTTGCAAAAATATCTGAAACATGGATTAAAACATGTTGAATCGCAAAATATTTAAAGTTTAGGTCAAAAAGTCCAGGTTTAATTTCCTTTTAAATTTAATGTTTTGAGTTGCATCATTATGATTAAGAAAATTGCGTAGGCATTTTAAACACATCCCATGGCCATCGTTTAGTTGCTAAAACTTTATTGTTTGTATCAGGTGCATAAGCCCACTTGTAATTATGCCAATACCATTTGTTACCTTCTAGCTACTTACTTCAAATCAACCAATAAATGTTGCATGAACATATTGTTATTAGTAGCATCCAAAACTAATTTAAAAATGAGATCACAAATATTCTTCTTAGGGTTTTTAGTCCTTTGGGAAGTTGGACTTGTTATTGGTGTTTGTTACGAAAAAGGTGTGAGAATTGGGCAAGGACTGAGCATGTTATTGAACCCACCATTCAATGTTCCATTCAGTGAGCCACAATAATGTGCAATTGTTCCTTTTACTAGATCAAGGCGAAGGAACATTAATACTTTAATTTGATGTTTACATATGTTTCCCCTTTGTGACTAGAGACATTCATAGTAGGCCCACTTAGATTATGGGTTGTAGACCTTGTAATTCAAATGTTCATGTGTCAAATAAGCAATAATTGCATATCCGCCATCATCCATTGGAAAAGGCATAGAGTTGTTTGGGATTTCCATTACATGAAGAACGGCATTAACAACAAATTGTTCATGCTTCTTGTTTGGATAAAACCCCAATTCTTTCTCAAACTTTGATACCAATAATGCAACAAAACATCTCCCAATAGCTTGTGGATGCACCAATCCACACGTGTTTTAGAAAGTTGTGACTTTGCCGCTTTCAACGTTTCTTTAAGGTTTGCATGGTAACTTTCAATGGCAACATTAGTATCCTAGCCTATATATGGGAAATTCTAATTTCCCATTATCCACATTTCACATTTTAGCACCCATTTTGAAATAACATACGATCAAAATGCTTTAACATCTAGAATCTTTTCCATAAGCTTTAGTAACTCCTCTACGAACTTCAAAGCAAATTTTCCATCAAGTTGTGTTATATCATGTATGATATGCCCCATATTTTTTAAGACCTCTGCCCAAACCACCGCATCCTTGATTTTAATGCAGGATTGCTTCTGCCAAGCGCTTCTTACATGCCAAAGGCACAAAAATATCTTTGTGTTTGGCCATACTTTCCTATAATCAAATAAAACATTAAAAACATGATACAATAATATTTGAAACATAGATAATCATCTCAGAAAAAATTGTGTTTAGTTTGCAAAGGTCACTATGTGGAGACCACGTTAAATCCACCCACGTTTCAGCTTGAAATGCACCAAAATAATCCACTGAAACATAAACCATTGAAACCTAGTTCCACCACTGAAATCCATTTGAAACATAAACCATTGAAACCTAGTTCCACCATTGAAACCTAACATAACATAGTTAGACATGAGGGAATTTAGATTTAGGGACCTCGAAATAATCTCTGAAACATGATATAGTTTCATCTTGGAGCATATCCATGTCTAGGTCACTTTGAAACATAAAAAACGCTAGCTCTAAAACATAAATTTAAATCAAATATTGTGCACCCAAGCTATATGGAATTAAAATTTTACTTTAGACTATTGAATTTCCGCATTAGCATCCACTATTAGAATTCCTATTTTTTCAAACTAACCAAGTTGATTAAATAAGTCTTTTTGACTAGAGGACATATATATTTTACTAGAAACTAAGGGTTTGAATGACAATCGGTTTTTTTTTAGTAATCAATTTGATTAGAGTGAGCAATTTGACAATTAGTCAAATTGGACATCTAGTCAAATTATACTTAAAAATACCACCTAGTTAAATTAGTTAGTGGCTTGTTCAATAAGACCACCCAATCTAGTCAAATTGGCAAGTGCCTTGATAAATTAAGCCACCTATTATACTAAATCAATAGGGTTAACTAAGTAGGCTTGGTCAAAATGGCCAATGGCCTAATAAAAAGAGCCAATTACAAATTCTAATATTTACTAGTTAGGTATCATGGGACTACATGTAACATTTTGATTATGTTTGACTAATTAGAAAAAACTTAGAAAATGTAAAAGTTAGCTAATTATAATTAAATGAATCATGACCAAATTAATCATGGTTAAATTATATATATATATATAATTTATCTAATTATGGTTAAATTGACTATAATGAAATTAATTATGGTTAAAATACCTATGAAAATAAAATAAAATAAAAACTAACCATAAATAATTTAACCATGGTCAATTTAATAATAGTTGGTTCAACCCTAGTAAGTTTAGTCATGATAATTAATTTAACATAATTAATTTAATCATTACTAGTTGGGCCATTGTTGGTTTTGCCATAATGAATTTAACCATGTTTACTATAAGCATAATTAAATTATTTGTGTTTATTATTTAACATATTAATATTTTACCTTAATAAATTTAACCATAATTAATTTAAAACTATTTAAAATTTAGCCATGGTTGGTTTTGCCATAATTACTTGAACATTTTTATTTTAACCATAGTTATTTCATTCAAGTTTATTTTAGTCAAATTCATGTTACTCATTGTTAGTAGTTTAACCATGGTTGGTTTTGGCATAATTATTTTAATCATTTTAATTTTAGACATAATCATTTCATTCATGTTTATTTAAACCATAATTAGGTATTACATAATTAATTGTTTCATAACATATTTTTTCATTAGTTATTTTAGCTATGGTTAATATTGCCATAATTATTTTAACCATTTTAATTTTAGCCATAATTATTTCATTCATGTTAATTTGAGCCACCGAGTTGCCACTGAAACATGACATGTTTCTATGTTGGTTTGCTTTAGGGCCTATGTTGTTCTTGCATGGACCCCCATGTTAGGCTACTTCGAAGTGATTGATGCATTTAAGACTTATCGCTAAAATAACGTCAAGCCCATGAAACATTATCCGTAGTGCATTGAATGTTGAACCATGTTTCTATGTCCATTAGACATGCATGGCACATTGTACCAATTTAATAGTGCAAACTTTGTTTCAAATCCTTGTTGTGAAATGCATGGGAGATTTGCTTTAGTCATTTTATTTTTTCCTTTATCATAGCTTTAAAAATGCACCAATAGTTTTTGAAGTTTATAGATTTTATGAAGATGAAAGGGAATGTTCAAGATTTTGCAAAATGTCAAAACATGCTAGGTAACATATTTAGTTTAGAAAAATGAGTTATGTCAATTTACATGCCATTAATTGCAAAAATGGTTAAAAATAATCCATTTCTCATGGCTCCCAAGGTGAATTTTGGACTTCTTTGTGATATGAATTTTATTTTATTTATTTATTTTTTGTTTGTTGTTTATATTGTAAATAATCCATGCACGGATCGCATTTGTGTAGAAGTGAAACGTCTTTATTTGTGATTATGTTATAGCCATCAAGATTTGGTTGAATACATTAACAACACAATGCATGCATTTGAAATGGAAGGTGATTTCATTATATTTCAACATCTCAAGTGTTGAATATTTTTACTTTGATTCCATGGATTTCACATTTTGGGTTACATGTTTAAATGCCCATGGTGAGAATATCCATGTGTCCCAAACGATTTTCATTAGTTTTGTGGATGATGCAAAACCATCTTGCTTGGGTTTTTAAAGTCAAATTGTATTTTGTTTCCATCCTTGAATGTTCTTTCAATTTTGTACACTTGAATTGAATTTATGTCCATTTATTGGTTGGCATTTTTTTCCTTGCTTTAGTTTAAGATGTTATTGCTTTGGTGCAAATTTGTCATCTATTATTGATAAGTGTAGGTTTTGCCATTTGAAGGTTTGCCTTGTACACATGTTTGATGTTTCCATTATATATTTTTTAGTTCTTGAGGTACTATCATTTGTTGGTGACCAATTTTTTTGTTTTGGTTTTTATAATTTTGATACATATTTTGAATTACCACCCACCATGCAAGTTGTTCTTCATTTTCTATTGCTTACAAACCTTTTGATCAAAATAATGTCGAACTAAACACTTTGTGGATTGTTGGTTTGTGATGATTTTACAATGTTTTACAATGATAGATTTTTATTAGCTTGTGAATTCCATGTTTTGTTCACCAACTATGTGAAATGTTAATGTTGCAATAGCATTGTTCACAAAATCAAACAATTAATTTTTTGGGCTTGGACATTTAATTTGCTACATATTGCAAAGGCTCTGAATTTAAGACTCAAACATTTAATCATTTCAATGAACCAAATATTCCTCCTTGTTTTGAGGCCAACCCATTGATTGCACTTAAAACTAGGAGGAATATTGGTCTTGTCACCTTCTACAATTCTATCCCACCATCCTAATTTTTAGTTGATTAATTATGCAGAAGAATATTGTAAAATTTGGTAATCATGTGTATATTGCAACCGCCAACTATAGTTCAAACAACCCCATTTTTCTTTGTTGTTACATCTTTGTTACTAGAAGTTTGTTGCCACATGTTTGTTGTTGCATGTTGTTCATTATAAGTGTAGGTGTTGAATCTTGATTCAACAACCAACAATAGTTGATTTGTCATTGAAGGTTTAAGTTTGAAGGTTTATCATTGAAGGTCTACCATTTGAAGGTCTTCTTAATGCCTATGTGTCCAAGCTTGTAAGTTATGATGCATCATATCTTTCATGAATCATGTATATATATTCTACTTGTAACTAAATCATACACTTTGGAATTAATTGCAAGAATTTGGACATCTCATCACATGGATGCTAGCTATGAAGCTTTGCTATCCTTAGTATTGGTTTCAAGGTAATGCATAGAAAAAATTCAATTGTCATCTTGAGTTGATTAAATCACATTATTGCATTGAACAACACTTGAAACTTGTTAGAATTTCAAAGGCAAATACATCCTTAAAAATAGCCAAGATTTGTCCATCCATTCTATCCACATTTGCTTTGGATATGTGATCCAACATATTCAAGATTACCATGGGGGGACGATAACTGCACAACACTGGTTGTTACCTGTTTTATAGTCAAGGATCTTAAGTCAACAATGGGTCCTTATTGCAGATAGTACAAAAGTAATGTCTGCTTTTTTTCATTCTTGTCTGCCCTTGGTCCAATCCATGTTTTTGAGAAAAAGATGGATGATGCCCAGACACAAATTTGGGTCCTCTTACACACAAAGTGTGTGTAATAAGACACAAGAATTGTGTCTGGGCAGCACCAAGATGTGTCTGAGCAGTACCAGACACATCTTGGTTGGGCAGTCAGGGAAAAAAGGAGCAGACAGTACCCTTTGTACTATCTGCAATACTAGAGGACCCATTTTGTGAAAGAACAATGGATATGGAGGTTTAAGAATTAAGACTACACTTCACAAAATTGCACTAGAAGTTTCATAATTAAAAAAAAAAACCTGAAGTCAAGCTCATTAAAATAATAATAATAATGAAAGTGGTGCAGTTTTTTTTCTGGTGAAGACATTTTTATGTAATAAAAAGCATGTTTTTCTCAAAAAATATTTCTCAAAATAGCAAGAATTTGCCAGACAACAATGGTATAAACAAAGAAGGGCCTAGAATGAGACCATGGGTGATATGAGCTTATCTAGTTACAGAACTTTTTATAAAAAAAAAGGCTTGGTCTGAACCAAATGCACCAAGAAGTTGATGACTATCCCAACTGTTGTTTGCAAGTTCATAGCAATAAGACGTGAGATGTCAAGGGAGGTTTGGTTTGAAGCTCAGGAGGCTTTCATTTTGTGAAGAGCTCATTTTCTCAATAAGCGACCAACAATTATAGATAAATACTAGATATGTGTGGATGGATGGTTTGATACATGGCTGAGTCTGGAGGTGTGGTTAGCTATGTATGCATGGGAAAGGAATTCAATGAAAAAGTACTTCCTTTTCAGACACATCATCCATTTTGTTTCCATGGTGCACTGGTGGGTGCTGATGGTTCACTCGGACATCCAATCTAGTGAGTAAGTTTCCCTGACCCAGCCTGCAAAAAGAGCTCAGTTGCAGCTCATCTGAAGCTCAGCCAGCATGCAAGTAGAGCATGAAGAACAACGGCACTCTACAAGTATTGTATGCAAGATTTGTTGTTAAGTGATCACTTACTTTCCTGACTGCCATTGGGAGGTGTTCTAATCACATTAATGTACTTCAGTGGCAGTTCCGACAACCTCATTCTCTCTAATCTAGGCTACTATACTCGCTTGTCCTCACTTTGTCATTCCTTTGTTGTAGGGATTCACTTTGTGTCATTGTTCTTTCTTCTCTACTTCCACTTAATGCCAAGTATGTACTTGATTGTAGGTTCAGAAGCCTGACTTAACTTGAATTTCCCTTTCAGTTAATCATCTTACATGTTGTGATCATTGGATTGATTCAAAGGTTTTGTCAATAAATATTTGTCCAGCTTCTTTTCGTTGCTTTTGCATCAGGTATGACAAAAGCATCCACTAATCATAAAAAGAACTGCACTCTTCTGAAGATCATTAATTTCTTCGGTAGTGTATAAAAAGTGTGCTGCAACCCACAAACATTTTTTTGGGTGTCATTTTACATTTGGATGGAAACTATGGGTGGTAATGTAAATATTGAAAAAAATCAACCTCCCAACTTGCAAATTGTGTAGCTAAACATTACAAATATTGAGTTCTAAACACTTCTGAATTGGGTCACGGGGTCCAAATTTAACATTTCCCAAGTTAAATAAGTATAGTGACTTCTTCTAAGAGGCCTCACTCAAGAAGGTGAAGGTACCAGCAAAATGCCAGGTGGGGCTGCTCTATTGCCATCCTCTATAAGTAAAACCCAATTCTTGCCCCTTGGTTCTGGTTCAGTGCTTGTTCTCTTCTTTTTTGGCAATGAGTATTTTCCAGTGTTTGACGGTTCTTGCCTTTTTTATGAAGAATCTCTGGTTCCAGTTTTTAAATTAATTTTTAAATTAAAAATCTTCATTTTAAACAGATTTGGTTTAAAAAAGAGAAAAATATTTATTATTATAATTACTATTATTATTATTATTTTGATTCTGGTTCTGACTTTGGTTCTAGAACCAAGTCCGAGTTTGTTTTAAAGGGGGTCCCAATTCTGGTTCTAACCCAGTTCTGGTTCTAGAACTTGGTCCAGGTTCCAGTTCCAAAAATCAGACCTGGGTTCAATTCCACAACTGAATCTAGTTTTAAAGCAAGTTCTGGTTCCGATCTCAAAAATCAGAACTGATGATTCTAAATCACCAAACTGGGTAACCTCCCAAAACTGGTATTTTCATGTTTGTTGGCTTTGCCTCCCAAGGCAAGAATATTGTGTTTAGATTCATTATAGAGTATAGGAGCTTTAGGGGATTTTGGCCCCTAGGTAATAATAGGTCTATTTTTTTATGAGGATCTTTGAAAGATGATATCTTGGGTTGTGTTGAAACTTGAGATTAGTTATAGGGTTGTAATATCTTGAAGGATTTTGGTTTGTTTTAAAGGATTTTTTGAAGATTATATTTGTGCATGGTGAAATATTTGACTTTCCATAATTCTTCTTTTGCCTTAAGATCCTTTTTAATGTAAATGGCAAGGCCACAGTGTGACACACCCGTTGTTCCAAAAAAGAAAAAGAAAAATCTTGCTCCTACCATTTTTAACTAAAAAAGAATTGCTTCCCTGCATATGCATATTTTGTTAAGGTAGAGCTCATTAAATGGCCATCCCCTATACCTAGAAATTAATTCATATTAATTGTTATCCTCCATAGTTACAAATTAAATTGGCTCAAGTAAAATTGGTGAAGTGATGAGCTAATAATAATTTACCATCCTCTATAACTCAAATATTAATTCATTCCCATCCTCTATAATTGGAAATTAATTTCAGTCAGAGTGCTTTTTATAAGTTTCAAGTTTCTGAGAGAGAGATAAAGAGAGAGACCCCCCAAGTCAAAGAAAGCCAAAAGATTCTGCCTTCTTCTTATTAGGTACTTGCAGCCCAAAACTTGAAGCCAAAATGGTGTTCCATAGAAAGGGGGGTAAAATAATTAATCCAGACCACCCAATCCAGCAATCCCATTGGCCTAAAACATAAAATTTAAATTAAAAACCTTCAGATCTTTCACACATAACCCTATTTTGCTGAACATTGAACATAATGGTCCCTTTTAAACATTTCCATTGGTTGTCTAAAAACAAATCACAAACCTAGGAGCAAAGACTATTTACACCTTTAATTGTTAGTTGACTCAAGATAACTAAATAAAATAAATTCAGACCTCCAAATCCAGCAATTTCATTGGCCATAAGTTAGTTTTTTTTTTTTTTTTTTTCCCCCACCTCTACACACAAGCCTATTCAACACCCTCCGTAAATTATGTAAACTAATTAAATACCATAAAACCGTTGTCTGTATACAGACAGGGTTAAAAAGAACAAAACGCCAAATAGGGAGAATAGAAGACTGGACCTTCTTTTCAGAATGAGACATTACGCAAGGGAATAGTCATGGGAGTTTGAGGTGGTTAGATGCGGCAATGATGAGAACAATTTGGTGGGTTTTGCCGCAACAACAGCAATGGCGGCGATTTCATTGTCCAGAACACGACATTACGCAATGGAACGGTCGTAGGAATTTGAGGTCGTTAGGGTTGTAGAGCCACATCGACAGCCGAGGTATCGCGACTTGATCGTCCAGGATAAAACATTACGAAACGGAACGGTCATGGGAATTAGAGGTCGTTTGCGGCAGACTTTCCTCGTCCCAGAACAAGACATTACGTAGTGGAACGGCCTTGGGAACTGGAGGTCGTTTGCGGCGCCGACGAGACAGACAAGGGTTTTGCCGCAACAAACAACAGCGATGACGGAGACTTCCTGGTTCCAGAACAAGACATTACGCGGCGGAACGGTCATGGGAACTGGAGGTCGTTTGCGGCAGCGACGAGACAAATCGTGGGTTTGCCGCAACAGCAGCAGCAGCGATGGCAGCCAGCGACCTTCCTCGTTTCCTTCTTCGTGAATCCCGTGCTCCTGCAACATTCTCGTTCGCTCTTCGATTCCATGCGATGATGATGTGAGGTATGTGACTGGTGGGCGGTTGGTTTTTCTTTCCTGGGGTTTTTTTTCTTCGCAAAGAATGAGCCAGGAATTGAAAAGTTCCAAGAGGAGTTCATGTTTGTTGTTGTTGTTGTTGTTGTCCTATTTTTTTTGGGGGGGCGTTGTTCTTTTTTTTCGGGGTTGGGTGTCTCTGAGTCTAAAGTTCAAGGGCTCTTTGTGTTTGTTGTAGTAACAGTAGGGAGGGAAGAGGAGGAATCGATGCTTTAGGATATATGGTGGAGAAGCTTGGAGATGGCATGGAGAGTCGTTTCTTATACCCTGCAAAGGAAAAAATGATGGAAGTCTCTTCCAATGCAACTCGAGTTGATGATGGAGGAGGTCATCGTCATGCGGGATTTGCAGTCCAAGAAGAATCTGGCCATGAGATTGAAGAGAAGAATGAGCTTTTGTTGAAAGCTCTCACAGTTGAGCGTGAGGCTCAAGCTGCCTTGTATCATGAGTTGGAGAAGGAGAGAAATGCTGCAGCCACAGCTGCAAACGAAGCCATGGCAATGATCACGCGTCTACAAGAAGAGAAGGCACTTGTGCAGATGGAAGCCCGGCAGTACCAGCGGATGGTGGAGGAGAAGACTATGTACGATCAAGAGGCGATGGAGGTTCTCAAGGAGGTCATTGCAAGACACGAGGAGGAGAAGAATGAGCTTGAAGCGGAAATTAGGATTTGCAAAAGGAAACTCAAGCTTTGTGCTCAAGAAGTAGATGAGGGAAACCAAGCTATGCCGGAACCTCCGCGCAATGCTGCACTACAACATCACCATCCAGCAGGGTTAGAGTTTCAGAGCAGAACAGATACTGTTAGAAGAAGAACAAACACCACCAAGAGGCAACAACCACCTGTGAGACGGGTGCCTCCTCCTAGGCAGTCACAGAATCCACAAGATGCAGAGTTTCTCAGCATGAAGAGAAGATGGAGCTTTCCAGATACCACCCAAGAAGAAGAAGCAGCAGCAGCTCAGCAACCTGAAGCGGCAGGTATTATGATGGAGAGGGAACTAGAAGAGAAGAGACTTTCGGTATTAGAGTATGTGTGCAAGTTTGAAGAGCAATTGCATCATCAGCAGGGAAGTAGAAGAAGAGGTTCAGCAGCAGCTCAAACAGGGAGGCCTCAAAGTGCAGGGGAGTCAAGATCTAAGATGAGAACTCAAGAAGGGAGAACTGGGTCCTCAGAGTCATCAAGGAAGGTGATCTCCAGGATTGTGGAGGAAGAAGATAATCCCTTGTGCCGATGGCTTTTTCAGGAGGGAGTTGTAATGGGAAGAAATCATCTGGACCCATCATCTTCTTTGATGGAAAGGGGAGACAAAAGTGGCACCAGCAAGCTAGAGGAAGAGTCTGAAAGTCAAGGAATGGATGACGAGACATTAGGGTTGATGATGGGTGGTGAGCATGCAGAAGAGGAAGAGTGTGGGGAGGAAGAAGAGTTGTTCATTCAGGATATTTACGAGGTGCATAATGCACCTCATCAGCCTCGTGGTGTTGTTTTGCAAGAAGACACATGGGACAGCCAGGAATGGAATTCTGAGATAAGACATCCGTCAAATTCAGATCGACTAGGAAAGCCAGACCTTTTGATCTTGCATGAAGAGGAGGAAACACCAGAAGATGGTGTTGGAGAAGGCACCTACTATGCTGAGAGGAGAAACAATGAGGTTGCATCCAAAGATGAGGTTGGGAGTTCAGGTATTGACAGACAGTGGGAAGGTTTTTGTGATGACAATATCAGGAGGAACTCATCTACAATCAGCAGGGACAGTGCCTGCAGGGTGCCTGTGGAGGATGAGGTTATGCATCTAACCCTTAGACTCAAGGCACTGGAGGCTGATAGGAACCTCATGAAACAGACCATTGAATCTCTGAGACGTGAAAATGGAGAGATGAAGCTTCTTCAAGAGATTGCTCAGCAGTTGCGAGAGCTGCGAGGTTTGGAACAAAAGGATTTGCAACAACAGTCGAAACCATTGGCAGCTGCCTCACCATGTCAGGTAAGCTGGATTGACTCTGTATTGCCCAAAATGATATCTATTTGTGTGAAACTGACTCCAAATTTGGATCAATTAGAAACCTTGACCAGGACAGATGATTTCTCAGAACTATCTGGCCAAAACTTGAAGCATGGAATGATGGTGGTGCAGAGGATTATGCATCACTGCTCAAGTATGCAATGTTTGCCCTGTGGAACCCTGTGAACCTGTAGCACTGCTTTGCATGGGTGGATTCTCCTGAAGGCCTTGCTTGGTTCTTCAAGATCATGGCTTTCTTCTACTGCATCTGATTTTCCAGGAATTCTTGGTTTCCTCAGGCTGTTTTGAAACCAAGTAGCATACAATGCTCCTGAGCCTTACTGCATAATTACTGAGTCAGAATATCAATCGGATAACTGACAATGACTTGGGCAACATCAGAAACTGCAGTCTCCTGAAACTATCAGATAACAAAGAATATATATTGTCTTTGCTGCTGTTTTGGTCACACAAATTCCACAGTACTAGATCCTGGTCTGGCCACAAGTGATGCTTCTCATTTTGCATTTTGTATATGAGTAGGCAACATGCATGGAGTCAATGGTCCTTGCAGTCTTGGTGGATTCATGAGATGCCATCCTTTTTTCTTTGTGAGAGGAGGATGAGAGGTCATAACAGGTGTTGTCAAGCAAATGGAACCCACTAAGTGTGCTGTGTGTGGGGTGTATGGTATTTAGGGAATGATGTCATTTGCCCACTTATGCAACTCTGCGCAAACCCAGTTAAGCAAGTAAGCACATCTTGTCATCCTTTATCAGAAGAGGGATTACAAATATAATTTTTGCATTCAGGTTTCTTTATTTGGAAGTACTAAAGAGAGTTGATGGGATGAGGTGGCTGTTGCTGGGAACAACTCTGCTACTCATTGGGCCAGCAGCTGTTGTCCTGGCATTGACACAATCCTGTTTGAGCCAGATGGATTATCAGTGTGCTATGCTCTTTGGGTTGGAAAATGCTCTCTTGCTACTGCTGGAGAAGACCATTGTAGTTACTCCAAGAACTGTGATGTGCTAACAAAGACTACATGTGCAATTGGGCGGCACAGGCTGGCCTGTGTGTGTCTAGGAAACAGCAGTACAATGGACTACCCAGAGGAATCTCGTGTAGGCCTGGGACACCTTCTTCATTCTTCTCCAAAACCATCGACCTGCATCACACAGTTGCGGAGGGCAAACATTCCCTCTACCCTATCTGCAATCCAAAGTATGGCTTTACAACCACAGGAAACATCAAATCAGCCATTGCAATCAGGTTAGGGACAGCTCTGAGCAGTTGGGATGAGGAAGCCTGGGGCTCTCCCTCAAGACTAGATATTGGAATTGAGCAAGGCAGGGATGATTGCCTCTGTGTTTCAGCTGTATTCTTTGGCCTGCTGTAGACTGCATTTATTCATTGTATATGCAAAAGAGTTGCAGTCTAAAACACCCCTTAGACAAACAGGCTGTGGAATACATGAAAGACCCTTCATTTGTAGGTTTTATGTTTACAACTGCCTGTATTGAGAACTGAAGACTTGTGCTGTCTCCTAGTGGAGACAAATTGTTTCCGATAGTACTATGCTTGCTAGATGTGACAAATAGAGAGCAACAGACTGCCATTTTGAGAGCGGATGTGCAATTGAGTGTTATGAATAAAAAATGCAAAAGAATTCTACAGTTAAAGTCTCCTCAATGGACACTCACAGCTCTCATCCCTGAACCTTGTTTGCATAAGCTGTGTGAGGTTTCGTGTGCTCTGATTGTTCTGGTCAAAACATGTGAGGTCCACCAAGCCTCAGATGCTGGTGTGATTTGAAAACATGACCATGAGCTGATGAACTGCAGAAGATGCATCCACAATGAAATGCTACTTTGTCTGTAACAGTTGTGAGGCCTGTCAGAGAGGAAATGATCTTGAGAGAAATGGGTGGGCAATAGATGGCATTGGAGGTCAGAGTTGGAGTTCCCTCTTGTGGGTCAGATTCTAAAGCCAAAGTACCCAATATTTGTGGCTTAGTGTTATATCTGTTTTCTCTCAATGTTTTCATGTCTTTCCAAGTCCAGTGATAGAAATGCAACATGGCAGTCCTTCCTCCAAGGATTCAGAAAGCTCTTTGGCACCCACACATCAGTATGACCAGAGTTATGCACAAGTTCATGGCAACCCGCGGAACTGTTGAACTGTCGACTCCAGACCACCAACTATGTGAATTAAGGTATGACAGTTGAGAATCTTGCTCTTTTTTTGCATGCCAAGTTTGAAACTCAAGAGACTTAAGATTTGTCAATTATGCTGTAAACACTTTCCTTGACATAATATTCTTGTTGCCTAGTTCCTGACAAATAAAACTTTGTTCTTCCTTTATCACTCTTCTAGTTTCAAGCTCTTTTTTTATGAGTCCTAGCCGGCTAGTTGTTAGAGCATCTCTACCGTTGCCTGGGCAACCATCCCTGTAGTTGCAAAGTGGGTGGCAGCAGTTTTGGTGGAGATGGCTCATCATGTAATGGCAATTTTTTGCACCAACCCAACCCATTCCCATCACTTTTAACTTCTGCATGTCATCTTGTTCCCCTCAAGGCTCGAAATTGATGGAGCTTGTGGGCCTTTGTATACTGACTTCAAGTCCTTCATGCTCTATACATGATGTGTCTTGTGTATGTTTCTGCTATGGAGCAGTGGTGAAAGAATTTGCATGATTTGATGGAAGCAAAGCTTGAGGACAATGAAGATGAACAGTTGATTGTTGACATTATTATTGGCATTCACACTGTCGAGAAAGGCAAGCATGGAGGTAGCTGAGTTGGTCATTTTGCAAGAATGTGAGAATAGCCATGATCACATTTGGCATGATTATTTTTGCGATGAGCCTCATCTATGACAATCGCTTCATCAAGTGTCATTACAAGATGCTTCTCATCTTTTTTCTACACATCACGATCCTTACTTTTTCTAAAAATGTGATGCTTGTGGTTTTTTGACTTTGTCAACAATTCAAAAATGCACTTCATCAATTAAGGTATTACCTTATGGTGTAGCTACTGATTCATGTGATGAATATTGCAGGTTGAGCAAATCAATTACAATGGAGGTGTTTTATGAGACTTTGTAGAGTTGTGAGAGTGTTTTGAATCAAGGTACCAATAGGGTTGACATTGACAAGCACATAAAGATCAATCACAATCGTGGCTTCCCAAGAATGTTTGGTAGCCATGGTTGCATGCACTATGCATGAAAAAATTGCCTTGTATCTTGGTGATAAAAATAAACATGGTAACATTATCCTTGAAGCAATTACAAACATGGGTTTGTAGTTTTGACATGCACATTTTGGTCTTCTTCGGGGAATAATGATTTGAATGTGCTTGATTGTAGTCTTCTCGTTGTTAATTTTTTGCAAGTTGTAGTGTCTAGTGTCACCTTTGTGGTCAATGGGAATGAGTATTGATCATTATTATTTACTTATTGATGGAATATAATCATGTTGGTCTAATTTTGTGCAAATGATTCATGAACCCCAAGGTGAATTTTTTTTCACTTTGTTGGCACATAAGAATTTTGTAAGAAGGATGTTGAACATGCATTCAAAGGGCTATGTTCTCACTTTCACATTATTGCAAGTCCTTCTCAACTTTGGGATCGAGAGATCATGTATTATGTTTTGATGGTTTGCATGTTGTTTCATAACATGGTTATAGAGGATGAGCATGAAAAAACTTTAGAGCCCTTTGAACTTACTAAGGACATTTTGAGGGTTGTCTTTTTGTTGATATCAAGTAATGCACACAACACATGAAAATAATGGATTACATTATTGATTAATGAATGACCTTACACTTGTGAACACTCGAAGGCAATAACCTTGCATGAAACCTACCTTTTCATGAGATTTTGAATGCTACAAGTTTTGCTTTTGAATTGTTTTGTTTAGATTGCTAAAAATTTATAATAAGTGGAACTTCATTATTGCCTATCCCCCCTTGGTCATTTTCAATTGTTGCAAGTGAAGTTATAGTATTGCAAGGTGTTTTGTAATGTGGTTGTGTTGCCATACTGGTTTTGTTGGTGCTTATTGTAGATGTTGAAGGCCTTAGATGGGTTTGCAATTTTCATAGCTCTTCATTTTGATGTAGTTGACAATATTCCTTGGCTTCTACAAACACAAGTTGTTTGTTTAACAATGTGAGCAATACCATGATGTTCATGTCCTCCAATTTTGTTTTAACAAGTGTAATGTGACCATCTCTTGTGTTGTATGGCTTGAGCATGAAGGGGGCTTTCATTCATCTTTTTCATTTTTTCATTTTTTTGGGGGGTTCATTTTGCTCCTTGTGGTTGTTTTGCAAATGTATTGGAAATGCGAGTAGGGTTGACATCCAACATTTCAACCTTTTTGTTGTTCTTGTTCACATTCAAGGAAACACACCACTTGTAGTTGTCTCCTTGAACATCAACCTAAGAGGTTAGTCTCTTTGTTGGCAAAGTCTTATTTTGATCTTTTTGCACGTTTGACCACTTAGGCACATCTTTCAACATTTCATTAGTAGTTGATGAAGGTGAAGTTGTAGTGCTTTAGTTGTTTCAACTTGTAAAAGTTCAAGGTTTTAACAAAGCGTTTTCTAAGAAGCTGCCACATTTGTTCAATGCGACAATTGTTCTATAACAACCATAAAACTTCACAATGTCATGTTTTATGATCCTTCATTTTGATTCAAATGATTTTGTAAATTTTTCAACACCACAAATAGGGTAATTTTGGATGTAGTGTTCACATGATATTAGTACATGTTTTTTTAACCATTCCTTGTCTTTGGATCTTGCCTAATATGTAAGAACCTACAACAAAGTTAATGTTCTTCCTTGGCAACAATTTTTTTTCCCTTCTTCAATTTATTAGGGTATAAAAATCTTGTTAATAATACCCTAGATGTTCATGCAAAAGTGATGTGATGCCACAACTTTGATGTGGTAGGCTTAGTTTTAGACATGCATTGTCAGAAAATCTACTTGCTGAAAAAGAGGTTTTCATCAAGGTTGGTGTGATTTTTAAAGGCTAGAACAAATGATGGGGTAGGGGAAATTCTCATCAACATGAAGTTATTGTTAGTGCAAGGATTATTGTAGTCTAGTGGAGATGTTTTTAGTGTTAGGTGTTATCCCTAAAACACTACGTATTAATATGTAATTAAAGTTAATGCTACAATGGTTATGAGATGCCAAAACAAGAAGAATGATAAATTGAAAGTTGATTATTTCTTAAAGTAGTGGCAAGGTTTGGCTAATTCTAGATTTTAATCTCGAACAAGCCCATGGTTAAGCTTGGTAGGGGTCATATTCAACTACATGTGAACTAGGAGCTATCATCAACAAAACGTTGAATACCCCTTGGCATTAATCACTTTTATAAAATTTACAAGGCCTACTAATTAGGTCAATAGAATGGGCACCCATGCTATAGTTGATTCTATTAAGGAATATGCAAGGCTTGTTAATTAGGTCTAAATATTCCAATGATGATGATTTTATCGAAGTTGGTTAAGGCGGGATGGGCTATAATCATAGGTCACACAAATAGACAATTTCAAATTGCAAATTTGTTAGAGGTCGATTTTAAACCAAATTTTTTACAAAACAAACATTTTACAAGTTATAATGTTTCAAAATGTCTTTATGGATCCTAAGATATCAAAAGAGAAATAGAACTCTTTAATTTTTTCAATGTTTTTTGGAATCTTTGTGTCTTTCCAATTTCATACACATGTTTGCATGTAATTGCAAACAAATGTAAATATGTGTTATTTCATTTGAATATGTTGAAATGATTTCAAAAGTTTGTGTTTTTTTTTCTTTGAGGTTAATCTAGATTCTAATAAAAATTTCTCCCTTAAGTACTTAATTCAAGGACGTAATCCCCACTTGTTTAACTAATTTATTGTTTATCCACCCTAATTGTGTCCAAAATTTCAATGAATTAAAATAGGGGTGACTGATTAAATCTCCCCTTGGATGATAATTGGACAATATTTTGTACAATTTGAATCCTATATATATTTAAAAATAACAAAATTTTCAAATGTAAACCATTATTTTTTTTGGGGTCATTTCATTGTCATTGGTAGTGCATAGGAACTTGGAGCCTAAGTTAGGATTACTATTAAATTGGCTAACATAATTTTGGTGATCACTCATTAATTTTAGTGACGATGATTTCATCAGAGCTTGTTTAGGTGGGATAGGCTATAGTTGTAGGTTGTACAAAAAGAAATTTCAAACTGCAAATTTATTAGAGGTTGATTCCAAACTGGAATTATTATTATTATTTTTTTATAAGTTGTAATGTTTCAAAATGGTTTTATGGATCTTAAGATATTGAAAAATAAATAAATCTCTTACTTTTTTTCAATGTCTTTTGGATTCTTTGTGTTCTTTCAAATTTTTTTTGGGAATCTTTGTGTTTTTCCAATTCCATACACATGTTTATATATAATTTCATACAAATGTAAATATGTGTTATTTTATTTGAAGATATTGAGATTACTTCAAGAAATTAACCTTTTATTATTATTATTTTGTTGGAGATTAAGCTAGTTTCCAATAAAAATTTCTCCCTTAAATAGCTAATACCTAATTCAAGGATTTAATCCCCATTTGCTTAGTTGACTTAATGTTTATCCACCTTAATTGCTTTCAAAACGTCAATGAATTAAAAATAGAGATGATTGATTAAATTTCCCCTTGGAGGATAATTGGACAATATTTTATACAATTTGAATCCTATATATATTGAAAAATAACAAAGTTTTCAAATGTAAACCCTTATTTCTTTTTTGTCATTTGGTCATCACTAGTAGTGCGTAGCAGTGTAGAACTCAAAATGTGTTGGCCACAATAGCCATGGCAATTGCTGTCTCTCCCCCGATAGCCAAGGCACCCTTCCACAACACCCACGGGACCCTTTCTTTTAATTTATTTTAAAAATTTATCCCCAGGGTCCATCCATGTCAGTGAAAACCACCCTTGCTTCACTACCCTTCATTGCACCACCCTTCATTTGACATCCCATGTGATTTTTAAAATCAAAAATTAAAAAAAAAATCCCATCCATGGGTGTTGTGGAAGGGTGCCTTGGCTAATTCTATTCCTAAAATTGGCTGCCATTAGAGTTATCCATAAAGTCATGCCCTGTTGGGCCTGAGTTGCACCCCTCATTTGATGCTTCATCCTCTCCTGGCTGTTGTCCGCAGAGTCATGAAATTTTATTAAATAAGGGTATGAAATACTGAAACTCAGCATTAAATGCACAAGGCTCGCGAACATTTATAATTACAGTACACATAGCAGCAGCAGCAGCGATTGGTTGAAGGCGTTCAGGAAAAGAAAGGACAGGGCCAAACTCAGTTTAGCGCCAAATTTGCTCCTAAACTGAGTTTCATGCCCTGTTGAAGCCCAGTGTACTTCTTTTTCCTTCTTTTTCGAAATCTTATCCCGTATGTGACCAACAGGGGGTCCAAGTGCCGTCTTTTCCTGACTTTACGGATAACTTTATCGTTTTTGGCCTGGACTATTAGCCCTACGTATTTGGGTTCAAAGCTTCATTTTCTTCCAAGGAGCATATGGTACAACACTTAGCCAGTGTTCAAGTCATTTGGGTCAAAAAACAAGGTGCCACCTATTATTTGGTCACCTCATCCTAGGCCCCTTATTTATGGAACGACCTCACCTTTGGGCATTTACCTTACATGTAAAGAAACTGTAGAAGTTCCTTAATTGTGTAGGTGGAGGACACCTTATATCGGGGAATTTCTCCTAGAAAGGAAGGGGATATCTCACACCCCCAAAAAGAGTATGCATCTTCTGCCAACTTTACATGTTGTTGCCTTGTCCTAGGGCAAAACATAGTGACAAACAGATGGGTAATGCAGATCCACATATGCCATTCCTACACCAAATATCCTTGGGCAATCTTTACCGTGTTGTTGAAGGTAGCCTTATGTAGCAGGCATTTTGAAAATGTAATGCCCATAGTAATGCTCGTGAAGCCACTAGGTATCACAGGAATTTTTTATTTATTTATAAAAAAAAAAAAGCCGTGGTTCCAGTCCTAGGGATGGGCTTTATTACCCTACCCTAAATCAGGGTCTCAGAGTCCAAATTTAACACTACGGTTAAGTATTGGTTAAGTATTAGCTCTACTAATATTGAGAGGCCAAGGCCATATTCAAAAGGTAAGGTACCATAGGTATCAGTGCAGGTGCTCTTGTGTGCACCCTGTGTTGTGGGCCCCCACCCCCCCAGTTGAGGATAGTCCCAAAATGTGGGGCCGGACTTATTTTGGGAATGTGCTGACTCCTGACCCTTGGGATTTACCTTAATGGATGAAAAGTCATGTAAACCTTCTCTCACTGGATGAAAAATCATGTCTGACATCCTATCCTATCCAGCTGATGTATGTACAAACAACGGAAAAAAGAGAGATGACAAATATTTGACATCCTATCCGGACAACATACATGATGTACACACAGGAAAAGGAAGGACAAGAGGTTTTGCTGGGAGAACAGCAAGTGGAGGATGATGAATCAGAAGGTTGAGAACCTTTGAATGGTAGGTTATGTTAATTATAATGGTGCATTCACACTTGATTTTAAGTCCATGTTGAATGAAAATCTAGGTGGCATCCTAGGTGGCACACAATGTTAAATAGGTCATAGCTTAATGTTATGTGAATGTTAGCTTAACATAAAATTTGCATGGTCAGTAGGATTAAGTCCTAAATGACTAGCAAGATGTCAATGGACTTAACACTCGAGTGTCTGTAACACCAAGTGTGAACGCACCTTAAGTACCACAATGCCCCGTTTGATTAATTGCCACTAATCTCATTAATTATCATTGATCACATAAATTAACACTGGTTATCACTCCAGACCGATCAGCACTGGGCAGCTTACTCAGACTCAGAGCCTTTTTTTGCTGGCTATATATATATATGTAGCCAAAAAGGTTATATTGAAAATTAAAAGTGCTAAAATCAATCGATTTTTGAGATTTTCAATAGCCATATTTAGAAAAAAAATTATGAAAAATCTCCAGATTTTTTCACGTGACTCAAGTAGGTTTAGCCAAAAACACAGAAGGATGGTTATTTTAATTACAACTATCGTGTTTAGCTTGTAGCCAAATCTGGCTAAATCTTACTGTTGATCATCGCCACTTTGGCTACATCGTCACAAAACAGGCTCGTACTGTTGGCGTGAGTTCCAATGTACGCTTGTCTGCGCGTGCACGCTGCTTTGCAGTGCTTGTTGCTGCTTCGCGAAATTCTTCCGGGGGTTGTGCTGGCAGACGAGAGAGCAAGAAGAAAGGCGACGGAAGAGAGCTTCATGTGGCTACTGGGCGTGCGAGGTTGCTGAGAGAAATCTGTCGCGAAGAAAAAATTGAGGAAGATGATATTATTGACGTTTTTGTGGTAGTTGTGTGCGCATGTGTGTCTTTTGCTTCCATTCAAAGAGTACGGACTGATCAATCAACCAGCGCCATCTCCTTCTTCTTCATCAGGTGCGAAACAATAACAATGTTCCTGTGTGATCTTTCTTATGTTCTTGTGTGATCTTTCTTTCTTTCTGTTTTGATGTTGTTGAAATCTGCTTCTCTGTTGACGATTTGTGTTTTTTCGCTTGCTCGCTTGCTTTTTGCCGCTTTTTGTGTATGTTCGGTTTTGAAGATGGTATGTGAGTTCGAGAGGTGGACAACGCCGTGGCCAACGAAGCTCCTCGAAGTTTAAATGGTACCAAAACATCGAATGTTTCGTTGTTTCTTTGTGGCGAGGAAAGTAGAAGCAGCTTTAGGAGCGGCGGCGGCAGCTTGGAGATGGCCATGGACAGGCCAAGCGAGTAACTCCTGGGCGTCTGTCTGGAGAGCTTCGTCGGTAATCGTTGCCGTTGTCAAGCTTTGGCTCGCGGTGCTGGTACTTTTCTTTGCAGTGATCGCTTTCTTTGCGTCCGGCTTTCTTCGTCTCTTGTGCTTGCACGTTCCTTGTTCCTGCTTGGTGTCCCATCATCTCGAAGGAAGAAGAAGCTTCTTCAAAACGGAAGCAAATATGTTGAAGAAAAGAATCTCCGCGGGCGACAAATCGGACTGCGGTAACGGCGATGAAGTCGATTTTTCGCATACTGGAGAAATGACTGTCGGATCCGATTTGCGTTACAGCAAGCCTTGCGCGTCACACCTACAGAAGAGTCTTCCTGCAGATCTGCACAGAGTGTGCTCTCGGAAAGACAGTGGTGAAAGAGGCGGATCCCGCCAAACTCCAATGGAAATCGTCGATGCCGGTGAAGCTGCTGCTGATGGAAATGCTGACCAATTGCAAGCAGAGCAATCTTGGGACGAGCCTAAGCTAGATGTAGCCCTCCAAGCGGAGCGGGAGGCGCTGGCCGCGATGTATCAGGAGCTGGAACAAGAGAGGAATGCTTCAGCCACAGCTGCGAAGGAAGCCATGGGAATGATCGCACGTCTCCAAGACGAGAAGGCCGTAGCGTTGATGGAAGCTCGGCAGTTCCAGCGGATGGTTGAGGAGAAATCGATGCATGATCAAGAAGCGATCGAGGCTCTGCAAAAGGTTGTTGCAAAACGTGAGCAGGAGAAGAGCGAGCTGGAAGAGGAAATGAAGTTGTACAGACTGAGGTTGTTACTCCGTGCCCAAGCAGAGGAGGAGATATGGCGTGCTGCTGCCATTACCTTAAGGGCTGTTGATACAAAGCAATTAGGGTTTACAGATAGAGGAAACAAGTGGAAGAACCACATCTGGGGTTCCATTCTCACTGAAGTATCTCATGAACCTGGAACACCCCATGCTGTGGAGGATTCAAGCTTGAACCTACCTTCAGCGAAGTTCATGAGCTTGAAGAGAAGATCCAACTCTCATTCCTATGCAGCAACCGAGAGTGATGTGAATGAAGAAGATGGGGGGGTCTTAGAGGAGGTCTCAGATAGAGGAGCATTGGAAAAAAAGAGGCTTCTTTCTGTCTTGGAGTGCTTGTGGAAACTAGAAGAGGAGTTGCATCTGCAGGCAGGACTCAAACAAAATGCACTAAATGGGGAAACAAAGACTGTGGGAGTAGTATCAAGCTGCAAAACACAAAGTCCAGTCAAGAGGACAATGAGCTCAAAGACAGCAACAAGTAGCTTGCAGACAATGATATCCGCAATGGGTCAGCATGATGGCTTGTGGCATAGCTGTTATGAAGATGGCAACACTAATGAAAGAACTTGTGATGATGCATCTTCTTCTGTGGAGGGAGATGGAAATGTTACCCTTGTCCACCAACATAGTCAGGCGGATGAAGGTGAAAACAAACAAGAAGAGCAAGAGGCTGGCACATCTTATATGATCAGTGGTGAGGAAAGAACAGCAGGGAAATCTAGTGATGAGGAGGTCTTGTTTGAGCATGATGTTTATGAGGTACAGGAATCATGTTACAAGCTACAGGGAATTGCTGGAGAGCGAAACAGGTGGAGGCATCCACCTAATGTGGATAGACTAGGAAAACCAGACTACCTATTCATTCGTGACGAGGACGCAAGAGACAGGAACGAACTGGAGTATGCAAGAGGTGACATCACAGTGCCTCTGTGCGAAGCTGGGAACTCTGAAACCAACACATGGTTGGAAGAGTTTTATTGGATAGCACGGGAAGGGGATGTTAGCACCAGTTCCAAGAGTAGGAGGTGCCACTCCTGGACTTCCCTTGAAGATGATGTACAGCAGCTGAAGCTTAGGTTGAAGGCCCTGGAGTCTGACAGGCACCTAATAAAACAGACCATTGATTCTCTTACACAAGAGAATGGACAAATGAAGCTTCTTCAAGAGATTGTTGAACAATTAAGAGACTTGCGTGGTATCGAAAGGAATGGTTTGCAACAGCAAGACTCTTTTCCATATGCTTTATCATTCCAGGTGTTGTAAATTTGTGCCTGAAACCCATATATGCTATGTTCTTCTGGGAGGCATGTGCATCCAGCATTCTGGCATGACTATTTGTGATGCAGTTGGTCAGGAACTAAAACCCCAAGCTCTGCAAACCAGCAAATTGATGAATTTGGCAATTTGCAGGCAAAGACCTGAGGTTTAAATCTGAGATTGATTTTGTTTGCATCTACATGTAGTTTTGATGTAGCCTGAAGTATGCATAAGCCCTCTGCTTTAATGCAAGGTACACATGCCGAGAAAAAAATCCTTCGTAAGACTTGTAGGATGTTGTGGCTTGGCAGCAGTTTTTGGCGAGATCTACCCATCATGCCATGGTGCAGCTGGGGGAGTTCTTCCAATCCATGACTCTTTCAATGTCTAACATAATTGGTCATTTTTATATTGGTTATTGAGATTGCAGATCTGAAAACATAGTGGCAAATATATATGCAAACATTTAACAGAGAAAACCCTAAATTGCTAATAAGTCTCTTTATTCTTTCAGGTTGACTTAAGTTGTAAGAATGGAGAAGTTCTTAGTACTTGTGAAGATGCTGTTTGCTAAATTGAGAGACATTTCTGTTTGGTGTGTCTGCCTTTGAAATCCTGAAAATGGCAAATTCAAGGGATTCTTTACCCTCAGTGGGGAGATTTTCAAAGCCACTTTGTAAGAATGGTACTCTTAGTGTTTTTGATGTTGTGTCTTGCCATTATGTTTTTCCATTTCTGTTGTTTTTTAGTTTTTCTTCATATTTTGTTCCTGTTTCTTCTTAGCTTTTTTTGGTTCTTCTTCTCTTCTATATTTTGTTGAGCTGGCCAGCATCATGGCCGAGTCTTCCCTGCCGGTACATTGGAAAACATATGGCATTGACCTCCATCCACTGCAAGTTGCTGATGAAGTCAGTAGGGATGCTATGGTAGCTGTTCATTATATGCTGCTGTTGAAGGTCTCTGAACATGTGTATCATTGTTGTTCAACAGCTCCTCAGCCCCTTTTCTGTTTTTCAGAGATTTTTGGGATGTCTTTTGTCTTTTCCCAGTTCACTGATATTTTGTGTGACCTGAGAGTCTCTAATTGTCAGGTGATCTCTCCATTCTATTCAGGTTGACTTAAATCTTAGTATGGAGAAGTTCTTATTACTCATGAAGATATTGACTGAGTAAACCCTTCTTGTTTCACAGTAGTTTGTCATTTGGTGAAATGTATTCTGAAGGTAAAATTGGCGAAGTGAATTTGGGAGAGCACTAACGCAGTGTTCTGGCTGTGGGTGTTTTGTGTTGTGGGGTATTAGGGGATGATGTTTTTCCCACGTTTGCTTTACAAAGTTCAAGCCAAATTGTGCAAGTAAGTACATACTTTGCACACCTGCAGGAAATCAGGGGTCAGACCTCAAAAAAGTCAAGACCTGGCTTGTCATGTGTGATTCATGACAAAGATAAATTTCAGATGCAAGGGATTTTTGGAAACGGCCTAAAGGCTCATATAATTTTGGAGATTAGTACTACAGGGAGCCTGTTTTGGGACAATGGCATCAATTTCCCTGCATTAACACCAGCAGAGGTGATAAGGTTTTATTCTGTGATTATTGTACAGCTTTGGTCCTTCAAGCTGCAGCCTTTGACCAGTCAGCATATTTTCCTTTATCTTGCCTGAAACATGGAACTTAATTTGCTCATTCTCAATGATGAGTTCACTTGATATGGTGTGGGTGGTGTGGAGTTTCTGGTGTTCTTTTGCATCCAGGGCTAAGCTCTGTTAGGTGCTTCAAGAGGTAACTAATCATTGTCACATGTTGGAAATGTTCTGCACAGGTTGGTTGAAACATGGCTAAGAAGAGTTGTTTCAATGATAGATGAAGGGAAGCCTAATGTAGGCTGGGGACAACTGTTTCACACCTCCTCCATCCCTCCAGTAGCAAACTGCATTACTCATGGGTGTAAAGCAGATATCAATCTGTCTACCTGCATCCAAAATGAGTTTGTGAAATTTGGAAACTCCTCATCTTGGCCCAAGGATGTAAATACCAGGTCGGGGACTGCTCTGAGTGGGTGGGATTACTAAGGTATCCACAGCAAGAGGTGATTCAGATGTGTTCAAGCTCTCAAGTTTCCTCTCAAAATATACTGGAATTGGAACTGTATCTTCCTGTAATATGCAACTTTTGAGATTTGTGAGACAATAGGCATGGCAGAAAATGGAGCAAGATTATTGTCTCATCCATTCTTCTGCTGTATATATTGTCAAGCAAGAGATAATCTTCTCCTTATTTTTCCCAGTGCCAGATAGATTGACTGGCAGGTGAGAGGAATCAGACTGCAGTGTTTTCAATCATAAGGTATGCTCAGCTCTATTCAGAAACTTTAACTTGAAAATGTCACAAGGCAATACAGATGTTTGTGCATTTTCTGATTATGTTCACAAAACTTTCATGGATTTGGAGCAGTTTGGCACAATCCTTACAAGACAAGCAGTTTCTACTTGAAAACTGAAGGTTCACATTCTGAGTTGCAGGGTTGTTTTCAAGGTATTTGTGACTGGATGGCTGGTGGACTCACTATACTCCTATGATGGAACTTGAGACATACTTTGAATGCAGAAATTGCATGTTTCTCTGACCTCAAGGGGACACATGACAAAGATTTTGTCCAATTCAACACCTGAAGCTGATAGAGAAATTTCTTTCTGGGAAATTTTCTGATGAACACTGTTCATGGTTGTGTTCCAGATTCTCTCTCAAGGATGCACAACTTGTGCTGTTGAAAACAGGGACACGTGGCCCCTTGCTGTGCAAAAAGGAACTTATGCTCTAAGGCTGTGAGTGAGAAGAACAGGATGACAAGGGAATCTATCCCTAAATCCTGACAAGGGAATCTGTCAAGAATGAATGGCTTTAATAGAACTTGGGTGGTGACTAAATTGTGATGATGATGATGACAATGGTACAAATATTAACAGCATTGTTTGCTTTTAGTGGCAGTCACCATCTAGATGCGTGGGACTCTGGGGAGCCCTGCTGATGCCATTGGAGATGCCAATGAAGCTGCAGCCACAGAAGAGAGTGCTGCTTTGTTGGGTGTTGACACAGTGCCCGAAGGATTGGTGACTGGAGCCCCAGCTGCTGCAATTGCTCCTTTACTTTCTGTACCAGGCTGTCCTGCTGCTGCTGCTGACTTCCTTACCTGCAATGCACAGATAGTCCCCTCTGGTCAATTACAAAGAAACCTTCAACAAAACAGACAAGAAGAGTGACTTCATTAAAACAGAGGATAGCTGCCTTCTCTGATGAACTGGCTTTAAGTCTAAACCTTTTCTGCTTTGGTCTCCAACCCTGATGTCAGAAACAACACTACCACATGACACCCCTTGTGATCAAAGAGCACCACACACTAGTGTAGAGATCAGAACAATGAAGTTTTACCAAGGCAAGGCGCTGCTTGTGAGTCTCACTAATTGACTGTCCAATCCCACTCACCCCCACCGGTAACCCAAAGTCAGTAAAGGAAATCCTCTTCCTTCTACTTGATGACAAAACATATTCCACTCTAAAACAGCAGTAAGAAAGGGTGGGGGTTAATGCAAGGTAGCTGCACAGGATGGCAATTCATGAAGCACAAGTTCCACCCCACAATGAACTACAAATATGTTGCAAAGGTTTCAATATAAAAATTCATGGGAAAATAAAGGAAAACCTCACTTGTCGCTTATAAGGTCGATATTCTTCACTTCCAAATCCAGGTACTGTAATGTGCCAATTGTGCTCTACATCAAAATGAAGGTTCAAAATGTCAAACCATTAATCTATCTTGACAGGAACTGTAATAGTGCTCTACACCAGCAGCACAATGAAGGCTGTTCAAAATGAATGAAGCAAGTTTTGCTCTCTCCATCTCCCCCACTGCCATGATTCTATTCTCAAAAGGATCAACATGCCCACAATGTGCAAGGCTTTTTCACATGAAAGGGAGAGCAGAAGAGAGAAAGGGGTTACTGACCTAAGTGCAGTAGCACATCCTTTGCTTCCAGGACCGAGGACTTGCGATGCTTTGCCAGAGTACAAGCAAATGATGTCACCTGCATAAAAATTGAGGCCAGCAGATGCCAACACTCATGAGCTTTCTTTCTTTCCACTTCCTGAGAAGCCCTATTTTATTCCTGAACAAAAACCATCTCATATGTTGCTGCAGCATGGAATTGGATTACATACACTGTCAATGAAGTCATCAGCAATTTCAAGTAGCACATCCTCCAGATCAGGATCCAGGTGCTCTTGTGGGTCCACCTGTTTGAAATTACACCTATAAGACTGTATTCTCAAAACCCTGGAAGAGCAGAGATCATTTCTCAAAATCATCCCAGAAGAATGAAGATTGATTCCCAAAACATTCCTGGACCAGTGAAGATCAATTCTCAAAAGCATCCTGGAAGAATTAAAGATTGATTCCCAAAATCCTCCTGGAAGAATGAAGATCAATTCTCAAAACCGTCCTGGCAGAATTAAGATTGATTTCAAAAATCCTCCTGGAAGAATGAAGATCAATGCTCAAAACCAACCTAGCAGAATTAAGATTGATTCCCATAATCCTCCTGGAAGAATGAAGCTGTTTATGATGTCTCTTAATTAGCAGTAGAAATCAAGGTTCAAAAAATTAGGGTTTACTTGTGCAACAAGCTCTTGGATGCTGCGCTTGCCAAGAATATGACCAGTGGAATAATCAGGAGGTTGGGTGATAGAAGTCACAGCAGCACTAGGCATGTTGGAGGTTGGTTGTTGTGCAGTAGTGCTGGATTGAGGAGTTGTTGAGATTGTGGGAGTAGCAGGTCTTTGCTGGTTGCTGCTACCAATAACCTGTGCTCGCTGTTGTGGCAGTTGTGTTTGATGTTGCTGCTGATAGCCAGTGGGCTTTGGCTGCCATGTTGCCTGTTGTGACTGCTGGGCTCCAGGCACCACCAGTCCTTGCATCTGTAGTGCTGCTCCTCCCACTGATGATGATGGCACTTTTGAAAGCTGCAAAGCTTGCAAAACCCCGACCTCATTCAATCAATCATCAGACCTAGTCAACAACAAGATGAAAAAAGCATTGCACTGTTGTCACAATCACTTCACATAGAGAAATCCAAAGCAAAGATGATACAAAAATATGATAGAGCTGAAACAAAAAAGAAGATGGAACAGGACATTAGACAGTGCTGTCTGCTGGGGCTGGGATGATGGTCTGGAGGGATTGTTCTGCTGCTGTAATTGTTGTGTTAGACGCTGCTGCTGCTGGTTCTGTTGCTGCTGTTGAGGTGAGGCCAGGCCTGCTCCTGGCCTACCCATGGCCATAGCCTGCTGTACAGGTGATGGTGCAGTTGTCTGGAAAGGAGTGGGTGGTTGCATCTGCCCTTGAACTTGCTTCTGCCTTGCCTGCAAAACCTGTGCAAACTCTTTCAACCCAATTGAAGTTTGTTGTGCCACTCTCTGTGTGAAATGCCCACATAATACAAAGAGAGCACCAAGGAGAAAATAACAGACCTGCATTGCATGTTGCTGAGGCAAAGAGAGCTGTGATTGCACCCCGTATTGGGGTGTGCCTTGCTGCACTGCTGCTGGTCTTGCAACCACACCCCCTGTAGATTGAGCAGGATTTAGATGGTGAGCATAGGAGCCAGGTGCAAGCTGTTGCTGTGGCTGCTGCTGCTGCAGACCATAGATGCCAGGACGACTTTGAACCGGTTGAAGTACAGAGCTTGGCCGTTGTTGTTGCTGCTGCAGCTGCGCCTGGCCTGCTGCTGCTGCTCTCTGTTGAGCCATAAGCATGGTCTGGCTTGAAACTCCTGATGTAGCGACTGAGCTTGAGGACAAGAACTGTGTGTTGTAATGCTGCTGCTGCTGCTGCGGCATGTGCGAGAGTCGTTGTCCCGACCCAGAGCGCGACAAAGGATTTCCGGCGACTTGGGTTGGCGCCATTAACTGCTGGGAAGCAGGAACCTGCAGCTGCGAGCTTTGCGCGTATTGCACACGCGCAGCTTGCTGTTGCTGCTGGGTCTTGGCTTGGTTTTGATTGAATTGCTGCATCTGGTAGCTCAAGTGCTGCTGCTGTTGCTGCAATTGCGATGCCGCCGCTGCAGGAGTTGTCACCGCGCTCAATGCAGACATGGGTCCTGATGAGGCAACCGGCGGCAATCCAGCAGCAGCAGACGAAGAAGGTGTAGTCATACTCGGAGCTTGCTGCTGCTGTCCTCCCGTTGCAGCTGCAGCCGATACCGGCGGCATATGTCCTCCTTCTCCCGCCATGAGGTCCTGCCCAGCCAGGCTCTCTCTCAGACCCCCCACCCTCCAAACACAAAAACAACAACAACAACAACAACAATAGCAAAAACCTAGCACTCAATCCCAAACTTTTGTTGCCCGATCAACCTCAAATGATTCCTTGCAATGTACACAAGAAAAACCCAACCCAACCGAACCCAAGGATTCTTGGTTCTTGGGAATTCTAGACGGCTCTTTTAGGGTTAGATCTTGTGCATTTTTTGGTAGCAATTTGTTGACAAAAAGTGATGGTAAAATTGCAGCAGATCATGTGCAGTGTGGAGAGAGAGAGGAGCAAGTCTTCCTCCTTCCCTCCTGAGTCTTTGTTGAATAATCTTGTTGTTGCAGACAGAGGAAATGGAAGCAGTTTTGGCTCCTTTTTTTTTTGGTTCCCACCTGCCTACTCTATCTTTCTTTCTGTGTTTGTGTCATCTGCTGCTTTTGTTCCCTGCTTGTTTGTGTGTGGTTAAAGACACTGGGGATCATAGACTGAAGAAGATATGTGTAGATAGATGGTGGTACTCTCTCATAATTTCTCTGGTAAACATAAGTATTCTATACTAGTTTGTCTTTCTGTCTCAAGTGCAAATTGCAACACTCATATTCTTGACCAGTTTCATGTGCATGTATCAGATCCTACACTTCATGCATTCTTTGTATGACTTTGCTGAAGTAGCATAGAAAAATTCTTTTCTCTGTGATCACTCATCTGCGAAGGCAAGAAGAAGAGGCGGGCGGCAAATCAATGTTAAGGGAACACAGCATGCATCAGAGTCCAAGGCAAGAAGAAGAAGGTGGCAGCAGATCAAGGTTAGGGTGGCAGAGCATGCATCATAGTTTCACCTTAGTTTGGAATACTTTGTACAACAAGAGGCAGCCTCCCAACAGCTTTTATGCTGAGATCAATTTTCTGCCTGACTGACTGCAAAATTCGAGCAGACTCATGTTGGAATTGGTTGCTTGGGGAAAGTGAACAACAGTGTGTTTTTGTGTGTTTGTATCTGACTGGGAATTGATGATAAAAGTTCAGTGAGAGTTTGTTTCAAGGTTGCCTCCTCAAGTTTGGTTTTGTTCTTCCGAGAGACCTGCCTGTAGGCATTCTGTCCTCTGCATTTTGCAATTCAACTCATGTTAGAATCGACATCCCAATGATGATTGTCACCTTAGCCTTTCGTGTGTTGATTCCTATTGGGAGTGTCATCCACATTGACATGCCAAAGGTTTCATACTTCATTTGTATTTGTTAGCTTCCAAGCATATAGCTGCTGATGTGTGGAGTTGTCAAGCAGAGAGAGGAAATAAGGGGCATGTGAAGAAGAGGCAGAAGAGTTGGGGGCCAGAAGCATTTAGACAAATAGAAGATGGAGCATGCCAAAAAAGATTTGAACAGGTGAGTATGTGCAATAGAAGTGTGTGTATTGTGGTCAAATGCTTTAGAAAAACTCCCAGAAAGCAAAAGGGATGTGGTTGTAATGAATGTCACTGTGTCACAATGTCCCCAGCAATCTTCATGTTGTAACACACCAGTTTGGGTGCAGCAATTGGGAATGCTTCCTCAACAGCTGTGAAGCTTTCCAGTGTACCAACAACATGACAACCTGAATTGCTGCATTTACAGTCAACTGCAGGTCATGCTGTCATGATTCATGACTTTTTTTTTCCCAACAACAACGGTAGGCCATTCAGCATAAGGTCAATCAAACACTCAAAACTTCATTACAGGATGATGATGATGATGTTATTAGCTCCACTATTTTTGTTGTCAGTCTGCCTCAGTTTACTTTACATTAATGACATTTGTATGAAGGGTTAACATTTGTAAGAAGACAAACTACCTAATACATATTGGATAGCATCTGATAGACACAATAATATCATATTAATTCAATTCTCCTTTCAGCAGCTGTCACAAAGTGACCAAATTTTATTTCCATCAAAGGCCAAAAAAAACACAACCCAAACTAAACTAAGAAACTCTTTAAATATTTCATTCTTTGGAGATGGAAAACAACATTGCCATTTACATGATGATTTATCAAAGAAATGAACCCAAAACTAAAGCTTAAAAAAAAGTAATAACCCAAAAAAAAAAAAAAACCACTTCCCCTCCTCCCCAAGATCCCCAATTTACAAGTGCAACTGTACTAAGAAGAAGTTATCTGGATTCTAATAGTCACAGACTCAAGCCCTAAGTTCTACTCTTATTAAAGCCTTTTTCATTTGACTACTTTATGAAAAAGTAAAGTACCCATATAGTTCTGTTTCACACACTTTCACAGATAAATAAATAAATAAATAAATATCCCCAAACAACACCCCCTCCCCCCAAAACCCAGCCTATGAAACATAATTACACATGACTAACTTGGTTATTAAACATAATCAATTCTCTTATTATAAAAAGTCTCCACGATTTGAACTAAACTTCAGGTTCACAAATTTCTGGACCAGAAGAAATTTGCAAATTGTTTCTTGACCAGAAGATCTCCAGTGCTCCATTCCAGACTTTGCTAAGAAATTTGGGTATGAACTTGTGCAAAAGATCAAATTTGGGTACGAGCTTGGGCAAGAAGTGATCTGATTTTGGCTATGAGCTTGGGCAAGAAGAGATCGGATTTTGGGTATGAACTTGCGCAAGAAGGGATCGAATTTGGATATGAGCTTGGGCAAGAGATCGGACATGGGTATGAGGGGCTTGGGCAAGAAGAGCTCGGAGTTGGGTATGAAAATGGGTAAGAGATGGGACTTGGTATGAGGAGCTTGGGCAAGAAGAGACCGACCGGATTTGGGTATGAACTTGGGCAAGAGATTGGAGCCCACTCTGTGGAAAGAACGTTCAAGCCCAGATGGGTTGCGCATGGGATCCCGGATTCTCAGCTTCACCTGCGGCACAGAACTGTTTGTTGAAAGAGATTTTGTTGAGGAAATCGGGATTGGGTGAAGAAGAAGACGGGATGATGATCTCAGTAGTCTCCTGTAGAGCCCCCCTCGAGGAGTTGTTGTTGTTGTTGTTGTCATCGTCGTCATCGCTGCTGCAGCTGCTGCCACCACCAATCACAGTATCCGGAACTTCATTACAATCATCCTTGAGGAAAGCTGAAATAGCTTGCTGTTGTTGTTGTTGTTGCTGATGTAGTGCTGCTGCTACCTGATTCTGTTGTTGTAGTTCATAAATGCGTCTTGTCGTGGAGGTAGACCATTGATCAGGCCCTCCTGCTGATTCTACCAGGTTCAAGAACTGTGGCTGCTCCTGGTCGTTGTAGAGTACTGGAGAAGAAGGGAAGTGGGCGGCGGCGGAGATGTTGGCGACGAGCTGGTCGCAGGAGCTTGCAGCATCCAATTGGTCCAAGGCCTGTTGTACTTGGGCATGGGCATCATCATCCGTAGAGCAGCCGCAGGAAGGTTGCGTCGCCAGGCTTGCCAGAGAGTGGAGCTGCTCGTTTAGAGCAGCGAATTCAGAACTGGTCTCAACTTTGGTTCTGGTTCCAGAGATAAACGAGTGCTGCTGCTGCAGGGAGGCACTGCTGCTGGTGGTGAGATCAGGGAGGATTTGGGTACAGCCGCCGCCCTGATCGAATCTTGTTGTTGGCTGCTCATCCGGGAGTAGACTAGTAGCTGCTGCTGGTGCATGAGGTCCTCCGGGACCTGCTGCATCCGCCACGGCGTCCAGCTCCTGGGAAGAAATGCAGGGATCAGTGGAATTCGTCACCTGTTGTTGCAGCAAGCAAGCACGAGTGACAAGCAACTCGTATAAGGCGTCGATTCGTTGCAGCATGTACTGAAGCTCTGGGACCCTCATGCCGACGATAGATCGCTGCCACCAAAAGGGGTGCAAGAGGAGACGATGGTTGAGCTCCTTCTCAGCCGCTAACAGCTGCAACACCTGCTTCTGCTGCTGCTCTAGCGCTTGCACCTGCTGCAGCTTTTGTTGCGCCATGTCACAATTGGCTGGTGCGCTAACGACGGCGTTCTTGTTGTTGTTGTGGATATTACCAGCGTTGTTGTCGTCCTCGGTTTGCTGCTGCTGATCATCTGTGGTAACCGCATCGCTTATCAACGTCTTGTCGATCACATAATCGACACAAGGGTGCCCGAAGGAGAAAGCCTTGCCAGCCTGCGAGAAAACGATGATCCCTACATCGGAGCCACACAAGATGGAAAGCTCACTCGCTTTCTTGATCAATCCTACTCGTCGTTTGGAGAAACACACTTGGCGTGCACTCGGATTCTCTATCTTCTTGATCTCTATCTTTGCCCTACCCATCACGGCTTGTGAAAATTGACCACCCACCCAACCACCGCGCACTCACTTGACAGTCCGAGAGAAGAAAAGGAAACCACAATAACAACAACAACAACAACAACAAGTCGAACAAGAAGGCAACAAACCACCAACCACAACAACAACAAATCTCCGTGTCTCTTCTTCAGGTTGCAAACTAACTTTGCAACAAGAACTCATGCCATGAGAAACAACAGCAAATGATTTCTTCACTGTATACGTGTGTGTGTGTGTGTGTGTGTGT
>Ga0116229_10001230_pt1 | contig 39479 bp, 34 predicted proteins | sample S1TSphgellanicum_3_FD_87313 | JGI IMG/M metagenome (GOLD analysis project Ga0116229, IMG submission 87313) | Host-associated microbial communities from peat moss isolated from Minnesota, USA - S1T2_Fc - Sphagnum magellanicum MG | ecosystem: Host-associated > Plants > Peat moss > Unclassified...
AGCCAAATTTAGGAATAAAATTTCCATGCAAGCAATGAGAATGGCATCATGGAGTGAAGGGGTTTCCCTTAATTTGTTGTGAGACATATTAAACGTTTTTTTTTTTTGAAATCCCATGCAGATACCAGAGTCTGAATTCATGAGCTTTCAAATCTCTTGGGGGTGTAGAGCAAGAGTTCTTCTGTACCAGAAGAGATTTCATGAAGTTGCAGCATGATGAAATCTCTCTCTTGGTTGATGTGGAGAAGAGTAGTTCTGTACCAGAAGGTTTCATGCAAACTTGTAGCATGACAAATCTCTTGCTTGCTGTGTAGAGTAAGATTTCTTGTGTACTAACAGAGATTTCATGAACCTCTTGCAGCATGAACTCTTCTGGTACAGAAAAACTCTTCTCTTGATGTATGTAGAGCAAGTGATGAATCTCAGGGACCAGATGAATCTGTTGGTGTAGAGAAGGAGAAGAAGAGCTCTAGATCTGATCTGGTTTGTAGAATCCGGTTTCATGTGGGGATTTCAACAACTGGGTCACATGATGAAGAGGTTGCAGTTCACCAATGAGCACCAACAGCTGTACAAATAGATTGAAATCCTTTTGGAAAGGGGAACAAGGGAACCTTGGGATGGGTTCTTGGACTTGGCATGATCCTTTTCTTCTTCTTCTTCTTCTTTCTTGATGATGATGTGAGCTGCAAACTGGGAGCTCAAGATTAGTAACATTTGAGTACATGTGAATGTCGACAGTGTATGCATGCTTGCTAAACCCTAAACCCATGCAAACCCAGGAAGTTGGCCAAGTTGTTGCAATTTTATTGGGTGTACATGTGTCCTGCTGAGGTTAAATGTTTTTAGAAATAAGGATCAGCAAGCAAGGGAGCTGATTGATGGGCGTGGTGGAGGTGTTGGGTCGTCGTCTTCTGACACCTTCTCATGGATTGATCTGTAAGCTTGCATCTCCTGGTTAGGAAGTTGGTTTTCGTCTGTGTTTTTAGGGTTTAGGGGAGAGTGTGGACTTGAAGGGCTGATCATGGTGGAAAAAAGGGAGTAACAATGACACTGCAGCAAATCTAACAAAGCAGAGCTTCAATGGTGGATTGCTCAAGGCTTTGGATTCTCCATAAAATGGTGGTGAAGAGATGAATGGGTCAGAAAGAGCAGAAAGGTTGACGAAGCAGGGATTTTGAAGAAGGAGAGCCTCAATTGCAGGCTGCTGCAGGCTTGGGATTGGAGCAGAGAAATCCTTGAAAGTAGTAGCCATGGAATCTCAACGGTTGCATTGAAAGAAACGAGTGGGTCTGAGTGAGAAGAACAAGAGAACGTGGAAGACGTTAGTGCACAGAACATCTTCAATTGCAAGCTTCTCAGGGATGTCATGAACTCTGGAGAAAATCATGTGAACATCGGCAGAGGAATCTGTAGGGTTGTGATGAAAGAAGATGGTGTTGAAGAGATAAGTCAGTCAGAAAAATCGGACAGATTTGAAGCAGCAGCCATTGTCATCCAACGACGGTACCGAGAATATCAAGCTCACAAGCATGGATCAGCTGCTAGTTCTGCAAACAATTTTGGCTGGTATTGATCATCTCGTTGCAAGTAGTTTGTGATTCTAGCAAAAACTAAACTTGGGACATTTCTGAAGCTTTAGTGCATTTTGAGCTTTGAATGTAATGTCAAGATGCACTGCTGTATGGATGGGTTTTAGGTCATATGTTGAGGATGCTGCTACAAGACTGCAAGACAACTTGGAACAGTCTTACAGTCATGGCAAGACTGATACTGTTGCTGAAAGATGGCATCGTGTGGTGATGAAGGCTGCAATGGTACATCCCTTCTTTTTCTTTTTTTCCTCTCCCCTTCTGTGTACTTGTAGAGGCAACCTGAAGCTCTTCAAGCCACATGTTGATGACTTAGTCTCTCAATGCTTAACTTAGTCTCACCTTGGGTGAAAAGCAGCTGTGGTGGGGTTGTCAGAAACTTTTCAACAGAAACTCAGAATACAGATTTCATACATGAATGGGTTGCCTGAATTTTGGGTGGATTGTTCAATACTGTATCTACACCCCACTGTGGGGAGCTGATGAAGTCAGTGAGTTGTCATGGTGGCTCATCTCTGCTATCCATGATGAAGGTTTGACACTTTGTGCAACTCAAAGAAAGTTGAATGCTCCAGTGGGGTCAATGGAATGAACAACAGGGATCTGGCATGCAGGTGGGTAGAGGATTGTCAAAGGATGCAAAAGCTCTTAAGCTGGGTCTTCAGCATTGGCTTGAAGCAGTAAGTGTTTGTGATTTGCAGTCTCTTCCATTCAAGCTTTTCTGTCACCCACCCTTCTATTTCTTGCTTACAATTTTTTTGGCTTGGGCTTTTGAGCTGGGTATTGCAGGTTGATCCAAAGCACCGGTATGGACACAATTTGTGCTTCTATTTTGAAGTATGGCTAAAAAGCCCCACACAAGAGCCCTTCTATTATTGGTATGTCACTTCTGATTTGTGGCATACCCAGAGGAGAAAGTTTTAAGGTCTCACATTTTTTGTCCTACAGTGCATGCCTTGGTTTCTCCTCTATATCAAGTTAGACTGCATACAGTCCATTCCATATCAAACTGGTCAATTGGCTTATCCCCAGGATGCATGGAATGCATGTCTGTCTGTCTTGCAGTGATGAGCTTGTCTCTTACATGATTTTGTTTTGGGTGATGCAGGTTGGATATTGGAGAGGGAAAGGATGTGGAACTTGAAAGTTGTTCAAGATCTAAACTGGAGAAAGGGCTTGTCACATACCTGGATCTAGTATTCAACTAAACCCTAAACCCTAAACCCTCTTTTACTCTCTACTTTGGTATTTTTTATTGAAACTGTCCTGGGAATCAGAATTGTGGTTGCTTGCTTCAGATTTTGTTCAGCTATGGGCTTTTGCAATACATACAAGATGTATAACTGTTTTTACTGAACAAGGTCTGATCTTCTGTTTTACAGAATCAGAGAGAGAAGTATGAGGTGATCATAGAAGATGGGAAGCTTTTCTACAAGCTCAGTGGGAAACTAGTTCATACCCCGAAGGATGACAAATGGATTTTTGTAATGAGTCCTTCTGAAAAGTTATATGTTGCTAAGGTAACTTTCTTCCTCAGAAATGGGTGTTTGATGAGCGCACATTGATGCTTGCTTGTGCCCATTATAGATAAAAAGTGAGATAGAAAGCTCATAGAAACTGTTTGTGTCAACATTCGTCTCTCTCTAATGGAAGTGAACTGTGTTGCCATTTTTGCTGTCGAAAACACATGGGTAATAAATTGATGAAAACCAATCTGACTCTGGTGATCAGAAGAAGAAGGGCAAGCTTCAGCACTCAAGTTTCCTAGCTGGAGGTGTCACAATTGCTGCTGGGCGTCTCATTGTGAACAATGGTATTTTGGAGGTAAAACTTGGCTGTGAACCCAATCCTCATCTTTGGATCATATACATGGGTACTACTCATAAAGTCTCAACCCCTGTGTACACATGTTGGTTGCTGCTTGAATCAACCCATAAGGACTATCAAGAAAAGCAGACTGCGTGTCTTTTCCTGATATTTGTAGCAATCGGAGAAAGAAAAAAAAGTAAGTGACTTGTGAACTGTACCCTGTCATGCTGGTCAATGCATTTTTCTCCCCTGAAGTTCATGATGGCAGTTCACTGACCACCCTGCTGTGTGTATTACAATTAGCTGATTGAGGCACACAGTGGGCACTACCTTCCAAAGCCTGAAAACTTTCAGACTTTGATTGCTGCACTCACCAGCAGTGGAGCTGACCTCACTGTTGCAAAGGTATGAAATGCAAGCTATCTCAGGATTGCTCCAGGATTAGTGGAGAGGAAAAAAATGCAAAAAGAGAAGGCAGTCAGATGGTTCAGGGTTGAGGGTTTACCAGTGCACATACCGAGTGGACAATTGATTTCACCATCTAGTCAAGTGTGTTTGTTCCTGGTTTCTCACCATCTTGGAGAACATATTCTGCTTGGAAACTGGATCAAGCTTTAACCAATGTATTGGCTTTGAGGGCAGGTGGAACTGGAGTCAGAAGAGGAGGTTAATAAGCGCAGAGGTGCCGTTGGGAGCACAGCAAATGCAATTGTCAACCATGAAAAGGCTTTTGAAGTTCTATTAGAAAGTGCGGGTTTTTCCCTTAATAATGACAAAAAACCAAACATTGTCAACCCTGATTCCACAGACAATGAAGAAGGATCTGATGAAGAGGAACCCAAAACCCAACAGAGAGGCTTTACAAGGTGGAATACAATCCAGTAGCAAACTGGATTGTCATGTGAAGGAAGGAAGCACTCAGTCTCATGAGGACAGTGTAAGACTTAAAGGAAGCAGTACCAGTGAATGTAATTGTTTGCAGTCAGAGTCCAAGGGTTTTGAGATCATAGAGAAACAGGTTGTGAAAACACAGGACTAAAATTAACCAGGTTGTCATTTCAGTAGAATTTGATAAGTGCAGTGTAGGGTTGCTTACTATGAAGCTGCTACTGATTTTGGGGAGAAATGGAATGCATGAGTGGTGATGAGAAAGGTTACAGAGACAACTCACTCAGAGTTTTTTGCATGATGTGTAAGGTGAAGCCCCAGGGTGGGGGTGTTCCCAAAATAAGGGGCTTAGACAAGGCTGTAGGTAAGTCTGGCCCTGCATTTTGGGAATGTTTCCCACACATGGGCTTTACCCATTGCAAAGCACAAGGCAAACATTATCATGAATTGAAAGAACTTTTTAAAAATTTCCTTTGAAATGATTTCTGTCACCTCCCCTTATACAATCTTCCTTCAAAGCAGAAAGGAACCTTCCACTCAGGTAAAGAACTGCCCAAATTTTTGCAGTATGTACTTTTGTCACCTCTGATGTGTAACCTTGCATGACTGTTGCCTTAAATCTAGGGGGTCTAAATGTAAGTCCTTCTGCTATATAGAAGATGCCAATTTTGTAGAAGTTTTTGCAAGGTAAGGAATAGGTTTTTTGCACCTATCTGAGGGTCTCAAACCTAAGGAGAGCTTCAAAACTGTTCCTTACCTTCTACAAACATATGTTCGTCATGAGGGGTAGTAGGAGAACAGTTCTTATGCCTCCTCCTTAAAATGGTGATGGATCTTAGACCTATAACTAAGCACAAAGTTATAGAAGAGGGGAGGTTCTTATATGTACTCCTTAAAAGAGAAGGGTTATGCCTATAAGTGAGCAAACTTTCCCTCCAACTCTTTAAGGAGTAGGGTGTAAGATCCCTCCTCTTTCCGAGGTAAACTCATAGATGTAAAGTGCCCTCCAAGTAGTGTAGGGTTAAGTACAAGGGTGAGGTCATTGCTGAAATAAGGGCTTGTGCAAGGTGGCTATCAAGCATTGCCCATTTTTGGCAATGCAAGGGCCCGTGTGCTTTATTGAACATAAAGAGCGACCTTGCATTTTGCTTTTTTTTTCCCATGATACTCAATGGGTAGCCCAAGGGTATCATGGGAAAAAAATAAAAATTCCAGGCTTTACGAAAAGAGAATGCCCACTAGAGCCAAACTTTCCATTTTTGAAAAGCCCATGATGCAAGACCTTCCAAGAAAAGAATGCTTCTAAGAATAGAACTTTTTGTTTTTGAAAAATTTGGCAAGAATTTATGTTGTGAAAGCACTCTCTAGATACACTTGAAGAAATTAGAGGAGGTTTTTATGACTAGGAAATTTCTCTAAGCGCTTTGGGTACACAAAATTTTGTATCACAATTTTTCATACTCTCATCAGCCAAAAGGCTTCAAACCTATGTAGACATTGCACATGTAATTTGATGTAATTACACAATTATTTAGGTAATTGTTTAAAGGGTTAAGTTGAGTAGTAGGACTCCATAATTTGGTCATGGTGCATTGACTTTCACATATTAATTTATGTGGAAGTCGTGTGCACCATGTGATATTGTTTCCTTGTGATTAATTGTGGAATTTCATGAGAAACCATGTGATTTTGTTTCTTTTGATTATTTGGGGAACCATGTGGTGGATAAGTTTTAGGAAGTTTCTTGATTAGTTTCCTTTTGGTTAGTATATAAGGGGGTGTTTGTGACCTTGAGAAACACCTTCACTTAAACAAATTTATGGTATGAATGCAAAGTTTGTGAGAATTGAAGTTTTGGTTTTGAAAGGCTTTTGATTTTGAATGGTTTTGATGTTGTTGGTGTTTAGTTCATGGTAGGAGAATGGTGAGGCTTACATAGCCAATACAAGGGTGAGAAAATAATTTTGCAACCAAGAACATAGATTTCATAGCTATGTATTAATCATACATAGTTTCAGTCCTAAATCCGTTTGTGTTGTACACACACACAAGTAGTCTATTGTCTTGATCACAAGGTGTAAACTAATAAGGTTATAAGTGGGCATGGGTGGTTCTGGATCTGTAATCCCAATAATGATAACTATATACCTTTACAATCTGAGGTTTTGAAAAGATTTCTAAATTGGCATTCATTTATTGACTCCAAGCAGGACAACTACACCCTGTAACTTGGTTATTGTCATTACTTTCTTAAAGTAGGTAGGTCAATAACTATAAATAAGTAGCAAAAGAAGCAAGTAACAACCTTAACTATGCACCATGTTGGCCACCTTAGTAGGTAGCAACTGGCAACCCTAATTATGTACCATATTTGCCACCTTAATATGTACTATATTTGCCACATTAGCAGGTAGCAATGTAGCAACCTGGACTGTGTGCCCATCTTCATATTGACCTTGTAAATCACTCACACAAAAATCATACACTAATAATGATGGGCTTTACAAAGAGTAATTTTCCTCCTACTATATGTGGGTGGGAAGTTCTGATTTGTAGGGGGAATTTTTTACCTCATGTGAAAATTTATGATTCTTGGTGACATTCTCATTTTTTGTCATCCCAATTTTGGAAACTTTTTAAACTCTTCATCCATCAACAGTCTAGAAACCTGCTTTGCTCAAGGTAAGATGAAAAATCATGTATATAAAAATCAAGGACAGAAACCCCATCCATTAAAAGTACAAGGCAAGGCAAATAAGAGCACAAATAGACACAACCCAAAGAAAAAAAAACAAACAATCAATGAAAAATTAAAAAAAGAAAACTCTATGCAAATAAGACCCAAGATTACGAAAGGACAATTAACAATAAGAAAGAAGACTTAAAACACAAAAAGTAATCGTCTGCCACAAATTGGCTAGTGACGAAGTTGCACTAGCTATGATGTGTGGAAGAGATGAGGAACTCCAACCAAGTGTTGTAGCCTGTTGAAGAATCGTTATGACTTGCACATGCTACAAGGCTATGGACACAGGTTGTCGATAATGGGAAACAAGCATCAAGGGGACTAAAAAAAATCATTGATGATGTGTAATAGTGGTCTATGCACAAACAATAAAAAATGAATCAAAACGATCATGAAAGCACCCATACATCTCAATAGCAAGAAGAATGAAATTATCATTTGATGTTCATTCGATGTAGGATTGTGTTTTTTCTTAAGTAGCCATCGTTGTCGTCATTGATGTTCGGTACACCATATTTGTGCAAGTTGAGTCAATAATGACATGGTCCATCAAAGTATGAAAGCTAATTCTAGTAACAAAAATATCCACTCATTATCGGGTGTGACAAGGAAAAAGGTCAAAAACCTCCCAAAAAAATGATGAGAAATCTTCCTTTGAACATGTGTTCCACTCTCCCAATCAATAACTATAACATATATTGAAGTGTGTTGTGAACTATTGTACGCTCACTCACTCCCAAGGGGGCACCCAAGTAAGCACATTAACAAATAATCTACACTTGCCTTGGGCGAGGGCAGGTCCATTATTCTCATGAATCCAACATCCTAGGGCTTTACCCTATACGTAAAGTTAGGTAGGTCAGTAACTATGAGTAGCTAAAGAAGCAAGTATCTTAATTGCCTATTACATATAGTAAAGGACGTCATGAAACATCATTTCATCCATTTGTTCCATCATTCATCCGTCCATCCGTCTCGTCATGATCTGTTTATTCCGATAGGGCGAAGAAAGAATGGAATACAAACGCGACGTGACAAAGAATAATATATATTAGTGTTGTAAATTTTTATTTTTTATTTTGGGGTTTTTGGATTTAGGTACACTCATCCTGTCTCTTTCTCAACAACTGAAAGAGTTGAGTTGGGCTTTTTTTTCTTTTCTTTTCTTTGAAATTTTATTTAAAATATTGGAAATTTTCAATGCTTTTTACATTGCCATAATTTTTTATTATAATTCAATGGATGCCAGAATGAGCAGCCGTTAAGCACACTTTTATTAGATATTGGCAATTTCAAGGCTTGCATTTGCCATAATAATAATGGCAATGGATGTCAATTGCCATTTTAACACACAAAATTAATAAATATATTGGTAATTGCAATGATCAGATTGCCCAGAAAAATAATTTTGCCAATAATAATAATATATTGGATGCCAAAGGTATTATTATGATGCATGTGAAAAATTGGTTGCACCAGAAACCCTAACCATTATGAATAGGGAGGGGGTCTGGATACTGGAACTTATCAACATACAAAAACAAAGAAATAATTTTCAACAGATTGATACCTACTAAATAAGTAACTTACTACTTACTTATAAGTTGAACAATGTTGGAGTATATTTGCTGTCTCCGGTCTATTCCCATGGTCAGCTGTATGTTGCTATCTCACGGGTCACAAGCAGTGCAAACATCAAGATTTTCAGCGGCCAGGGTCCCAATGAATACATGCGGAATGTCGAATATAAGGCGGTTTTGGAAATGTAGTTTGTAATTGAAATTTTGTAATATGTACCGTCAAATACACACACACCTCTGCATTAGGCATGGGGTTCAAACTAGTGTACCATATTTGCTACCTTTGGACTCACTACAGCTTGTAAGATGCTATCAAGCTGGTCTGTGCCTCAACTAGGTGGATGGCCTCCTGCTACACAGGCTGTAGCCGGGCTCAAGGGAGCCATAACTGAATGTTCCAGAGCATCTCACTAACATGGCAGCATGCCATTGGACAAGACCTCCCTAGTTATATCACAAATTCTGCTGCCTTCTACCCTTGTGGTACCTCCCTAATGCATTTTGGCACTTTCCTGATCACTGATTGGCTAAACCTCATAATTCACCTTCTTCTATGTCCTATAACCCACAGGGTCGATGCTCCTATACAATCAGTTATGTTTGGTAACCTACTCTCAGTGGTGACAGGCCTCAACTAGTTATGGTCACCTGCACACTCTTGTTGATATGCACCTCAGCACCTCAGCTGATGTGCACTTCACAGCTATTCACGATAACTCCAGGCTCTTGTTGGTCATGTGCCTTCACTATTCATGGTAACATACACATTGCTGGTCACATGCCTTGTCTATTATGGTAACCTGCATACTCTCACCAATCATGCACCTCAACTATTCATGCATTAGTGTTTTTTTTTCCTCCAAGTTTTTGCTCTTCTGTCAATGGTGAACATCCCAAGACAGTTGTGACATTAAACGGCAACAATCTTTAGGGCTTGTCTTTAAAAAACAAATCCTTTATAGCATGGATATTGTAGTCAAGAATAGAAATGTAGCCAACCTGCCCCAAAATTGCTTCTTTTTTTTTTGTAACAATTTTTTTCCAAAAGCAGGAATCTTGTGACAGAATATACTATTTTCCAAAAAAGAAATTCACAACAATGCAAAATTTTGCAATAAAAATAAAATTGCTGCTCTACACTTTGTGCACTCTTGCACTGTACAGACCTCTTCTATTCACAGTAACCGACAAGCCCTGGCAGGTTACCTAGTCGAATACCTAGACTCAAGCTAAGCAATACCTATTGCTTAGCACGTTTCCCATCACTAATCCATGCTTGCATTAAAGACTAAAGAGGCAGAATAGTGAGGGAGAGAGAGAATAGTGTGGATGTTACACTGCCCTTCCAGATTATAGTTCAATTAGTTTACAATTTTTGCAAACCTACTTCAAACTATAAGGTGGGTACCTCCGGATTTTTCCGTCCGAAGAATTTTGGAAAAGTCAAAAACCCAACAGAAAGAAAAAAGGAAAAGAAAAAAGAGGAGTGTGCCTCAAGCAATTGGGTGTTGGTGAGATTTGTGTTTTGTTCGAAGATATTGAAGAAGAAGTCGCATGTCTGCAAAACTCTTGAGAGACGGAGATACTGTAGCACAGTGAGGGATATATACAGAAGAGATTTCACGAGGCTTTTGCACTTATCTCAAATCTTTGATAGGCTCCTTCTTCTTCTTCTTGTGGCGAAGGGAAAGTGTTTTGAATACAAAACACAAAGAAAGGGTTTTCTGTTGGGACAAAAGGATCATGGCCGTGAATCCACAGTTGTATGGGAATGGAACGCCGGTACCCTTTGTGAACGAAGTGTTTTTGCTGCGTCGAGAATCAGTCGAGTTCCTTGTTGACAAACTCCCAGGGTAAATCCATCTCTTCTTCTCCCTCTCTCTTCATCATTACAGCCCTTTTTCAAGGATTAGGGTTTCCTTCATGGGTGTGGTAGATGATCAGCACAGATAGTGGTTTGTTATGGGATTTTGTTTCTAGTAGGGTGAGCCAAATTCATGCTTAGGCTGTTGTCAATCTCTAGATTATTGAAGAAAGAAAGTGGATTAAGGATGTGGGCGATGATGATGATGGTGGTGGCTTGGGTGTTGATCAAAACGGTAAAATTGTATGGAAATCAAGACTGAGAGATTCACAGCAATAGTGTGAATTTTTTTTCCAGGATTAGGGTTTTCTTCATGGGTGTGGTAGATCAGCACAGACAGTGATTTTGTTTCTGGTAGGGTTTGAACCAAATTCATGCTTGGGGTTTTGTCAATCTCTAGATTATTGAAGAAAGATAGTGGATTGAGGATATGGGTGACAATGATGATGGCTAAGTTGTTGATCAAAAGAGCAAAATTGTTTGGAAATCATGACCAAACCAGCAATAGTGTGAATCCTTTTTCAAGGATTTAGGGTTTTCTTCATGGGTGTGGTAGATCAGCACAGACAGTGGTTTATTATACAATTTTGTTTCTAGTAGGGTGTGAACCAAATTTATGCTTGGGGTTTTGTCAATCTCTAGATTATTGAAGAAAGAAAGTGGATCAAGGATATGGGTGATGATGCTGATGATGGTGGCTTGGGTGCCAATTGAAACAGTAAACATGTATGGAAATTGAGGCCAAAAGATTCACAGCAATCATGTTAGTTTGGTTTTGGAAAGACATGTGTTAGTAAAGCTGAGAGGGTTATGATGGGCTACAATTTTCTCCATTGCAGTCACACTTGTATTGAGATTGAGAGATTTTACAGCGGATGAGTGGGTCTGTTGAGCATATTGTGTGAAGCAAGCACAACTTAGATGAGTAGCAATAGATCAGCAAACATCAGAAGGTCCATTTTGTGATGTAAATCAGTAATTGAGTCTTTTTCAGGCTTCTTGGACCTTGAAGTGTTGAACTTGCATTGTCAGAGGACATCTGGCTCACTGGGTCCATTTCTTGAGAAATCCATTGTCTAAGAGTCATTGGGTCTGTGTGTGGTTTGATTACCTAGTAGTCTTCAAGGGGATTTCTACAGGTTGTAGTTTTGGTTTGCAGTTTAGTGGTTCATCTCTGACTGAAGAAAGAATTTGGGCATTTCACCTAGATAGATGGTGAGAGCAGTTGATCTGTAAGTGCAAGATTGGCATCTTTGGTGTTAGATTTACAGAACAAAGCAACCCTTGCTTTGAACTATGTGGAGGAATTAGAAGGATGATGGAAGTAAAGGGATGAATCTGTAGATATGTAGGGAAGCCATGAAAACATCACATTGTTTCAACAAAACTATTTTCTCTATTTCTTGGTATATGGAAGAAATCTTTGGTTGATTTCCTTGTATGAAGTATGAATGGTTGTAAGAAGAAGAAGAATTGCAGTTAATGTCTTGTTTAAGCTTGTTAGCAACAATGGGCTGAATTGGGTTTTTCCATGTGCTATAGGGCTCCTGGAGGAAAACTGTCTGGGAAAGGAACGATTTATATGTCTACATTTCGGATTGTGTTTGTTTTGAGCCATTCCGTTGGGGACATTTTTGCATTCGATCTACCACTGGTACAATACTCTTCATGACACAATTCTAAGTATTCAATTGGGAACAAAGAATTGCTGATGCTGTAGCTGCTTTACAAAAATTGGTGCAAGGAGATAAGCTCATTTCTGATGGCTGTGCTGACAAATTGCTATCAGAGGTAGAAAGAATAGGGGGATGCTTTTATTCTTTTATGGAAGTTGGTGTGAGGAGGAGATTAGCTCATTTCTTGAAGACTGTGCAGCTGTTCATACATGAGGAGAGTTTCAACCAGCCCATCTTCTTTTGCAACAACCTCTCTGGCAAAGTTTACCCAGTAAGTCATCCTACCTCTGGGTTTAGGGTTTACTTTAAACCCTAAACCATATTAGTGATCATACTGATCTTACAAAGGCCCAAGGCAACATTCAAATACTTGGGGAACTATTTTTTTTGGGTCTTTGTTTTTGACGTGCAATGGGTTGTGTGTTATGGGATCAGGTAATACCAGAGGGGGCAAATCAGGCACTGTATACAGCACACACTTTCAAAATCATGTTCGTCGAGGGTGGTGTGGGCACTTTCATTCCACTGTTTATGAACTTGATCAAGTCTGTGAGAGCTGCTGAACGGGAAGCACTGGCAACACAACCATCTGCACCACCTGCTGACCCATTACCCACTGCTCAGGCTCCCGTGGATGAGTTAATACAGCATGCGTAAGTCAACTTTTTTCCTTCTTTTTTTGCAAATGTGCATTGTGGGTGTTTCCCCCATTGGTTCGATCAACACCCATATAATCAATTGAGTGAGATTTTACAGTAGATCTTTGAATGCTGTAGGATTGCCAGTACTGTCAAAGGACCTATTGAATGAGTCCTTGGTTTTGGGGTGCTCAAGGAAAAGAAGATGCAGTGGTGATATGTGAAAATATAGAGGTTGCATTCTTGTTTTTAAATGGAGTGCATGATTGTTTGCTATTGAAATGGATTCTGTAAATGCATGCAGGTATATTGATCCACATGATCCCACCAAGCTATATTTACAGCAGCCTTCGGAGTCACAGCCTACTCTACGACGCCGTAATTACAGCACTCGGACTGCCGAAGAGGGACAAATGTAGCAGCAATGTGTAACATGATTAACATGGAGCAGTTTCTTCCCTGGATGCTTTCATTGCAAATTTTTTTGTAGATATATATGTGCATGTATGTGTGTGTGTGTGTGCGCATGCGCATGTTTAAGGCATTTCATTTGTCATACAAAACTGTTGTTTAATAGTTTCATTTGATATCTATCTGTCTTTGTATTAAGATCTCTGTTGAGTACAAAATGACTGATTTTTGTCATAGTAGGCAGAGGTGCTTCCACAGCTAGAGGAGTGATCACCTTTTTATCTATGCATCATCCATCATTGTCTCATTGTCTATGCATGTTTAGTGTTTTGGGTTTAGGGTTTAGGTTCACAATTTTCGTTGTTCTTTATGCTAGGTGGACATCCACAGGCAGGTGAGGCATTCTCAAAATGGAATACTGGGCTTGCCTACACCTCATGTAGCCTCCCCTATTTCAGGAATGCCCCCCTCACCTTGCAGCATTACCCTTACCCTTTGTTCACCTCCTTAATTGTGCAGAATCTGCCGAAGTAACTGATTCTGCCTCCCAGGTGAATTCTTCATGATTATTGCACAGCCACTGCCTTTGACACCAGTGGGCAGGAAGGCTACTGCTGATTCTGGCTCCCAGCTTGCCTCTGCATGAGTGAACCTGGGGCCAAGGTGGGACCTGGAATACTGCATGCCCACTCTTCACATCACATCAATGCCCAAGTGAAGTACCATGAGTGTTGCAGGATTGATATAAGTAGAGGGCACGCCACTCACATAGTCTATTAAGGAAGGTGGTTTGTTTTTTTTTTGTTTGCCACATTGAGATCTTCCACACCACTAAGCCCGGCCACACTCTTGGTACTGTTGGAAAGCCCTCAATGAGTAGGGTGTGATGGACTGATGTGGTTTCATAATGTTTAGACCTATGGTGCAAGAGTTATTGAATATTGAACAAATTTTTGTCATTGAAGTCTAAACTAGGTCAAGATTGATCCTGAAGAGTTTTGTGCTTGCAGAACCTTTCTGTCACATCATCTGATGTATTAACAGCAAAGATAATGATGTTGGGTAGGTCAACATCTTCTGGTTGCAGTAGTATGTTAAATTTGAGGAATTCCACTTTCTTGTTTGCAAAGTTTGGCAATTTCTATTGTGTGAGATTCTTGAGGCTTTTTGCAGTTGACAAGATTGAGTCTGCAATCATGATGGAAGACATGCCTTTTTGAGCTTAAAATCTGTAGTTATGTCAAGTGATACAAAAAGGAATTGGACCATTGGCCACTCTTGCATACAAGGAATTGGACCATAGACTGAAAGAACAATGCAAGCACTATGGACTGTGGGCCAGCTACATTTGCCTTCATTTCACAGATGGGTCTTTGAGTCAGCACCTTAAACCCTAAACCTTGTGAATATGAAGAATCCTGAGGTTGAATTCATCAAGTCTATGGACTATCATTTGGATCTTTTATTGGGGGAACCAATTCAAAATTCAATTCAGCTGTCTGGGCCAAGCAATGATTCTTCATGCTGGAGCTTGAGTGGTGGTGCTTTGGATGCCAATGCCAGAAGACATATGAAAGAAAGTTTTGCTGCTGCTCCTAGTCTTGGTCAGCCATCTGTGAAAGGTTTCTCATAGTATAGAAGGTTGCTTCTTCAGGAGATCTACAGAAGAGGAGTGAGTTGTGTGTTTAGGAATATTTGTTCATTGGTTGCTATTGTTTTGTTGGTCTGATAATTTCACTATTTTGATGGTATTGAAGTATGATAGTATTTGCTAGCACAATCTTTTCAGGGACATGCTATATTTGTTTTGCAAGGTTTATTGTTAAGACTTGGAAGACATCCAAAACACCATTCTGATGTTGCAACAAGTGCAGGCCGGTTATTGAGTTTTGATCCGGTTATCAATTCAGTTATTAATAACATGCCAGCCGGTTTTTTTTTTTTTTTTTGATAACCAGTTACTAACCTAACCACCTGGTATTGACTTTTCAGAATCTAATCAACTACCTGGATGACCTTGTTATCATATGGGGAGGATATAAATCCTAAAACACTAAACATTTTTATGATAGAAAAACCCCAAAAAAAAAAAAAAAACAGAAAAATATGCAAGTTTTAAATTCAATTCTTTAAAAATCCTATAACCAGTGTATAGCCAGCAGGATAACCAGCAGTTATCAATCAGGTATTTGAAAACCTACCCTTACATATAACCAATGGTTCGTATAAAAAATATTGATAACTTAACTGGCATCCAATTTTTTTGATATTGATAATTAACTGAGAACCATCTTATATATTTTATAAAAATAAAATCTAGCCAGCAGTTATGGAAAAATCAATAACTGGCCAACACTGGTTGCAAGTCTTAGCATAAGGATTTGTCTCAAATGAAGGGTGTATCATGCACCTACTGGATAACATTTTCTTGGTTAATTTCAGGTTGTAGACAAGGAGAATACTGTGCTAATTATATGGAGGGCCAAGGTTAAGCCTTAATTCTTTTTTTTTGGGGTGTTCCTTGCCGATATCATCAAGCCAGCAGCAAAGAACCACAAAACAAGTGTTTACTGGTCCGAATCCATTATTACCTTGGCCTAAGCCCAAAACTTGAGTGGAGCAATGCAGATTTGGCTCAACCATCCCATGAGAGAGGCTCTTTAGAGATACCAGCTGCAACTTATGCCTTCTTGTTTTGGGTTCAAATCATTGTTGGGCGGTTCTTAGAATGAGGGACAGATACCCACCAGTTATTACAAAAAAGGTATATATATGCTTACCTGTCGGTTCTCAAACTTCAAAGAACCAGTTTTGGTGTAATTAACCGTGATTCTCAAAGAATGAAAAGTCAAAGAACTGTCCAGAGAATCATAGGCTCTTTGCTGGTTCTTTCATGAAAACCACCAATTGTTTAAGATTTTTGAAATAACTGGAACCAACAGTTCTTTGATTCTGAAGTTTTTCAAGGAACCAGAACTGGTGCTTCTTTGAATCTGGAATATTTAAAGAACTGGAACCAGCAGTTCTTCAAAAATTCAAAGAACCACCCAACACTGCTTCAAAACTGTTTCCTTTCCCCCAATAGCTCAGATTTTTAGCAACCCATGCAAACGTAACATAGAGACCACAGAAAGTGGCCATGGGTTGGTTGAAGTATTAGTAGAGATGCCGATTCCTGACTAGGAGGTTGTCTTTGTTCTGCAGTAGCAGCTGTGGGTGATTCAAACTCTACAGCTCCACACAAGGGCAATTGTTGTACTCCTTTCATTTGGGTTTGCACGGAATTCAATACAAGAGCTTTAGGGCAAGTGTGTTGATCAATCTTCCTGTTGTACCCCCAACACTCATAACTCAATGGTTGTTATGAATTTGTTGGCCATTGAGGAAAGGAAGACAGGTGCAGAGGAGCATAACCGAACATGCCAGCAGCAGGTGGAATAATGTTTTCACACATAATTAGCCAAAATTAGTACCTGCTACTTACTTGAATTCAAAAGCTAAATATTTTCCAGTTTTGGAGCTTTTTTCCATTCCAAAAAACTTTTAAAACTGTACCTTCATGTGCACCATTGCACAACAATACAATCACCCAAGGACATTCATTGGTGGTGCAACATGCACCCAGGTAGGTTAAATTATTTTCAGATATTTTCTGTTAGATTTGTTCACAGGGCCCACGTTGTTGGTTTCAGACTAATATGGCAAATCATGTTTTTCCAATGCAATCATGGCAGAAAGTGTAGGACCAACAACCAAAAAAGTGCAAGTAAGGCTGTGATGATGAGGTCCTCAAGCTGAATGAAGCCCATGAACCAATAATCAAAAGGGTTTAGGATTTAGGGCAAGCTTATGGGGCTTCTTCCACTGCAGGGAACAAGGTTGAGGTAGAGTACTTGGTTTCTCTATTGTTTCTATATTGTAGAGGTCTTCGTCAGCTCGCAGAATTTGCATACCAGGTGGAGCCATCATTTGTCCGCTTGTCACCTCTGCCACTTTCCATCTAATTCCTTTTCAATTTGGGGCTGTATGGTTGGGTTATTTGGTGTAGGGTGGTAACTCCTGAGGAGCAGGGAGTTCCCAAAATAACCGCCCCCAAGGCAAGAGCCAATAGTGGTTATTTTGGGGATTCCATGGCCCGAGAGAGTTACCTTATGTAAACCCCAATGACAACTACCCACAGATGAAGCCCACATGATTTCCCAAAATGCCTGATGAAGCAATGATGATTTCATGAACTGCCTGACAATAGACCAAAATGCCCAACAACAAAATGAAACTCCCTTCCACCTCCTGAGAGGGAAATTCCACTTTATAAATCCCACTCCTCCTAGTGTTTAAAGACCACGCCAGGGCCAGGGCTTTAAGTTAAAGAGGAAATTCTCCCCTTCATCCCTTCTGCAGGTGTCCCGGTTGTATGTAGTACAGGGTTGGTGGCCTTCATTTGTGCAACTGTCTTGTTGTACACACATCATATGTTTTGTTATGATTTTGGGTTGTTGGCTTCTTCCTTGCATTACAATGGAGCTAACTTTCAGCTGGGATTTCCATTGAGGGTGGCTTGCTTATTACCTGTTGACTTAAGGGCAGTACCTCCCCCATCTGCCCATACACGGTTTGCACACTTTTACAGTTGGGTTGGTGTGAGAGAGCTTCAAACATCATCTTGCTGCCTTCAAGTGCCTGTCCTCATTTTTATGGTTCAAGCTTCTTGGACAGGTATTCAAAGGCAGCAGGTTTGAGCTCCATTCATTATCTAGCGTCAACCCTAGCTAACTTACTGATTGCTGCCAGGATGATGATCTGCATCGTGATAGCAATCACGTTGCCAGGGGGTTCAGCTGTATTGAAGCTTAGGGGATTTATTATTACAGTTCACCTAAACCTCCCCTAAGCTTTGCTTCTAACACTGACCTAAACCTCTCCTAAGCTGTGCTTTAGTAGAGAGAAATCAACTCTTAACTTCTCTTTGATAAAGCACAAGGCTGACCTCTCTCTTCTTTCAAAACTCCCTTAAATAAACCCAAGTAATCTCTTCATGGGATCGTTACAGTGTACCAATTCTAAATTTGCTTTTCCCAAAGTGTTATGATCAGCTAGAAACTAACCAGGGTAAACTGGCCAATGACTGAACATTTAGTGTCTCAGTCATGGAGCTCTCACTCAATATATTTTCTTCGTATATGGGGTAGATGAAATGTAGACCATTAGATTGCACACACATTGGCCCTGAAATTGTTCAATTTGATTTTTAAATGAGAAAGATATGCCCATGTGAAGTCAGGGTGGTAAAAATTGTGAAAAGAAATTGCATCAAACACATGGCAGCCCATGGGGAGTTAGTTTGCCACCTATAAACAAACAATAATACCTTGACTACCAAACACTACCTATTTCCATCACCAAGATGAATGAAAAATCCCTTGATCACAATAGTTCCAAGTAGTCTACTAAGGGGGGAGAAATCTTTGCACAACAAAAAAAATCAATATGGAGCAAGAAGCAATAACATTGATGGTTGGCAACCTCGTGTTGTTTGGTGACTATTTGTTCGTTGCCGAACCTCACACTAAAAGACTATTCCACATCCAAGATTCGTGCCCATGTACTTGTATGGATTTGCTTGCATGTTTGCACAAAATTTTTAGTGAAATTTATTGCTGACTTCCTTCACAATGGTTATAGTATAGGCTACAATAAACTATGTTCTAGTTCATTTTTCAACTATTCATTGAAAGTTGTTCAATCCCTTGTAGACCCCACATATGCTGCCCTCTTTAGTTTCTTATCCTCCCTTTCCTTTTGTTTGTCTTCTCTTATTTCCTCTACAACTACCTTGTCCATGGCCTTTTTTCACATGATATTTAAGTAATGATCAAATGTACTACATGAAATTAGGAGTAATCAACTAATTGTTCCTTTCCTTTTGTCCGTCTTATAAATAAACAAGGCAATGAAAACAAGTTGTGCATAAACATGGATCCATGTGGTAAAGTTGGTAAAGAAAATAAAGTTTCTTATAACACATCAAGGTTGTCATCTAAGTTTACACCATTGAACTCCTCTAGCTACTCTTCAATGTTAATAAGGCTATGAAAGAATTTTTTACATAATAATGTTGGCCATGTTCATACTTGTTAAAAAAATCTTTAGTTGTTGATTGAGAAACCATTTCACCTATATGTAGAAATTCTATAGATGCACATTTTTTTCCCTAATCTTGATTATGATTAGCTTCATCCTCTATTGTGTTGTCTTTACTTCCTTGATCATTGACTAGCTCTATAATGTGTATTTGTAAAAGTTGAATCTTAATGTCCGTTGCTTTGGGATTGAAAGGCCATATACTTGTGGCCCTAAATTTAAACTTTATATTTTTTTATTAATGATTGCTCCATAACCTAATCTACCCACTTAACTAATGTTATCTTATCTAGTTGCATATGATTATTTTTAGACATGGCTACATCTTTAACCTTTCTAAATGTTTCTTGAATGGCTTGAAATAAGATACATCTAATGGTTGGAGAGCATGTGATGTGTGGGATGGTAGGGTTATCATGTCTAAACCCATCTCGTGTTTGTGATATTGCTTCTAAGGTAACATGATTGTCATGCCCATCTAGAACTAATAAGTGTCTATTGGTGAAAGAAATTCCACTTGGACAAATTTTTTGAAGAAAAAAGAGCTCCTTGAACAAAAAAAATCATCCAAGTTTTCACATGCAAATCCCTAATTTACATAATTTAATGTAATCATCTTGCAAATTTTCTTTCCTAAAGATGTAAAACCCTAGTAGAACAAACCTTATAACATTCACTGCACAATTTATAGTTAATCATTCCTATGACTTGGGGATGCTACTATAAACAACATTTGACCCTCTCTGAGCCAAAACCCTTGCTCTTGCTTGTCTGCCAACTTAAATTCCAATTTCATATGAGTTCCATACATGATATGGAACATAACTATGTTGATTGTATAATATTTGTTAGTTAATGTAGAAAAATTTGCAAGTATCAGCTGTTAATCCATGTGTTTTGCAAACCTCCAATTCTTCTACATGGCAAATGCTTAACTCTAGATGCATGTGCTTGAACTAGTACCACCAACTATTACCTGGTATCGCATCTCGAAATAATGTAGGCCTTATTTGTGTAAGGTCTACAATCTTCATCTTCAACTAATGTAAATTAATAGATAGTCCACATTATTGCATAACTAAGGTCCATTTAATCACTTTAACATCCTCTTTTGTTGTGAACACACCTCTTGGCCCCATCTTTCTAGATCTAGTTTTTCCATTTAGGTGATTGGAAAATGAATTTAAAATAATGTTCCATGTTTTGTTGGCCTTAATTAATGAATGTGTCTTCTTTCAAAAACATCCATTGTTGTGTCTAGTGCATCGTCTGTCCACATACTTCTCTTACATGTTATAAATGTTTGATTCAACTAAAATGTTAGTCTTCTATTATCTAACACAAGCTTAGGGGCCAAGTTCTCCTTGTTTATTTAGTGTAGGTCCATCATGTTGCTTCACCGTTTTGAAGCACAATTAAATTCATGGTTGGCTTCTTCCAGTCCCAACCCCAGGAACTCAATGGTGTATGTTATGGGCCAATCAAGGGTATACATAACCCAAGAATCCAAAAAATGCAGTAAGTTTGGAAATTGGGCTAATGCATGTTCTAGTTGATGTGTAGAAAAGTACATGAGAGTGTAGAAATTTACAAAATCCTCCCAAAAAAATTAAAATCTTCTCTTGTTGTGTAGGCTAGAAAAAATCTATAAGAATGATTTATGTAACCAAGTTGATCCCTTGCTCTTTTGAATCTTTGTGATCCAGCATTTTGGATTACATATTGCTAAATTTAACAATAATCTCAATACTTCTTGAATATCTAGTTATAGATTTGATCTATGATATATATGTTTTTGAACTTTTTTCTACTTTGATATTTTAATTTGGTTTTTGCATATATATATTTGTTCCTCTACATTCTCTACTATTATTTTCAAAGTTGGTTTCTACAAATCTACTTGCTCCTCTACATGTTCTACTTTGATCTTCAAATTTGGATTTTGCAAAACTACTTTTGGAGTTGGTGATTCCCCTTTTACTTGTTCCAGTTTGATTTTCAGCTTTGGTTTCTACAAACTTTCTTTCAAACCTATTTTTTGCAATAAGAGTTTCAGACTTGACCTATCTTCCTTTACTTTCACTAGCAGATCTATAATTTTCAACACTACATCACTAGAAGCTAAGAATTTTAAGCAGAGTTGCAATTGTTTTTCTACTCTAGCTCTTTGAGATGACATACTTTTATAAAAAAATTGCAAAGATTAAACCAATGTTTTGATTTCAACTTATGTGTAAACTTGATTTTGCACTAAGGCTTTTTGGAAGGAATTATAAATGTTTTAACATAGGAGGAATCTAGAAGAGAGTCTCCTTTGGAATCCTTTGGAAAACTAATCGATGGAGTTTTTTGAAATACTTAAGGATTTGATGTCTTGTTGATTTTTGGGCACAATGTGTTTACTAGGACTTAAGTTATATTTATGTACAATTGCATGCCTTTCAATGTGATACAAAACTCCCATAAGCAAAAAAAAATTTGCAATTTTCATTATTCCTTTTGTAAAACCAACTTCAATCCAACCATTGGCTTTGAAATACCTTATGTTGTGCCCTTAATTTGTTTCAAAAGACACCTATAAACAAACACTCCATACTTGACAATAATATTAACCAAATGTTCTTTTATTTTTAGTTTAGTGCTTGAGGTTGTGCTATTATTTTCCCATGCCAAATGGATCATATACATAATGACGTTAATTTTCTTTCAAATACCAACTTCTCCTTCCCACAAAAATTGCACATTAAATCAATATTTCATGTGAATAATTAAAAATAAATGAACAATTATTTTAGTATTGGGCATTCAGTCATAAGAAGATTTTTAAATGCTTGTAGCTTCGCCCATAACCATTCACAGATGTTGAATTGACCCATTAGGGTGTTCAATTATCGAGCTCTGTTTGGTGGCGGGGCATATTTACCCTAGTTACTTATTTACCTTATGAAAAATAAATTACTTTGACACATCTTACACCAATGTCTAACTAGGTATGTATGTACTATCATGTCTATATTCTACATTAAAATGATGAAAACACATAGTTTTACTTCACACATATTGAGAGGAGTCAAGTCCTACTCACAACATTTGTTTTTCCTTAGCAATTTATAGCCAAATTTTGACAAGCAAAATAGGCCTATGAAATGACCTTTAGGATTCTTTTGGATTCTCTTCTTCAAGTCAACCCAAAAACCCCTTGACCCCACACATGGGGGCTAGATCTTCCTCCTTGTAAAAAAATTCATTGCCATTGGCCATTGCTAAGAAAATCCATCATTATCTAGTAGCACAAACCTTCAAAATGTCACATTGCCATTAATCAACAAAGGAACTCTCTATTTTTGCCAACAACACACTATAGCAAAGAGGACCACCTCCATCATGGTCTTGTGGGTCAGATTGGTTGTACATCAACAACACAATGTGCCAAGTTCATCAAACAAGTTGATATTTTTCCTTGATTTTTGCTTACATAATGGATAGAGGTTACACGTTCATGTTATTAGGATTTTTCAAAGATCAAATTAATTGTCATTATTTTAACAATTTAATGTTATAGACTTTTATGTTCACAAAAATGAGGATTTAAGAAGATCTATGAAGACAAGGTACCGAGTGTCAAAACCAGTCACAACAAGTAAAGAATAATAAGGATGAAGTAATGAAGTGAAGCTTCATTCATCTAGTTTTCCTACACCCTCCCTATAGTTGATCTTCATTATTGAATGTTTTCAATATAATGAAGTCCACTATGAACTACACAAAATTCATGTTTGGGCCAAAGTAAGGATTTGGCAAGAAAACATGTTATCATGTATGTGGTATTACAATAAATTAATTAAATGGTATTTTTTTCAACTTGCTCGTGGAGAAAGTGATAAAGGATAGCTATGTGTTTAAATTGTTCATGGAACTTTGGATTTTGTGCCAACTTAATACATGATTGATTACCATAATGATGCTAAATGGGATGGGGAATATGAAACCCAAGATCAAACACCGATTGATAAATCCATAATGCTTCTTTGGTGGCACTCGTTATTGCCATGTATTCTACTTTAGTAGTAGAAATGGCAACAATGGACTGCTTCTTATATTGCCATGATATAAGTCCATTGGCATCTTGAAACAAATAATTAGTTATGGACCAACGATTATCAACATCAACAGCCCAATAAGAATCACACCAGCTAATAAAAGACATTATTGAAGAATGAAAGTAAATAATTCCAAGGTAAGAACATAACCCTAATGTATCATTAAACCTTTTTTGTAATAGTCCAATGCTCCTTTTCTAGGATTATTCATGAATTGAGAAATGTGAAAAACAAAATCAACAAAGTCAAAACATGTGCATACCATAACATGCATTAAACTTCCAACAACATTTTTGTATGGAATGTCCTTCATGGCAATTACATCTTCAACAATAATTGGTGCCATACTTTTGTTAAGTTTCAAAACTATGAGAAATGGTGTAGTGACTCGATGGCAAGAATCCATCATAAAGTATGCCAATATATCATTGAGATATTTTTCTAAAGATAGATGGATCTTCTTAAGTCTTTGATTCCATATAACTTGGATACCAAGACAATAAGCAATTTCCCTACTATCGATCATTTCAAATTCCTTAGACAAGGATGTTTTTGTGAAAGTTAATAAGGCTAAATGATAGCTCACTAAAATAGTGTTGTCAACATACAAGCCTATGAAAAGAAAAGTTGCACTAGCTCATCGAATATATATGTTGGTGTTGGTTTAGCTCTTGGTGAAGCCAATCCCCAATAGATAAGAACTCATTTGTTCATACCATCCCCAAAGAAATTGTTTAAACTATATAAAGTAAGTAAAAGTTGACATATTTTAGTTTATGAGCCCTTATGTAGTGCGAATATTTCTTCATGCAAAATGCCATTGAAAAAGGTTGTACGAACATCCATTTGATGAATTTCAAGATCCAAGGCCATTGCAAAAGAAAATAAAATTCTTAAATCAATTTTACCACTGGACTAAAAGTTTCATGGTGTTTATTCCAAGCTCTTGAGAAAATCCTTGAATCACAAGTCAAACTTTATATTTAAAAATGGACCCATTAGCATTATACTTTTTATGAAGTATCAACTTACAACTTATCAAAGATTGATGTGAAGGTAAATAAACCAAACGTGAAGTTTGATTTTGAATTAGAAAATTATACTCATCATCAAAGGCTTCCTTCTAGTTGGCATCATCTAGTGAATTTATAACTTCTTTAAATGTATGTGATCCATTCACCTCCATATAAAACACATATGGAAAGTTCAAACGGCCTTTTAGAATTGAAAAGAATCTTGAAAATGATGAGCTTCATGGGTTGACATGGGAGGTGTCTTTGGGAATATTTATTCTATTGTGGTTGCTTGATGTGGTGCATTGAAATTTCTTGGGGCCCCGCTACTCGGTTCATTGGAACATTAAGAGGTGGTTCGTCAAATTCAACATCAAAAGGCATAAAACCTTCATCTTCCCCTTCTATTGATTCATAAATAGTTGCATCAAATGTTATGTACCCTTCTTTTAAAAACATGGCTTCTTCATTAAAAACCACATTTATTTAAGAATTATTGTTTTATTTGTTTTGTCATAAATTTGATAAGATTTATGACATGATGTTTCCCCATAACCCAAAAAGATGCATTAATGCAACTTCATTTCCAATTATGGCAAAGCTTAGTAGGAATACAAACACATGTTGGATAGCCAAAAATCTTAAAATTGCTGACATCTAGTTTGATACCAAACCAAGTTTCATGTATTGTATAATCTTGTAGTGTTGAAATGAAAATTATGTTTTGAACAAAACAAATTGTAGCCATTGCTTCACCTTAAAAGCTATTAGATAATTTTGCATGGTTCAACATAGATCACAAACCTTCAACTAAAGATATATTTTTCCATTCTGCCACCCCATTCTACTCTGGAATGTAGGGTATTGTAAATTGCCAAAAGATTCCATTTGTTTCATAAAATTGTTGAAATTTTTTATTAACAAAAATTCACCACCATTAACTATTTGAAGAATTTTTATTCTTTTTTTAGTTTGATTTTCCACCATGGCGCAAAATATTTGGAAATTTTCAAAAACTTTGGATTTATATTCACAAAATATATTGTGGTGAACCTAGAGTAATCGTCAATAAAAGTAACAAAATATTTAGTTCCACCAAGAGTTGCAATTTTCATTGTTCTGCAAACATCTGAATGGATGAGCTCCAAAATTGATTGTCCTTTTCCACCACCATGGGTAAGAAATTTCATTCGTTGTTGCTTTCCATACAAGCAACTTTGACAAAATGGTAATGTGGAGATAAAATCATTTATTCCATTAACCATTTTTTTGGTCTTCATCAACTTCAATGTTTGCGGATTACAATGGCCCAATCTTAAATACCATTTCATTGTGTTTTCATCACACCCATCTTTTGTTTGTGTAAAATTCAAAGTAGGGTCTTTAATTGTGATTCCTTTACCATTGGGGTACAAGGATCCTTCTTTCATGCATTCAATATGAATGTGCATTTGGGACAATTGTTGTGAAGTGAGTACACATTCATCTTTTGTGAATTCAAACTTGGTAGAAGTGATATTTAATCCTTGTAGAATTATTTCACACTACTATAACAACATATTTGCACTACAATATGCACACATTCACAATTTCTACTTTGATTCTAAACACACTTGACTTTACGGTTCATTAAAACACCATATTCATGGTTATTTCATATAACCAAAATTTGCACTTCATAATACAATGCCGAAAAATCCAAAGACAAAATTACAATTCATTTCATCATATTTTGATACTACAACAAATTCACACGATAATATGAACATAGAAACCCATGTAGAACTTTGTACTTCTTTATTTTACTAAAAATGCATAAGAATTACTACAAAATCCCATGTTTTGTTGAAATGAAATCAAAACAGTAAATAAAATTTGTGGTATATCCAAAACAAAATTTGTGGTTTTCTACTACAAAGTACCTACAACTCCTCTTATTCTTCCCAAAACTATGTGTCTAATCCTTCCCTCATTCATCCCATAACTCCTCATATTGGGCAATCCCAAGTCACATCATCATGATTCCAAAAACAACAAAAATTCAAATTCAAACTAACAATGTTCCATGATCAGTCCCTATCCAAATGCCTTGTTCATCCAAACCATGTACTCATCCTCCCTTTAACATTACCCCCTCTCTACTGTGGATTCTGTCCCCAAAATCATTGGAAAATGACAGATTATGAAATGATTATATTCTGCAATGTTTTAAACATCTATCTCTTCCACTACAATCTCTATAGCTTCGACTTGTTCAGCAACCAATGGTTCTATACCCACCTTTGGCTCTACAGTTTTGACCTCCTCCATCAACTCAATTTGTGGTTTTATTTCAAGGGTTTATTTTGGATACCTCTTTTTATGTTGTTGGAATAGATTCCACTTACTCTTGTTCTTGAATTATATGTGGTTATTTCTCTTTTTGGCCCCCTCTTCTGAAGTCTTGTGGTTTTTTTGTTTGTACTTCCTCCTCCTAAGTTGTTTATCCTCTAAGGTTCTATGGTTCTTCAATCTACACTTCTTCCTCTTGAGTTGTTCCACTGGGCCCTACTTCAACCTCCCCATCCTTGTTCGATGCCTCTGTACTTATTGGATTACCACAAACAAAATCTAGAAATATCTTTTGATAAATGTCAAACTTCTACCTCAAAATTCTTTCATAAGCTTTATGTTAAACTAAATTTTTTTCTAACTCCTTTGTAAAATATTCCTCTACAACCTCCCATCATTCCTCATCTTCTACCTCAGAATCCTTCATCTTGTTTTTTTTCTTCATCAAGGTATAATACTATAGCATTTTTTCATAATCCTCTAACCTTTTTTTAACACCAGCTAGGTCCATATTCTTCCCCTATTCTTATGTAATCTCCAACTGTGCTTGTAGGCGTTACAAATTTATTTGATATTCCTTCTTTTCCTCCATCAACTTCTCTCTTTTTGCCTTTGCTATATTTCTTTTAAGCTCTTCAGATTGCAACATAGATGCATCCTTCATATTTACCAATTCCAAATTTTTAGAACATTCTCCTGCTCCTTCTTTTCCTTAGTCAGTGCTTTCACCTAACTACCCAAAGCCTCTTGTTGTTGCTTATGAAAAAACAATGCTTCTATCCGCTTTCTTTCTATTGTGTCCCATATTTTAGCATTTTGCCTTAAATCCTACAATTCTTCATCTTGTGACTTCAACCTTGTTATGCTACCTTTGAGCTCCTCATTCTCATCTTGTAGTTAATGAACACTTTAATCTTCTGCTCAGTCCTTGCCCTATTCTTTTTCCAGATTTCCACATTATGCGTATACCCTTTCTAGAAGTCTTTCTTTTTATTTAATTCCTCATGTAGTATTGCCTTCTCCTTCTCCCCTGTGGCCAATCTATTATTTAGATTGATCACCTCCGAATTGAAATTCCCCATATTCAGACTTACAATTACCATAGTTTGAAATAATTCAACTACCTTTTGTGGCTACATTACTTTTGTAGTGACCTCCTCCATAGACTTTGATGTACTTGTTTATGTCGTAGGATTTTAGATCCTTTTGTAGACGATCCCATCTTTTGCACCAATTTGCTCCCCAACTTAAATTCAAATGGAAATCCCTCTACATATCTTGGTCTACTAACTGGTACTTGTAGTTCTAATGGTCTGAACCCTACAAAAGAAGGCTTTGTCTCCATTCTCTCTGTGTGTAATCTAGTAGCTTGTAAACCTTCCTGTGTTTACTATTGTTGCTGCTACAAATGTTGTTATAAATGCTCAAAATGATGTGAATTTTTAGTGTTATCCATCCAATCTTCATATACATCCCCATCAAAGTGTAGATGTTCCTCACCCTCTAGAAACCTTGTGTCATGTTTCCTTTTAATTTCTTGCCTCTGCTCCTTCAACTATCTTTCCTATGGAGATGTCATGTGTCGTACTTCCTACTTCTGCTCCTTAAATTGTCCCTCATGTGGAGATGTCATCTATGGTACCTATGTAGTCTATCTGGTTGCATGTACCATTATTGGCACTGCTTGTACTAGTGATGGCATTGTAGATGTTCCATTCTTCCCCTCATCATTTTATGTGCCCTTGTTGTTGTGCTTTCATGTTCCTTCTTCATTCTCAAACCTGAGGCTCCTCCTTCCTCAACTATGTTCTTCCTCTTAAGAGCACTTCTTGGTGAGTCTATTACGGCCTTTTTTTTGTTTTCCAATGTTGTCTGCATCTCCTCCTTAATTCTTTTAACCTTGGTCAGTGGTTTATGTGGATTTTCCTTTTGATGCACAAGCAAATACTAAAAGATTTTTGCCAATACTAAGGCAAATTGACAAGTATCTTTCTTATCCCCTTTATTATCCTTGACATACTTATACCACCAAATCTAATTCACTACATAGACTATTGAATATAATTTGTGCCCAATGTACCTTCTGCCCCTTTTCTGCTTTCACTAATGTAATAACATTCTTATTGCAAAAATACTATACCTTCTACTTCTGATAAACAACAAATATAATTTTAAGATATCTGACAGAGTATGGCAAACCCAAACACTTTGCATTCCACTAATCTATAGAAGAATTTGTAGGTGTAAATCTATAACTCTATAATGCCTGAACTGTTAATGACTTACTAACCTACCTTTTAGGATCTTTTACATACCCTTCTGCACATATTCCAAAGACATATACAATCAGTTGTTCACTAATGACATACACCTTATCCTTATGCCTAAAGTAAATATCTACGCCCTTGATCAATAATTTGCGTTTTTTTCATTTTTGAACTTCCCACCCATCGCATTCATTTTTTCATTTGCCCATGATCTTTTAATTAATGTCTGATTCTCAAAACTAATACAACCCATCACTACCATTTATTGTGTCCCTTGTACAACCACATGGAGGCACTTCGCATCATCATTATCAATGAACGCCTCAAATTTCATCTTCCAATAAGTCCACATCCCTAATCTCCCTACACTAACTATACTAAGTCCACCTTGTTCACCGTATATGCCTTTGCTGATTGAACTCACGTGTTGATTATAATAATACATTTGATAACTATATTGTTTCTTTTGTTGACTTAGTAACCAAATTAGATGTTTGTGGGAATACTCCTGATGACTGGATGAATACATATGTTGATTCAACCAATACCCCTAACAATTCATTATTAGATCTCTACTTCCCAAATCCTTCACTTTTGCAATTATTACTCATAGATTCATTAGTCATATGTAGTTCCACAATCAATATTATGTTGATTGCAAGATATTCCATCTGTTCATCATCTTTATTATTCCATATCTATGGTTTCTATATGTCATAGTCTTCATCTTCCACTTCCGTATCAAAATTCTCCGCCTAAAATCCACCTATATTCTGTTCCTAATACATTAACATATGTTGCTTTTGTTTTTGAACTTCAAATTCCATGTATTTGTGAGGTCTGAGCTTATTCATATTGACCAGCACAAGGTTAGTCTCAAACTTCTCAATTGTCACTAATAACACAATGTTATTTAGCAATACATACTATATTTTATACGGTCCAAACTTTTTTTTAGTAAACTTCCCTAGGTGTGATTTATTTCCCTTTGGAAACCACAAAACATAATCACCAAAATTGAACTGCTTTTCTAGATTCATTTGTTGACTCCATAATGCTCTATTCCACTATTGAATACATGTAGTTTCTGTAGCTTGCATTCTATCCTCTTGCAACTTCTCCCACTCTATAATTTTGTTAGTTAAAACTTTCACTGAAGCATTATTTCTCTCATTTCCACCAACAATTAGCATTATGTACTATGTAGGCATCAATGGATGTAATCCATACATTAATTGATATGGTGTATACCTTGTTGCTACTTTGTATACAAATCCATATGTAAATAACACTATGGATAGATGTTCATCCTAATTTGTTCTATTCTCATTAACTAACTTTGTCAACAATGTCCCAAGTACTTTGTTAGTAGATTCAACTTGCCCATTCCCTTGAAGATAATAGGTTGTGGAACTCACGTGTTTCAACAGAAAATGATCTATTAAATACTTGAAGGCGTCATTAATGAAATGAACTCCTTGATCTATGATTATAGTCAAAGGACATCCAAACCTAGTTAATATGCATTCATATAAATTTTTTACTATAATTGCCATAGTATAATTTCTCAATGCTCTTGCTTCCACCCACTTGGTAGCATAATATGTGGCTATAGTAATATATTTGTTTCATGTATATCTTCTTGTTGGCTTAATTGGCCCCACAAAATCAAGTCCCCATTTCATAAATGGTTCCTTTAGAAGACTTATAACCAGCTTTGCAAGACTTTGAGTTGTTAATCCTCCTATTCTTTGACATGCATTGACACAAGATCTGTAGTAATCATGCACATCTCTATACATAGTTGGCCACCAATATCTAGCATCCAATATCTTCCTTTGTTTTATTCAGTTGCAAAATGCCCTCCTGATGGTCCTTCATGCAGTTCTCTCATCACCATTTGTGATTTTGTTGTTGTTAAGCATTGGTGCAATTTGTTGTTTCGGTCCATTTTGTACAATTCACCATTCTTTAGTGTGAAAGGTTTTACTCTCCTAACCAATATTTGTTTTTGTTATACATATAATGTGCCGTCAATATGTCATGTTCTTAAAAATTCCTTCATATCTTTCAACCACTTAAGCTCTATGTAAAACAAACTTGCATATGTGGTTTGATCAGGCACACCTATGGGTTCTATAATATCTAGTAATCTTGACAATGCATTTACAAGTACATGAGTTCTACCTGGCTTATACATTACCATGAAATCATATTTTAGGAACAATAACAACCATCTAGCTATTTTCCCTAAAACCTGTGGTTTGTTGACCAAATAGACCAATGCCATATGATCCATATAAAAAAAAAAACTTATTGCCCAGCAAGTAATGTCTGAACTTGTGCAAAGCAAAAACCATTGCTAAAACCTTTCTTTCTATTGTGTTATAATTATGTTATGCTTTGTTAAAAAGCCTAGAAGCATACACTACTAGTTGATGACTCTTCCTTATTACATTCTTAGACAACATAGTCCCCATAGTTAATAAGGATTAATTTATATGACCATGAAACTCCACCTACCAATTTGGTGATATCAATATCGATGCTTCAATATATTTATGTTTGATCAATTCCCAAGCCTTCTAATAATCCTTTGTCCAAAGAAAAGCCTCTATCTTTTTGGTTAGTTTAGTGATAGGTGCCATAATAGTAGCAATTTTTTTGATAAATCATCTATAAAACTATGCCATCCCATTGAATACTTGAATTTGTTGTGGTCTTAGGTGGTGGCATGTTTACTATTGCTCGTATTTTCTTTGGATTTGGTAGTTTCCCTTCTTTGAAAACAATGAAACCCAATATCATCCCTAAAAATACCATAAATGCACACTTGTTTGGGTTCAGACTAATGCCATATTTTCTGCACTTTTAAAAACATAATCTAAGCTTTTGCATATGACTCTCCATGTCACTATACATTATAGAATCATCTAGAAATATCTTCATAAAATTGTCCAAATATTTTATAAATGTTTTGGTAACAACTTTCTAATATGTTGGAGGTCCATTATTAATTCCAAATGGCATCACCTTCCATATAAAAGCCCCCCAATCTGTAACAAATGCAATTTTGTATTTATCCTTTGGAGCTATAAAGATTTGATGATATCCTGAATATTTATCTAAGAAAGAATATGCTTCATACCCTACTATTGTGTTCAACATTTCATTTGTGAAAGGTAATGGGTATGGATATTTCTTTGTGATTATATTTAGTTTTTTGAAATCTATACAGATTCTTAACTTGTCATTTTTTGTGGGTATTACTACTATGGGTGATAACCATGTAGCCTCCTCTACAGATTGAATGAATCCAATTGCTAACAACTTATCTATATTTTGTTTGACCCCTATAGCATAGTTTGGATTTAAGATGTACCTGGCCTGATGTGTCGGTGGTATAGTAGTGTCCAACTCAATTATGTGTTGTGCCAGCTCTAGTGGAATCCCTTTTAGATCTTTGTATGTCCATGCAAAAACATCATTGAATTCCTTCAACAGCCGTTCCACTTCCCAGCACCTTACCTATTTCCAACTGTGCATTAATCTTCACCATATGTGGTTTCACATTAGTTCCTAAATGAACTTCATCAATTGTTGATCTTCGATTAATGTCCATCTAGCTATCTACAATTCTTGTGCTTTGATTTTTGTTAGAGTTTCATCCATTGCAACACTATTTAATTAATGATTATATTACGTTTCCGAATACACCTTATCCTTCAAAGCTACTTTTGGTTCATATCTATTACCAGCTATTTTCTTCTTTGTGCTTTGTACTCCAAATTCCTACTTTGAAATACTAGTTTTCATTTCTATATCCATGATATCCACGTATGTGGTTTTCACATATTGAATTATTTCAAGTAAACTTATTGTTCTTATTGAGAACAATTTTGGCTCTATAGCAAATATGATATCTTCTTCCTCATATGTGATACCATTTTGATGATCATAGCATAATAACATTTTTAGTTTTCTTACTTCACCTCCCAAATGTTTGGTGATTATAATTGTTCGAATTGTCCCATTCCCTTGTATGGTAACAATGTTACTCCCCCAGTCATGTGCCACTTTAACATCTTTCAACCATGGTTTCCCTAACAACGTGGAATAATTAGAATCTACCACACTATTTTGAAATACAATAAACATAGTTATGTAAGGAATGCCATGAACATATATCTTTAAATCTCTAATCAACCCCACTGGTTTTGTGGTTGTTTGATCTACCATCCTCAGATTATATGGTACAAGTTTAGGCTTTGGAAGCCCCAACCTCAATTTCAATTGTTTTGTGATAATATTAACTCCAAAATGTCCATCCAACAACACATCCTCTATTGTATTCTTCCTAATATATACTTGGATAATTGCCATATGATTATCTGTTGCTATAGTAATTGTTCTTACTTTTGATATTGAAGAACCAATTTGTTTATTTGTGGTTGCTCTACTATCATTCTAAATTTTCTTTGGTTTTAGCTTCTACCACATATATCTCTATAACTCGAAAGCTATTTTAAGCAATTGTCCTAACTTCAAACTATAACTTGTTTCTAGCACCTACTTACCAATGTCTAGAAAAATCTCTTATACTGTGATCAATTTCTCTTTTGAATTCACTACCTCTTGAGATTTTTGTGCTTCCACAAGAATAATATTTGGCATACTTGGTCAAGTTTTGTTCCATGCCTCCATGGATGTGGATGGCCCTTTTGGTTAGGTCTGTGTCTTTTGAATCCGTTGAATTAACTCCACCATTGACTACTTCAATCGTTCTTCTTTCTCCCAATCAGCAACATTATTTGTTCTCCTTAGCTTTCTATCTTTGAACACATGTTCTTTAGTTGGTTTACTTTTGGTTGTGACATTAACAACCACCACATTCACATTTGTAGTGATTGTTTGTGTTTCAACAACAAGTTGAACTTCTACTATTACCATAGATTTTCTATGAAACATCTTTTGCATTTCCGCAAACTTTGGACAATTTGCCATTTTATGTCCATTCAAACCACAAATGTGGCATGCGTATAAAGATGTCTTCTATGGTTTTTAACTTGGTTGTGCTACCTTTTGGTTGCCATTGTGGTCTGCTCTTTCTTCTTTCTACATGTCTTCACATTGTGATTCGTCATCCCACAATTTGTACAATATTTGTCAGTCTTCCCTATATTACTCTGTGTTTTTGCTGGTGTTGCATGTTTGGTACTTTGTGGTACTAAAAGTGCACTCCTTGCCTGTGTAGTAGTCATGCCTTCTTCACACAACATTGTTACCTCCTTATGTTATTGTACCGTTGATTATTTCATCCCTGTAGTCATAATTATGAAGTATGATTACAACCTACTCTAAACACAATAATCAGAAAATTATATGTGGTTGGTACTTGTAAACCATGAACCAACTTATGAATTTGCTCATAGTAAACCTCCACCCTCTCAATCTCCTTTTGCTTCATGTTCTTTAACTACATGTATATTTGCTCATCATTCTAAATCTTCCGATGACATTTGCAAAATGCTTGTGTAAACTCCAAAACAATATAATCAAGGAGTTTTGACATGTAATTACGACACCAATTTGATGTTATATCTCTTAGCATATAGTTAAACACATTGATGATATACTTTTTAGAAGTTTCTACATTTTCTTTTATTATAGAATTAAACATTCTAACATGAACATCTGATCAACATCTTTTTTGAAGTCAAGATACTTAAGAGCTACCCTATTTGGCCTAACAGAATGGCCATCTTTATGATCAAGAATTTGTGCAGTTATAATAGATGGTTCTTGATATCCTTTTCTTGGATTTGTTGCATCTGCATTTTTACACCGTCTAGTAGCCATTGAGTTCATCGGTGGTCGATCTGTAATTTTATTCACATGAGTAGTTATTATTAGATTAGTAAACATTATCTGGGGTGTCCTGACAACTCTAATAGTTGTTATTGATAGTGCGAAACTCCGACTCAGATTCCTTCTTGTTGAGACCCCACTTGATCCACTATCCAAAATTATTGTAGATCCAATCAGTATTCCACATTTGATAAGATTTGTGCTAAGTGTAACCACTATTTCCACTCTTATGGTTATTATGATAACATTATGTGATTTAGTAACTTCTGTTTTAGTAGGTTGTTTCCAAATTTCAACAACTGTTGCTTTTGATACTTTTTGTGAAGTTAAGTTGATTTGAGTGTGATGATGCCCCATTCTGTGGTTACCCGTTAGTATTTTATGTGGTGCAGAATGTGGATGTGAATACAACTTTGGTGTTCTACTCCTAAATTGAATGGATTGACAAATATGTCAACTTTGTAATCCCAATTGACCTCCCAACTCCATGCCTCTCAATCTATTCTGGACTACAAAAATTCCTGGTTCCCAGTCTTGTGATTGATCCACTAATGTTCTTGCCACATTCTATAACTCCACATGTTTAGCAATACCTACTCTAATGTGAAAAGGCACAAAAGGACAATCCATGATTGCATGTCTTTTTTCCTCACATAATGCATAAACCTTTGAAAGTAATTTAATTACCTTCAAATCCATAGATTCATGATCCTGTGTTTTGGCTGTGTACATTGTTTGATCCAATTTTGGATTCCCTTGATGTGAGTATGATTATGGTACTTCATCCAACACATTCACATGTGCTTCTACATATTCAAATTGTTATAGGTAATTTTCCTTGATCTTTTCAACCACATAGATATTGGTGTTTTCTTCCACCGCCTAGTCTTCCATTAGTTCATAGTAATTTGGAGATGCAAACTGATACACAAACATGGGTTGTATACCTCCTATAACATCCCTTCCTTGGCTATTCACCGACTTTGATTTGAGATTTCCTACAATTGATCAGGTACTACAAAAGTCCCTGCTTTGTCTTGATCTCTTCAAATCTGAACCACAAATTGTGGCTAAGAAGTATATTGCACCCATTCATTTGGGTGAGTAGTTGACTACATCTCTTTCCATGGAGATCGTCATCCGTAACTGTGTCTTTTCTAAAAACCCCCAGTCCATACTTCACACCATACCACTTTTTATGGTAGAAATGACTTGTGCCATACAAGTCTTTCCTCTATTCTCAAAACTCATCTATCCAACATTAAATTCCAATATGGGGTTTTTGTAAGCCTTGCATACTCCTTTCCATTTTCAAAATTTTCTCTTATTCGTCTTTCAATGACTTGACGATCTGCCTCCAAGTCTAATTGTCATTGTAAACTTTGGGTTAACATTCAATTCATTTTATTTCACAATCCTTCGTCTTGAAAGTTTGTAGTTCATTCTGCAATCCTTACAACATCAACCGCTTATACCTTTTAATACTTTCTGTCGTACCCCTTTAAATTTTAATTTTTTTTAAAAATCACTCATTTGAACCCTCTCATCTATAGTTAACAACAAAAATTGTAGAAAAACTTATTCATTATTGTAATAAAAACAGAAAAAAAAATTCCCACAAGATGGTTGCCAAATGGTAAAAGTGATATTTAATCCTTGCAAATTTATTTCACACTATTGTAATAACAAATTTGCATTACAATATGCACACATTCATAATTTTTGCCTTGATTCTAAACACACTTTGATTTTGTAGTTCATTAAAACATTAAATTCATGGTTATTTCATATAACCAAAATTTGCACTTCATAATACAATGCTAAAAAATCCAAAGACAAAACTACAATTCATTTCATCAAATTTTGATACTACAACAAATTCACATAACAATCTGAACATAAAAATCCATGTAGAAGTTTGTACTTCCATGTTTTATTGAAAATTGCATCAAAATTATAATAAAATTTCATGTTTTGTTGAAATGAAATCAAAACAATAATTAAATCTATGGTATATCCAAAACAAAATATGTGGTTTTCTACTACAAATTATCTATGCTCCTCTTACTCTTCCCAAAACTATGTGTCTAATCCTCCCCTCCTTCATCCTATAACTCCTTCTTTAGGGCAGTCCCAAGTCACATCATCATGGTTCCAAAAACAATAAGAATTCCAAATTCAAACTAACAATGTTTCATGATTAGTCCCTATCCAAATGCCTTGTTCATCCAAATCACGTACTCATCCTACCCCCTTAACAAAATTTTAAGCCATTTTGGGTTGATTTTCCCACCAATAATAAAATTTTCAACAATCTTGGCACATGCAAATACGTCTCATACTTCCGTCTTCAATCTTGAATTTAATTGGATTAGTACATTTCCAATGCCAATTGCTTCTTGTGTACTATCATCCCCTAGATACACCATTTGTTGGATTGGTAAATTTAGTGTAAGATGTGAACCACTCTCTCTTGGGGGTCATGTGTTATGTTGCTTTAAAATCTAAATACCACACTTCAAATGACAATTGACTACTTGTTAGACGTAATGTAATCAATTGTGGGTTCTCGTTTATAACAATATTTGGGTTCTTACATATGACACAACATGACATATTAAACCCCACTATTTGCTTGGGTTTTAGAGATACCCTTTGCTCAATCCACTATGCAAAACCAACATTCCTTTGCATGGTGGTTGGGTTTTTGACAATAAAAACATGGCCCTTTTTTTTAACCCTGATTATTTTGGTTTTGAGAATTCAAATTGGACTTTAAATTATCACTTTGAGTGTTTTTTCCTCGTTGTGTTTTGTATGGCATCTTTGTGAAATTCTTTTTATAATTTCCATCAAATGAAATAGTTGAATTTGAAGAAGTACCCCCTAATATAATTTCTTCCTTTTTTAATGCTTGATATAATTGATCAAAAGTCAAACTAGGTTGATTACCCATTGAACTTACAAAGCTTCTATAAAACTTTGGTAAAACACATAGCAATTGAAGGGTTAATTCCTCATTAGAGTATGGAACTCTGGCTCCTATTAATTGATTTCTCAATCTTAAAAATTTCTCCAAAAAAAATGTGACTTGTTCATCATCTTTCATTTCCAACAATTTGGAATTTTTTATTTAAGACATCAATTGTTGTTTTGTCTTTGAATGTTCATACATTAATTTAAGGACATTCCACACTACCTCTGTAATTTTATGTGATGTGATTACCTCTATTTGGGCATCTTTTAAATTAAGAACAATGTTAGACTTGGCCTTTTTGTCTCAAAATTTCCATGTCTTTTGTGCATCAAGAATTGCAATACCTAGATCAAGTTTCATACCATCAATTAAAGGTATTAAATCACTCTTCATTCAAATCATCTTTATTTAATATTCCAATTTGAGTAATTTGTCCCATTCAATTTTTGAATTTTGAAATCACTTTGATTATTTTGTGTTATTATTGACATTATTGCTCTCAATTTGAACAACAATTTGTCTTTCCTTTTTCTTTTATGTCATAAAATATTTATCAACAATATATTTCATATGACCACAAATTGATTCCTTCAACTTTGTTGTCACTTTTTCTATTATGTCATATTGATCTTTAATTTTGATTTTTGACATCAAATCATACATGAATTCAAACTCAAAGAACACACCATGTTGAAATATTATTAAAAAAAATTCTTTTTCTACATACTCCATTTTGAAGTTCTGACACATGATTAACCTTGCTCTAATACCATATTAGGATTTTTCAAAGATCAAAATAATTGTCATTATTTTAACAATCTTATTTTACAAACTCATGTGTTCACAAAGTGAAGATCTAAAAAAATCCATAAAAACAAAGTACCAAATGTCACAGCTAGTCATAACAAGCAAATAATAATAGGGATGAAGTAATGAAATGAAGCTTCATCCATCTAATTTTCCTACATATGTTCATTCAATTTCTATAACATATTTTTGGTGGCAAGTTTTAATGGTGGACAATGGTGGGCTACTCAAAATTCAAAGTACATTGCAGTTGAATTACAACTTTTGAAGCTTAAGCTTTATGTTCATTGTGTTCCTTTTGTGATTTCTTCTTAATGGTGATTATGTTGTAAAAGCTACCACCATAAAATTTTGATTCTTGAATTGTCAATAGTTAGTAGGCCATTAATTATATTTCAATCTAGCTATTGGAAGCATCAAGGTGTTCAAGTACCACAATGCAAATGGCAAGCACAATATAAGGTAAAGTTTTGTCAAATTGCATGCTACAATTCTTTAAAGCTCACAAAGTTGGTGGGCATGTTATATTTTATTCTTTTTTCTTGTTTTTAAAGTCAAATGTGCATTGTGTGTTGTTTTTGCATTTTTCAAGTTGTTTCTACATTCAAATTATTTTTCTTTTTAGTTTTGATTTCTTGAGGTTATTTAGTCAATGTTTGTTACTCACAATCTTGAAAGTCAACTTTAAGGTGAAACACACTTTGGGGGGGGGGGGGGGGGGGGAGGGGCGAAGTGATCTGTTCTAGGAGGCTGGCGGAGCAACTAAAAAAT
>Ga0116229_10001231_pt1 | contig 39469 bp, 30 predicted proteins | sample S1TSphgellanicum_3_FD_87313 | JGI IMG/M metagenome (GOLD analysis project Ga0116229, IMG submission 87313) | Host-associated microbial communities from peat moss isolated from Minnesota, USA - S1T2_Fc - Sphagnum magellanicum MG | ecosystem: Host-associated > Plants > Peat moss > Unclassified...
CCCCCTTCAAAACCCCTCTTCTTCAATTCTAACTATACCAACCTTGCATAAGATGTCACATTTACAACCCTCATCATTATGAAGGGAAAAAAAGACAAGTGGTGTGGTAGAGAATGTAAGCACCACATAAGATTCACCCAATTCTTGAAATTTTGACATCAAGGCTAGTAAATTCTTTAACTTTCAATATTTCAAAGTAGCCTTTTTTTTTTAAAAATTGACATTTCCAGAAATAATCTAAATATTATTGCTGAACTTGAAAGGGTTTATGATAGTGAAAAATGGGAAATTTTTTATTTACCATAATACCTTGTAGTTTTTACTCATGTATGTTGAATAAGTGATTTATTTTGAAAGTTTTTTTTTTTTATAAAAATCTTTAAGGTTAATAATATTTTCTCAACCTTTTGTTATTTGAATAAAATCTTTTTGAAATTTTCAACATTTCAGAAAATAATATAATTAATGCAAAGTTGCCAAGGTTACAAGCTAGTTGATAGCAACTACATAACAACTTTTTTTGGGCAACCTCCAATGTATGACCTAAGGTTGAATGAAGTACTATCGTGCCAAAATCTTATAGAGTATCAACCTTGTTAACCCATTGTCATAGATTTCAACCAATGAAGGCTAGTATCACCCAATTGGTTTTCAAGTTGGCTTTTTAACTAAGAACTTATGGGTATCACATTAGGTGATACCCAATTCAATAACCACCTTGTTGATTGTTGATTTTCACCCAACTGAAAATTGACTCCTAAAAGTTGGGTAGGAAACTAAGATTTTTGTTTCTTGTACCCCCAAGAAACTATTAAATGTCTACTTAGGTTTGGTTTTGAAGACTAAGGTGGTCTAGCAGGTAAATAAGGTAGGTAATTAAAAAACTCAAATAAAGAACCCCACACAAGGATTGAACCCAAGACTTTTCAAGTTTTTAGAATTCATCTTTTATTTCTAGATCACATGCCATATGTGAAAAGGCTTGTTGTAATTTCTTAATTAAAAATTTAATCATGCCAAGATCCCTTATTTTGGAATGTGTATTAAAAAGTTATGAATGTTTTTTACATATGAAAGCATTTGGTTGAATGGTTAAGTCATTGTAACATCATTAAATTGTTTTGAGTTCAAAGTTCAAACCCAATGTAGGGAATTTTAACCTAAAGTTATTTTTCTACCTTTTACTTAATAGATTAATTATTTAAAGTGCATCTTGATTATTATCAATAATAGTTATCTTCACTTTTGGGGGATTATGACCATTAATATAGTTAATTTTTAGGGATGGCCTAGAATGATAGGTAAGAAGTCAATCATCTATTTTTTAAAAGGTGATAATTGCTTAATTGCTTAGAAAATAAAAGGTAACTTGGAGAGAATTTACAAAGGCCAACTAATTCAATTGGACTTCTTGTAATGGTGTTTTTTTTTGGTATAGGTTTTTTTTTCCTTGCTCTTTGGTCTTGGAATGTGAATTTTTCTTTGTTTTTTCCCTCTCATTCTTTTTTTTTTTCCTTCTTGGAGGGTAACCTTGGAGGGGGCTATTTGTATTTTCTTTTCACTTGTAGGTTGTTCATTATTGGGAGGAGAATTGTCTCATTAAAAAGAGGGGGAAGAATTCCTCCTTTTATATTTTTTGTGACCAAGTGGGCTTAATAAATACTAGTTGTGTTGTATTTTGATAATGTTGATTTTGGATTCTATGTGTATATTCTAATTGTACCTATTGATTAGGAAATAATTGATAGCTATTGAAGCAAGCTATTACTATTGTATTGTCATGGAGGTATATATTTGTTGGCATGTTGCACCAATATAGAGGAATGTAAAAATAGTTACCCTTGCAATGATTTTTCTATTGTAGGGTAGAATTACAACCTTTATCAAAACTATTTTTTCTTGTTTTATTCACACATGGGTTACATAACTTACTACCCTAATGATAAAGTAAAGTTAGTAGATGGTAGATACTTGGGAAAAGGTAATATTACCACTTAGTAGTAATTGGTTATTTTCTTCACCTTTGAATGTTTAATCTTTTTTGTTAAGTTATTTCACTAGTAATATGTAAGTAAAAGTAATAATTTTCTTTTTGTAGTTTTAATTTCTCCTTTCCTAGTATTATCATTATGTTGAAGGTGATTACCATGGAGGCTTATTTATAGGGAGCCTACATGATATATTTAGATTTTAAAAATATTTTTAATGTTGAGGATTAAGATGATATTTGTGGTTTTATCATTGATGAAATTCATCTTATCTAATAACCCCCCCCAAAAAAAAAATTTAAAATCATACATAAATTGGGTATTCAATTTTTAAAAATAATTTTCTCCGGAAAGATTGGACCAATTCTCACATTTTTAATAGAGATTAGAACCAATAAATTTCACAAAAAGTTGAAAATTGCCCAACATTAGTTAATAGCCATGACCACTATTATTATAATAAAATGGTGTAGTTGCCCACCAAAAATCACAATTATAATGATGTATTAACTTCATAAACGACATCATGTAACATATTCCAATATAACTCTTCGTTAAACACATATAAGCTGAAATTGTATAATTAATTATAAAAATAAAATAAGTCATCTTATTCAATTCATCATTCATGAATAAGGTGCAAAAATGATCACTTAGCTTATTGTTCATGAATGAATTTCATTCATGAACACATTCCCATAAATTTATTTCTTTATGGCATGTGATGTCATGCATGACCATAACATTGGGCTTGTAACCAAAGTTGACACAAGCCAAGGGAAATGAACTACAAAAGAGGCCAAACATCACATAATTCAAACACATTTTTTAAATGAATAATTAAAGATTGTGTGAAAGTGTAAAGGAAGAACTTTAATGACTTTAAAATATGCATTACTACATTTGGGGTTGGACTCCATTTTGAGATTTGTGTGACATGCCCCTAGGCTTCTCAAAAGGTAGTAATATAAATTTCCCAATCTTGAACTATAATGGAATGTTCTGACTTGTATGCTCCCTATCTCTTCACACCATAATAAAAAGGAAATGTGAAAGTTATAAGAAAATTATGACAAGTTTTTCAAGTTCACTTTATGCAATTGTATCAAATTGCACAATCCAACCAAATAGGTGGTGAATAGATGTTCCATTAGTTGTCATGTTTCCACCTTGTCTTATTGCCCACCAATGCCACTAGACAAACCCAAGGATGCATAATTCCAGTGACAAATTTTCTCAAAGCTAATATGTGGAGGATTTTCCATAATCCTTCATATGGTCATATGCCTTGAAATTCCAAATGGAATGTGGAGGACCACATGAGAGATTATGAAGGTGATTTAAATGGTTTTGCATTTCTTTTCTTCACCAAAAATATCTCGAATGACTTGTTATTATTGTTTTTCTTGTGTGTTTGTTCTTGTGGAATGGCAACATTTTTCATTGAATTTTCTTTGTCTTCATATGGTTTGATGAAAATGTTATATGTTTTGCTTTCATGGAATTGGAAATTGTGCAAGTTTTGGTATTTTTCAATAAAGAATTTTGTTCTATAATCGTTGGAGGATGTTGAAAGGTGAAAATTATTAACTAGTTGCATTGATCCATGACTTTTTGTGTCATTTTCTTTTTTCTCCTTTGTTTTCCCTTAAGCAAACCCTATTTCATCTCTTTAAATGCAATGAAACAAATTATAAAATGATAAATCAATTTTTGTAAAGGTTTCTAAAGCAAACATAAAGTTGTAGGAAGTTTGGGAACTTACAAATCTTTCAATTACATATGAAATATTTTTAGCGTTAAATAAGATTCAAGAGTAAGGTTTTTAATCATGGTTAAAATGGTGAAATGATGGGGCAAAACTTATAATCAATTAATTTTTAGGCAATTTGTGATATCAAATAATTATATCAAGGCAAATACACACTTGTATATATTGCATTTTTTTTCTAGCTTGTAAGGAAACAAAAAAAAGTTTTTGGAACTTTATGAAAGTTTTAGCATTAGTACATATGGTGGTTGCTACTATGCAATATTACAATTGTCAATTTTTTCCCATAGAATGAAATTTTTGATTTTGAATTCAATACTAAGTTCTAGGTGATGTTAGGATTTACAACCATATTGACCTATAACAAAAAAAAACCAAATCATCATTTCAAATTAACATATTGTTCTTTTGGTGTTTATCATCATGGTTCGGGTATTTTTTTGGGGTTATTATCTAAAAGTTATTTAAAAACAACCAAGCTTACATATTTGGAAATCCCTTTGTGATGTGTTGTCAATTTGCATCTTTAGTAGACTTGGCACATATTGTACATAAGTTGCATGTTTGGTTTTGGTGTTTCAAGTGGCATCCACATAGTCATTTTTGACAAAAAGGAAAATAAGCAAATGAGTATTATGTTTCAACTTTTTGTACAACAATGATCTTCACAATGAGAGCCTACTTGTTGAATCTATATGAAAACATCTCAAGTTTTGTTGCCTAGTTTAAGGTAGTGATTCAGCAAGGTAAAATAGAATTAAATGTAGGTCAAATATTAAATAAGGTAGAATGCATATGGTTAGTGAGTTGGCAATATGAAGACATTTCATTAGTTGAGGATTCAAATTACTTTTGGAAGGAAGAACTTAGGATGTAGTTCTAAAGATTGAAAAATACTAAAAAAAATAAAATTTACACACAGAAAAACTAAGACAGTTGCTAGAGATTATAATAGAGATAATAAATAGTTTAAACTTCTATTGGGTTTCAAACCACAAATTTTCATGTTTTCCATTTTTTATTTATGCACCTAATACTACAAATGTTTGAAATATTAGATTTTGAGTAAAGAAAATAGTAGGATATTAATGAGAAAACATAGAAACTATTTTGAACTAGGGTGTCTTTTATAACTAAATTATGAGATAACCATAGATTTTTATTATTGATAAAAATAGAGAATTTGGAAAAAAAACAGTAACTACAATGAAAAAATTGTGTGAAAACAATCTACAAAGAAAATCAAAATGAATAAAACCACAACTTGAGAACCTTAAAAATATTTTTGAAAGTATGATTCTATTTTCTTGTTAGTAGGCAAAAAGTAATTTTGGATAGAATTTGCGCATGCACCAAATTTCTTTAAACAATACTTGCACCATGCTCATTGAAGTCATTTTTGTTCTTTTTCATTGCTACAAATGACAAAAATTTCATCACGATATATTTGTTCTTGTACACATGTATCATTATACCACCAATAATAGATATTACAGAAGATTATAGAACATTGTCATTAAATGTGAAATTTAAAAAGTCCAAAATTTGAATATCATTTGGATGACAATGAAATGGGGCATTTAGAAAATGCTCCATGTTATTTTTATATAAAAGGGAGGTGTTATTTCCTTTCAATATGTAGTTGAATTTTGTAATTAATCTAGATCAAAAATTTATACTAGTCTTAAGTTCGAAAAAGCAAATGGAAAACACAAATGACACACTCCCAAGTCACTAGGTGAAACCCACTTGAGGGTTTCACAAAGTCTAGTTGCGAAAATTTGGACTTAGTAGCACACTCCCGGCTTCCAACTCTAGAAAGCGGTAGAGGGTCGAGTTGGGAGCCTAAGGATTAGACTAGGAAGAGGGACTAGTTTAGCTCGTGTGAATCTGCATCCAAAAACAACCCACAAAAGGATTAGTTTAGCATTCGGGACACCCTTGGGTGTTGGGATTTGCCATGGGCACTTGGACACACAAGACTCACCACAGCCCGGACTCAGGAGTAAGCCACCACCTTACTCCTTATAGTATTCTCTGCAGCTGGTCGCTGAAGTTACATCCAAATGGCACATTTTATTGGGAATCCTGAAATGGAGTCCCGAAACTGTCCCAGCTGGACTCCTGGAACTTTGAACAGCCATAACTCCTCGTCATGAGCTCGGATTGGGACGAGCCTTAAACCAAAGTTGTAGTTCTTGTCAAAAGCTTTCCAATGTCGTGTCGCACTCTTCAAGGCGACATCGGGAAGAGGTCGATTCCCGACTTTTAGTGGTCGAAAGTCAAACTGCCAGTTTGACTCCCGGCCCTTCTTTTGCCCATAACTTGGGCTGCAAATGTCCGAATGGCCAATACGAGGCCATTTTCGATATCTACGTTTCAAGACCTTTCCAATGACACCAAGAACGATTCAATGTGAGGTGTTTTGGGCCTTGCTGTTGAGCTCTAAACATTCGGGAGTCCCGGCAGACTCCAAACCTCCAACTTTTCCAAGTGTTGGGCCTCACCCCCACACTTGGCCAAAGTGGGGTTGCGACAGAAGTCATTTTTTTTCTTTTTCATTGCTACAAATGACAAAAATTTCATCACGATATATTTGTTCTTGTACATATGTATCATTATACCACCAATAATAGATATTACAGAAGATTATAGAACATTGTCATTAAATGTGACATTTAAAAAGTCCAAAATTTGAATATCATTTGGATGACAATGAAATGGGGCATTTAGAAATTGCTCCATGTTTTTTTTATATAAAAGGGAGGTGTTATTTCCTTTCAATATGTAGTTGAATTTCGTAATTAATCTAGATCAAAAATTTATACTAGTCTTGAGTTCGAAAAAGCAAATGGAAAACACAAATGACAAAAGGTTATATGGAGGTGTTAAAAGAAATGGAAAGTATCTAGGTTTGTACAATTTATTTCACACTTTAGAAAACAACATTATTGATCATCATGAAAAAAAATTCCAAAAATTGAAAAAACAAAGGAAGATGAAATTTTGACAAAGGAAAAGGACAAGGTAAACATATTGATTCATGAATAAGAAATGGGGATGGAAAAGGATGCTCTAAAAAATATAAATCAAATTTTTGTATTACAATTTCTTAATATTGCAATTTCATAATTGTGGAAGGATAAGTTCTTTCAATGATAGTGTTAACACATGTAAATATCAAACTATTGAATTAATATCTACACAATAAATCATCACTTGTGGTGCAAAGCACCATAAAGCCCAAGTGTGATGTCAAAAATCTATTTATGAAAGAAGGTAGTTTGTTTAGTATTGTAATTCTTAAATCCACCAAACCGAGATGCTTCAGATCATGTTTTTGGTGTCTTTGGAAAGCTCCTAATGAGGAGGGGTGCATGGGTTTGGTTCCATGACATTTGGACTTGCGGTGCAAAAGTTCTTCAATATTGAATGATTTCTTCATTGAAAATCAAAATAAAATGTTGCTGAAAACTTCAAAGGAATTGGAATGTGCCTTTGGTGTCGTTGGAAAGATTTTGATGAACATGATTTAATAGAATTTATTTGGCAAGATTTGGATTCAAATGGTGGGAGATATTGATTTTCAAGTGATTTATGCCACTAAAAATTCAAAAAATAATAATTTTCTTTCATATTTGGCTATTCAAAAAATTGATACATACATTGCCAAACAATGTTCACATGTTGAGTTTCCCAATGGATTCACACTTGGGCCAATAGCACAAGCCACACTAGTGAACATGGAATGTACTTTTAGGATGACATATAACATGGTGTGTGCTCACACATGTGTTTTGATTAAAACATATATAATTTATAATTAGTTGCCCATGTGTTTTCAATTTTCACAAGCCTAATGGATTCTTTTGTTGTCCAAGTTTTCAATAGAAATATGAAAAGGGATTTGTCATACTTTTTGTTTAAATTATTTTTTTTAAACAAATTTTGCCACAATTTCAAGTTTAATTTTTTTTTGTTTTATGTTTAGTTTATTCTGCACATGCATTAACATAATTGTTTCTTTAAGTTAAAACTACATTGTAAGCATCAAATTTCCATAAAAGTTTCAAGAAAAAAATTTCAACTTTAATGAATATAAACTTCGCTTACAACATAAACACAAAAACTTTGAAATTTTTAATATAAAATAATATGTGTCGAATGATGATTGTTGGTGAATAGCTCAATTGCATTAAAACTTCATTCATTTTTTTGGTGTAATCCTTTTGACCAAAGCCTACATACATTTAATGTAATGCAAATTTTTAATCCTAGATGTTATTATCACTTGGACCTAGTTGCAAAGAATGAAAAAAAATGTCCAAATTTTTTTAAGATTTTCATTCCCATATTTCAAGTTGATAAATTACTTGTAATACCATTTGATAAATGTAATGGAATATCAAATTCACTTGCAGAAAGTTAAACAAAATTGGGATTAGTGTGGTTTGAACCCAATTCTAAATTGAAATCACCATAAATTCATCATATTGACACTTGCAAGGAATATTATTTATTCACATAATAAACTATAAAAGTTCCCTCATAATTACATTGAAATTGTTAATTTTTAAAATTTCCAAAAACTTTTGGGCATCCTTTTGAAATCTAGAAATCCAAGGTGTCTAGAAATTTTGAAAAGACATACTTTTAAGGAGATGTAATCCATTTTATTTTTTTTCCAAATTCCTTAAGTAGGCCTATTAGCAAGGATCCCTAATGTCTATCAATTAACATTAAATGGTGATTGTCCTAGGTGGATTGTAACAATTTTACAAAAAAAATTTAAATAATGACCTAGGAAATGCTTAGTTTAAGATTTGGCTACTTCAATTATTTCTATTTTTTAAATGGCCAAAATCTTGAAAAATGACAATTTTTTCATGTTTGTTCTCATTTTTGTAATATTTTGCCAAGCTGAAAAATTTGCAAAAAAAAATATTGATGTAATGCATTTGAAGCATGCATCTGGCTAAGTCCAAAAAAAAGTAAAATGGTTTCAAACATTGATTAAATTTAAATTGAACACCTATTGTTCTAAATGCCCAAAATTCCTTGAGACATTTGATAATTTATAAAAATTCAAACAAAAACAAATATCAAAATATATATGTGATTGGGCCATGTGAACCCAATACCTTATAACCATTTTTTTAATCTTTCAAATCCCACAAATAATAAACAATTCAAATATGATCTTTTAGTTTCAAATTAGGCTATATATATTTTGGACTCTTCAAAAATCATAACTCAAGGTAAGGAATGTGGAATGTGTGTTTGAGGGTGAAAATAAATTGATACCATTCTTTTCTTTTAAAAAAAAAAACTGAATATTTAATTTCCACAATGTTTTGTTAAGTTTGAAGCATACCCTGAACTTGAATTCTTGGTTTTCCCCAAGTGTGGTAATTACATTTAAAAATTTCATCATAACAAATTTTCCACTTGATCATCAACAATCATGATGTCAGAACAAGGACTGCATTGTTGATTATCATGATGTTACATGTATAATGATATGTGGATGTGTGTGCAACACCTTTTAAATGTCTTCATACGTGCAAAACATGTATTTAGTTACAAATCTTGAAAAAAAAATATACAAGTCATCAAGATGGGATCTTTTTTATGCGATTTACCCAATTTACATAGTCAATTTAATTAAATATACATATATCACATTAAAAAATTTAGGAAATATTTTTACATAGGTACCAAATATTTCTATAAATTGATAATGATTATTCTTATATATTGTACCTTTACAATACATTTTATGAGATGTAAATATTTCATTCCATGTTTCATTAAAATTTGGGTGAAATTAAAAAAATTAATTGTAATCAAAGTGGCTAACCACCTAATGATTGGAGACCAATTGTTATTGACATAGTGAATCACTGAGTTGAATATAAATTTACATTTATGTATTATCAATTTTATTTATAATATTGATTTTATTTTGATAAATATTTCCCATAATTTTAAATTATAATGTTCATGTTTTTTTTTCCCCCTAAAAATCATATTTGTTGATAGAAAAAACATATATACATGGCATATGTTAGTAGCAAGAATGAACAATGGTTTCCATGGCCACAAGGCAATGGTTTTACTAGTCAATCATCACATGACTTTGTAATACAATGTGTCAAAATAATATGCTTTCATGACTTGATTTATCAATATAACTACCTACCCACCTATATTTATGAGCACCTATCTATATGAATACCTCGTTAACTACCTATAACATCATTAAACCTACATACCTACCCATGACCTAACTACTTACTCACAACCTTTTTATTTATAAATAGGCCTTTCTAAACTAAACTTTTACAAGTTTTACTTTGGTTATGCAAAATGGTTTATAACTAACATAAATAAAAGGTAGATATTAATATTCCCCACATTTTAACCAATTTTGTTAAATTAAAAATACGAAATATATGTGTATGAAAAATATTCTACACAATGAATATTGAGTAATACAAAAAATAAACTTGGATATATTATTTCAACTATAAATGAACAAGATAGTTATATAATGACATAGTCTTAACAAAGGGCATATATTGGCACTATTTTAGGTAGGGTGAACAAAGTTCTATTTTAATGCATTGGGTAATGAATTCAATTAGTGAATACCACTTACATAGTTTCTTGGTAATTATGTTAGAACATTGTAGTGATGACGATAGTTAAAGTTGGTATATGTGACTTCAAGTATAATAAAGGCCAATGGTATGGTTGTCAACTTGACAATTATGAAACATTCCATATGGAATTCCAAGTTTAATTACCTCCTTTCACCAATCCACCTATATGACATGAAAAGGAAAATTACCATGTGTTTTTTTCATAATTTGGTTGAATTCCATTCCAACCAATTCATTTCAATTGAATTTGAATTAAAATTAAAATTGATTTGAACTCATTTGATTTTGAATGGAATTTGAATGCAATGTCATTCCATATTTTCATTCAAATAGTACTTAATTTTCACATAATTAAAAAAAATCCCATTATTTCATTGTCATTGGTAGTATGTAATAATGTGAAGCTCAACTTTTTGATAAAATATTATTATACCCTATTGGTCAAAAAATACTTTGTTGATTAAAGTTGATCAATGTAAATTCTAACAATGTAAATTTTTTGCATCCAATTTTGAAGCGGTCATCATTTAAATATCATGACAAAACATTGTAATTGTTTAATTTCCACCTAACCTTTGACCTTAAGTATCAACATCATTTAATAATGATTAATCAAATGGGTGACTTGTATTATAAGAAACTTGGTCATTTTATGCGATACGGAACATTTGAACCCATAACCATTTACAAAATAACCATTGATGTTAACCACTTGTAATTTTGGTTCAAGGCTTCATTGATAAATGGATATGTGATTATTGACCAATCCCCAACCTTGCCAAGCTATTTTGTTTTACATATTGATTTTTTTTCAAAAGATGATACATGTGTTTTGAAATTCATTGCAACTAGGCCCAAATTGTGAATATTACAATATGTAAAAATTGTATAACACCTTACAAAGGAAAAACTTCAAACATTATCATTTGCATCATATAAATAATAAAGGAATTTGATGTGAGTTAAACAAAAAAATAACCCATACCAATTCTCTGCAAATTCCTTATTTGTTTAACATAATGGAGTCCATCCTTTCAATCCCTTGGACATTATTGGTGGGGCCTATTTTGTGGATGCCTTATTCAACTTCATAGAAATCAATAGTTCATAACAAATTATGTCATTTCTTACTCATAATTTATCCAACAACACATTAATCCCTTCCATCATAATGTTTGTCAAAACCCCTTCCTAATAATGAATTATCTCTAAACTCCTTTTCACCAATTCAAATTGGATTATCACAAAGGTGGAGTCATAATAAAACGAGCAAAAAGGATGTCAGATGATGGAAAAAATAATCAAAATTGGAGGAATATTTATGTTTTACCATTTAAACCATGACAATCATGGCAAGTTGTTCCATTATCATTCATATGAACGTCAAGGAATTCACACCAAAAATCCATTTGATAAAATTTTAAGTTTAAATTTCAATTTAAGACCTTTGAAATGAACACCTATTGCATTAGAAGGAATCAATTTTACAAAGGACTATTAAAAGGACTCATGTAATTTTAAAAAATTGGTGGAAAAAAAATTTAAATAGATAAAAACCTATTAGCCACATTCAAAAAACACTCATATCTTAAAATATGTGGAAATTTAAAACTTTAAGAATTCAATGAACTTTCCAAAATTAATCCAAAATTTTAGAACTTCAAATGTCCTTTATCACATATAAATGGAATATAATATACATGATGTGCAAAAAAAAAAAAAGTTTATTATACAAGAAAACACTAAAAATTTTAATATCAAATTTTGGTTATGATTTGAAATTGTTATCAGTTTTAAAAACAAAACACTAAATTTACAAGGAATCAAAACATTTTCAAAAATTAATTTTTATTCCAATTATAACAATTTGCAAAAACAATTGTTCAAAAATTCATTTGTATGAAAAAGTTATTTTTGGGCAAAAGGACATGCAATCCTTTTTTGAAGTAATGTTGTTTGTTTTTTCTTGTTTATATCCACACCACTCAATTTTATTGAAGAAAATTCTTATCACTTGCATTCCCCTGATTTCACCTTCACTAAAAGATTAAATAAAAATAAAAGCAATGACAAAAATTCTATCAATTCTTTAAAAACTACAAACAAACAACCTAAATTCCTATAATGCACCACACTCCCACAACCTCCATCCCCTTTTCTTTATTTTTTTTTCTTTTCCAAATTTCAATTCACCAATCCAAGTTTAATTTGTTAACCATCTCCCAATTCTTATCTTTCTAAAACTTTAGAAATCTTTCATTCAACATCCCCATCTCCCCTATTTGATTGTTCTTGTATCTTCTTTCTTCTATAACTAATCCTCTTTCACTCAACCAAGCCCATGAATCCCAAAAATAACACTATTGCTTATAGATTTGCTTTTATCGCCCCATGTCCCTCTTCTCCCCCCATCCTCTCCTTTGTCTATCCTTTTGTGTCTATGTCTTTCAACCATCATGTTACCTTCTAACTTCTTCTCTTTGCTCTAATACAATTCTAACTTTTTTTCATGTCCATTTCAAACTTTCAAAAATTCAAAAAGCATAAAAGAAGAAATTATGAAAGGACTACACTTCGAAAACTAAAAAAACAGCTAGGATTTGAGAAGTATTTTAAAAAACATTATCTCAACCCTAACAAATGTTATTATTTGAATGTATCACCTATCATAAATCTACCCATCATTACATTTACCCTTGTACACCCCAAAATAAAATTAAAACAATTATCATCCAAAAATTACCAAAGGGTTATGTTTAGAACTTGGCTAATTAAGCCTTCTTAATAATAACATTTAACTAACCTAAGAATTAAACTAACTAGTTTCGCCTTATTGTGATTTTAAATGTCCTAGGAAATCCATCACTTAATATTCATGCATAACAATATGCTTTCAACATCCCAAATGCAAATTGAGATTCATCATAGATTCTATCTGAATTTTACACAAATTATATCTTTTCTTAACTTTTTTTTATTTTACATAGTCATTTTTTAACCTCTCCACATAAAATGTATTGAATTCACATGTTATCAAAAAATTCAAAATTCAATTATGAAAGTTATGTGATTTGGTGTTGCAAATTTTGAAAGATGATAATTAATTTGGATTATAATTGGAATTGTAACCTTAACTAACATGAACATACAAACCTAGTAAATACACATGTACCCATTTAAATGTCGTAAAAGCCATTCTTTTTAGACACAATTATTTCATTGAAATAATTCTTTGGATGTGTAAAACTTGTTACAATATTTCAATCTTGAAATTTCAAAGGGTTATACTTAACGTTTTCTTGGTAAAACTTTGCATTTTAAAACTTGAAAAGTACAACTTTGATCCATACACAAGGTTTTTCTTTTTAAAAAGGGCCATAATTTGCCAAATTTTAGTTTCTACTAAATATTTACATTATATATGTACTAAATGATTGAAAATTAATTAAATGTTCAACATTGGGTCCATGTGTTATGGTAATTTATACATAAATTTCAAATTTTACTTTAAATAATTGGGACTTTGAATATTAATTTTCAAACTGCAAATGTATGTTGGGAGTTTAAGATTAATGAATTTTTTATCTCACAATATATTTTTGTTAATTTCATTTTTATGCCTTTCAGTTACTTTAAATCCAATACATTATCTATTTCAAAATTTTAATTGTGAATCCAAGGATGGGTTCTCATTAAAAAAAAACTATTCATAGGTGTATATAATATGTGTTTTCATCATCTTAAGATTTTGAACGATACACATAATGTGAAAAATATTGGAACATGTGTGTAAAAATAAAAGTTAACTCACAAATATTTTTAAATGAATTGCATTGAATTTTTTAAATATATAGTTTTAAGTGTCTTAATTACATGGTCAAAATAATCTTGTCTTTTCCCAATTTTGTGATGTTCTTCAATTGGCAATCATCCACAACAAATTGGGCAATATTCAAACTATGAAAATACACAAATTTAGAGCACCCTTTCATGTTGTAAGTAGTTCTTGTGATTTTGTGTGAATTTTTCATTAAAAAATTTGGTATTCTACCAAATTTTTTCACAAAAATCAAGGAATTTGTGACTTGATATTTTTTCAAAATAATTTTTGGGCAATGGGAAAACTTCATGAAAAAAAATCAGGTTAAAGCAAGATAAAATACACATGAAAAACACACATCTCCATTTAAATCTTGTTTTGTCCATATGATGTTACAATAAAACATCATCAAATTGAGAAAAATTGTGTGTGAAGTACAATTCATTTATTCTATTCAATTAAAAGTTTATAGAAATCTATTTCCAAAAAATAAAAAAAATGAACCTAAAATATAGATGAAAATTACATTTGAAATTAATTCAAGTTAATAAGTGTTCAAATGTATTTCTATGTTAAGAAATTTAATGAAATAGATATGTACTAAGCTATGATATGAAAAGTGCCATATATTTGACAATGTTATCAAACAAAATTCATTTTTTCATTCTTAAAACATATTAGGCACCTACTTGAAACAAAAGCCCACATTGCAAAAGTAAGCTTGAAAAAATATTTGTATTTTAAAAACTTACTAAAAGCTCACTTTTACAATGTGAAATCTGAAAATTAATGCACATTAGTGAAGAGATACATTATCTTTGATCATTTAACTAAAAACATTAATGCTCCATAATTTTATGATGGATTTTTTTACTACTTCACGTCTATTTGCATCCAAGTTTATCTCTTTTACATCCTATGAACAATGTTGGAAAAAAAAATGTATCAAATGACATTGTTGAATTTAGAAATTTTGACATTTTGATATTGATTACTTAATATATGACCTTATTTTGAACAAGTGCCAATGGGTTCAATTCACAATGAAATCAAAGTAGATCAATGTTTATTTTGGGGTGAATTTTCACCACTTGGCCTCAAGAGAAAAAAAAATGTGATTCATCAAACTTGGATCTTTGTAGAAAAAAGTGCAAAAATTGCAAGATTTCAAGGGAGGAATTTATGGAAATTGTCATATTTAGACAATATCTTCCAATATGTTGCTAAATATATATTCAAATTTAAAATTTTCTTTTTTTTTTCTTTTATGAATTGTAGCCAAATTTATTTAGTTTTTCTTGGGATGATCCGAGCCAATGTGGCAACGTCACAAAATTGGAGTTTTTTTTATAATGTAGATGTTGAATATTTTAATTAACCAATTATAATGGGGGTGTAATATCAACTAATCAATAAAATTCAATGAATATTTGGTAGTTATTCCTTGATGAAAGATTAGGCAATCATGTTGCCCTATCATGGCAATCAAAAAATGATCACTTTCAAATGCAAATGATAGTTATTTCATAAAAATAGGGGACAAGTGTTGTTGATTACCATTTACTTAATGAACTATGTGTTTCATTACCTCTTCATTATTATTATTTTCAATACTTTAGAATATAAATTTTTGTTATGCAAATTTAATTATGAATGTTTGAATGGTATCTCATGAGAATATGTATTTTATTTCAAAGATGTATGAACATAATATTTTCATTTGAAGCCATGGTTATATATTAGAAAATTGTTGCAATTTGCAACAATTTGAATAAGTTTTGGAGTTATTTTACATTTTATGCAAGTTTTTTTGTTTGTCAATTTTTACAATTGGGATATTCATTTTTAATTATTGCAATTTTTATTTATTTTTTGAAAATCCTTGTTGAATGGAAACACCATTAAATTTAATTATTTTATGCTTATGACAATAATGATTCCAAACAAGGAAAAATCCTTCCCTCTTCCTCTCCTCCCTCTTTCTATTTTTCTTATGTTCCCCTATGGTTTTCAATAGTTCCTCATTATTTATGTCAAAGTTTCAAATGGCAGTTTTTTTGTGTCCATCTAAATGTGTAAAAAAAAAATTTAAGAAAATAGACTTGGAAGAGGTTGGTTATTAAATTATTTGAGTGACAATGTTTCATTGGAACTAGTTTATGTACAATGGGTATTTTGGTGATCATCATGATGACAATTTCAGAATCATTCTAAATTATAATTTGTCATAGATCAAATTTCATTCTAGAATTGTTTCTTGTTGTTTATTTTGCACCCTTTCAATGTTCCTTTTTTTTTCTTGTCTATTTATATGTTGTTGTGAACTTATTTAATGAATTAGACTTTCATTGACATTTTGCCTTCCAAATCAAAAATGAAAACATATCAATGGAACAAAATGACAAATAGTGAGATTTATAAAATTTTATCTTTTGAAAAGACCAAATTGGTTACAACAAAATTATTATGTCCACAAAAATAAATTTAATCATTGTCACTAGTAATGCGAAATAGTGTGGAGCACAAATTTTAATGTAAATGTCATGAAAAGGCATATTATTTTGTCTTTTTAAATTCATGTAAGTGGGTAAGGAAAAGGATTATTTGGATGCGGCCAGACATAGTCATCACTTTTTTGAATTAAATTTCCATTGAAATATTGCTATATTGTTTTAATTGGTTTTGTAATTCTATATATATGATGTGTGAGAATCTTGATACAAATAATAACAATAATAATAAATAAATGTTTGAAGGTTGTGTGAAATGGCAATTGTGGTAATATGGTATTTATGTTGAATATTTATAATCACATAATAGGTAACATAAGAAACAAGGAAAGTTGAAAAATTGAACAATGGTGAATGAATATCTTGGGAGATTTTTTATGTATCAATTGATTTTGATATTTTGATAATTTGGAAAGGGCCCAATGGGTTTGGCAATGATCCACATAAGACAATTGAAAATGGTTCCCATGTCTTAAAAAGCTTTGACATTATGGACTTTTATATGGCAATAATGCCCACATTTTTATTAAAATACATTAACAAGACATTTACTATGCACATTAAATGTGATTGAATTGCAATTCCTTTCAATTGTGATCATCATAATTTGAACTTGACTCAATGGCTTCTCAGCATAGAGAAAAATGAAAATGCAATACTTGTGATTATGTTGTTATTCATTTTTTTAATTCAATGGATTCATATATTTTGGTGATAAAAATATCAAATATCTTTTCAATGGAAAAAAATAAGGAAAATATTAAATGTGATTTAATATATTTTTTTTCAATAAAAACCTATTTTTCAAGCTACATGAGATTGAATGGCTTTTACATAAATAAATGGGGTCATTTAGTTAGTAGGTTAAACAAGATCAAATGAGTCTCCAATAAGTAATAATTGAAAAAATAATGTAATTTTTTAAATTTAGTTTTTATATTTGAAAGCACCTCTTCTAATAAAATTTCCCATTTTCAATTTCAAGAGTCTTACAAGACACTTTTGTGAGAATCTTAAATTTGAAAATATCTTTACATTTGAGAAAGGGGAAGGAACTAGTCTTTTTTCTAGGAGAAATTCTCAAAAGGTGACATTAATTTTTGTTGTGGTAAAAAAAAAAATCAAATTAAAAACTCCCCATATTTTGCCCTTTATTTCTTATTTGGGGATGTGTGTCATTGCATCTATGCTTACATCTTGCTAATGTGTTAATTGTCCTATACAAAAGTGTCAACAATTAAGTTAAAATATGTCTATGGATGTTTGCCATTGTTGCTAAACTAAAATGTTGGATAACATTGAATCTCAATGAAACTCTTCTTCAATTTAAGGGCCGAGCCAAGGGTGATTTGAATCCAAAAACCCTCTCAATGGGGTTCTTTGTTTCATACATTAACTTGTTAATTGAACTCCATAAAATTAATTTTCCCCATATATTCAATGTTTGGTTTGAAAAAGGCTTAGTTAAATTTCTCTGATATAAAGGATGACATTATTTATATTTTTAAAAAAAAATATTTATTTTTATGACCATGTTTTAACCCTCCTTGACCATGAAGGTTAATTCATAAATTTTCAAGCAACAAAGTGGAAATTATTTAATTCAAAATGATTTTTATCATTGGAAATTAATTAAATTTTACAAAATTATTATTTGAAACCAATCAATGTCTCTTCATCATATTGACAATTAAGTTTACATTTGTCTATCATGTCACATGAAAAAAATGCATGGAAAGTCTCCCATGGGTGATCCTATTAATCATCCTCTCATTTAACCATCTCAACTAATCAATTTGACTTTTCATGTCGCATGAAGAAATGCATGGGAGTCTCTCATATTTGCCATTTCATTATTAGCCTTTCTATTTGACCTTTCACAACCCAAACGATAACACCCTTTCACATCTCAAACCTTAACACTTAAAATCATTAACATTTGAATTCACATTTGAACAAATAATTTTTTTCATAATTGAATTTATTTTTGAAAATCCCATTTGGGGAAATATCACAATTGTTCACTTGGGCACATGGTGCCATAAGACCAATGTCACAATAACAACCCCGAACTTCATGGGGAAGGTTCCACATTTTGGGGATATTAATTCCGGTGACAATGGTAACATTGGATCTAGCATAGTTTCATTTGAATGAGATTTCACACCAACTTGAACTCAACATTTGTGAAACTTAATTTTCACAAAATCAACTCAAATTTTCATGATTTCATTTTCACTTGTAGCGGGGAGCCCAACTAGTTATAGGACCAATGTCACAATGTTGACACCACCTTCATATGGTTCCATACATAGGGGAAGTTTCTTATGATTTTAAAGGTGCTTCTTCTTATTTCTCACCATAAGCCATAAAATTTTGCCAAGTTTTCACATAAGAAAAAAAAAACCTTCAAAGGAGAGAAAAGGGCATTTGGGATTCAAGTTAGGGCCCAAGGCCATTAGCTATCACCCCATTATTTGGGGAACTTAGGGTAAAATACCTTACCCAACAATTCTTACTACATATGTAAAAAATTGGTAGAATTTTTTTTAGTGTATGAGTGTAATGCCCTTACCAAAAGGGCAAGGTACCAAACTAAGCAAAATATTCCATCATTTTAATTTGGGGTTATGTTCCCATATGGTTTTTAATAATCGATCACTATTTATATCAAATTGTTCATGACCATGTAAAAATGCAAGGGAAAAGGTTTGAGAAAATAGGATTGAAAAAGGTAAATTATTATAATATTTTAATTCCAATGACATAGGAATTGGTTGATACGGGGTTCTTTGCAAAAAGTTTTGTATGTTGTTTTTACATGATCATTCTAGTCGTATGGTCGTCCTTGGGCCATTTCAAAGACAATTAAAAAAATAACTACCTCATTTTCAAGCTTAACTATTTGATAACCTTTTTTTTTTCCTATCCATCAATATGGATATTAAAAAAATAAAATTAATATATGTCTTTTCATGTCCATGAAATGTATATTAATTTAATTTAAATTAAACATGCAACACCCTCTCATTGAGACATCTTTGAAATAACAACAAGCCCTTGACCTCCAGCCTTGGGGGGCTCAAGAATGCCCCAACCCTCAGGTTAACTATCCTTCATTTAAGCTTTCCTTGGAAAAACAAAGGAGGAAGCTTGTGCTAAAGGGTGCCTCCTCTTGTTCTCGAACAAAAAATCAACCATTTAAAATTCTACCAAAATGTTAATGCAAGTTTTAAGGTGCATTCACACCTAATATTGTTAAGTCAATGTTAAGTGAAAATCTAGGTGGCATCTTAGGTGGTACCCAATGTTAAATTGGCGTACAATGTTTAATATTAACTGAATATTAAACTTAACATAAAATCTTTGGGGTAAATAGGTTTAGGTTCTAAATGAGTAGCTTGGTGTTAGGGTGACTTAACACTAGAAGTCCTTAAACACCAAGTGTGAATGCACCTTAAGGACCTTGAACACGGCAATTTGGGGAAATTCATTCATTTTGCTAACAACCTTCGAGTTAGCATAAGGTTTAGTGGCCTCTCATTGGCTCAATGGTACTAGAACTACTCCTTACATGGATGAAAAGGGGCACCTTGATCGGAACTACTCCCTAACATGGATCCCTAGGGTTGTTCTCATGGGGATGATGACCCTAGGGATTTCCCGGGTGCATAAAACCCTAGGGTTGTTCTCATGGGGATGACACTAGGGATTTGCGGGTGCATAAAACCCTAGGGTTGTTCTCGTGGGGATGACCCTAGGGATTTCTCGGGTCCATAAAACCCTAGGGTTGTTTTGGTAGGGATGACCCTAGGGATTTCCGGGTGCATAAAACCCTAGAGAAATAAAAAGACAATGGTGTGCGGAATACCCCAAAAGAACTTCTTTTTTCTTTTTTTTTGGGTTTTAGGCTTTTTTGGGGGGAGGGGGGGTTGGTTGAAAGTCAAAAGCAATTTCCCGGAAATTGTGGGAAGAGTAGTGAGGGAGGGAGGGAGCGAGGGAGGCAGCGAGGGGTCCGAGGGAGGAGGAGGAGGAGGAATTAGGGTTAGGAAAACAGGGACTTGGTCGTGCTGCTTGTTGATGCGGGAGGAGAAGAGGAAGAAGAAGAAGGAGAAGAAGCAGCAGAGGAGGAGGAGGGAGAGGAAGAAGGGAGTGGCGATGGATGGGGTAAGGTAGCAATAAATTGCTACAAGAGTTGCAACAAGCAGCAGCAGCAGCAGAAGCAGTTCGTCATCAGCTTTCGCAACGGTGCCAGCGTTGGAGCTTTCCTACAGTTGTTGCCCTCGCATATGCTTTCCCCCGCACACTTGTGGTTGCGCATTCACCTTCCATTTGCTCGCATCGCCTGCCCCCTCATGGACCCCATCCTTATTACCTTGCCCCCAAATGGACCCTAGCATCCTTTAGCTTCTTGTGATCATTCTAACAATACCTATTGGGTTTTGTTTGTCACTCTCTTTAGAGCCTTTTGCTTTCTCCTTTGTCTCCTTCCGCCTGTCCCTTCTACCCCGGTGGTGAAAAAAATCTTCTGTTTACATTCCGGAAGCTGGTGTACAATCTGTACCAAGCACAATGACAGTCATAGCGGCCTCTCCCGATGTGCGTATTGTGACTTCGTTGCTTCGCTCTCTCTCTTTGTTCACAAGTGTTTTTGTTTTTTGTGTTTTTTTTTTTTTTTTGGGGTTCTTCGGGATGCGTTGACCATTGGGTTTTTTTGGGGTTATGATACTTGTAGCATACTGGATTTGCTCACTAGGTTTGGGGGATTTTTCTGAAAATTGGGGTTGTGGGATCTGCGCAGGAAGACGATGATATGCTGGTGCCTCCTCAAGATTTCAACGAAGGTGTGGAACCGATGGAAGGTGGGTCCCTCCCTTGCCTGCCCTACTACATGAACTTACAAATTCATCTGTTTGGGGTTTTTTTCTTGGGGGCCTTCCTCTGCAAATCGTAAAAAGCAAGAGACAGAGATTCTTTGTTAGGTCTATGTGCGCCCTGACTGTTGTGTCAAGGGCATGACAACAGGAATGCAAGAATCTGATGCTTTCTAGATTAGGTCATGATTGTCACATTTTAGTCACATGGACTAATGATGAACCTATGAATTTCATGATTGTCTCTCATGGCTGCCAAGCTGAAGTACACCATGCTTTTTCACAAGTGCGCAATGGTGGAGTGAATCCTCTAGTAGGCTATGATCAACCGAGAACAAGTGAGAACATGGTCATTGTATGGTAGGACCCAATTGCACTAGCAGATATCAGGCATCGTGGGCAATAGCTTCAAGCATGTATTCAGATCCACCTTAATTTAAGCCTGAGGTTGGGAAAGGACTAGTTTCCCTAGCACAATGATCAATGTTCTTAGGGCTGGCCAGTAAGCATATTCAGAGTGCATCTCTTTCCCTACAGTACTGTTCATGAGGATGCCTTACCTGAAGACAATCCTCAGGAGTGAATGTAACAGATTGAATAGTGATGGAGTTGGGTGTTGAATTGTTGCTGAACTGATGATTGGTGTTTCATAGCTTGCTATTCTGCAGAGTTTGGTTCTGATTCTTCCCTTTCTCAGAGAGTACCTTCTGATTGGCATATGAACTATACCAATTTGAGAGGATTTGCAAGCATGTAACTCTAGGTTTGATTGTTTGGTGCAGTCTTAGGACAGGGAGAGAGAGTTCCCACAGTGGAGAATCAGCCAGTCATCGATGACCCATTGACAGGGAAGTTTGCATGGACAATAGAGGGCTTCTCTAAGATTAATATGCGGAAGCATTATTCTGAAAGCTTCACTGTTGGAGGATTCAACTGGTAAGCACACATTGCTACCAACTAAAATGGTCCCAAAGATGACCAGCTTGCAACAGGCTGAGTGATCAATTGGCTATAGCAGGATATGTGATTTGCTGACAAGGAGCAGAAAGAAGATTCTTTTCTTGTAAAGAATACCATGTATAATGGGGAATAATCTAGTAACGCTGATATTTAGTATTCTGTAATTGTGCTTCAGTATTCTCATTTCGCAGTTAGACCTGGAGGAGAGGAACTCAGCTTTGTGTATTATGTAATCTTGTATACTTCCTTTTAGTTGCAAGTGCTTCTCTTTGAGCTGCTCAAGAAGCCTCTAACCTTGGTGCAGAAAGACCAGCATCTTGTATTTTTGTTCTTTATTTGAATTTTCCTTGGAACGTATTCTGTCCTGTTGATTGGATCTAATATGGCTACCTGCTTTGTCAGAGAAAGACTGAGGTGTGCTGCCTTGTGGGTGCAGGCGTGTGTTGCTGTTTCCAAAGGGGAACAATGTTGATCATTTGTCACTGTATCTTGATGTTGCGGATTCTGCCTCTTTACCTTATGGATGGAGCAGATTTGCACACTTCAGCTTGGCTGTTGTCAACCAGTATGATCCTAAAGCCACTGTTAAGAAAGGTCTGGCTTCTTTGTGGACATCTCCTGTAGAACCAATACCAATCTGATTCCCATGGTAAAACCTTGCTGATGGAGAAAGTACTGTTGTCAGTTGATGCAAAAGAGCCTAATGGTAGGTCATGCTTAAATTTTGGCCTTGACAACCTCTAGCATCCTAACTGGCTTTTGGTCCCATTGGCAGACACACAGCATCAGTTCAATGTCCGGGAGAGTGATTGGGGTTTCACATCTTTTATGCCTCTTCAAGACCTATATGATCCTGGCAAAGGATTCTTGCTGAATGACAAAGTTATTGTAGAAGCAGATGTGAATGTCCGAAAACTGGTTGACTACTGGGCATATGATTCCAAAAAGGAGACTGGTTTTGTTGGTCTGAAGAACCAGGGAGCTACATGCTACATGAACTCTCTCCTGCAAACTCTCTATCATATTCCCTACTTCCGCAAGGTTTTTTTTTGCCCATCCATTTCTGGTGATAGAGAAGGTGGTTGCAATCTTGTGAATGCTATTTTAAGAAGTATGTTTCACCACCATAGATAAACCCATTATTCCGTGTGCTACTTTGGCTCTTCTCTTTGCTGATATGTTGATGCATGGGTACTTGAATCTTAGTTGTGTAGTAACTTTTTGTCCCATTCTTACCAGGCTGTGTACCATATGCCAACTACTGAAAATGATGTACCTTCCAACAGCATCCCACTGGCGTTGCAGAGCCTGTTTTACAAAATACAGTACAGCGAGACAAGTGTTGCAACAAAGGATCTCACAAAATCATTTGGATGGGACACATATGACTCTTTTATGCAACATGATGTACAGGAGCTCAATCGGGTTCTTTGTGAGAAGCTTGAAGATAAAATGAAGGTATGGTTACCTTCTCCTGTCCGATGGGTCACATAGCTTCTCTCTGGTAAGCTCCTTGCTGAGGTAGGTTGTGTGAGATTTTGGCAGGGAACTGCTGTTGAAGGCACAATTCAGCAGCTTTTCGAAGGGCATCATATGAACTACATTGAATGCATCAATGTTGATTACAAGTCAACACGCAAGGAGTCATTCTACGGTACACTCGTTTTTGCTGTGGTGGATGGAGGCTATAATTCACAGTTTGGTGCTTTATTACCTCCCATTTTTTGAGTTACTAGATATGCAGAGGCTGATGTATTTTTCCTTGCAGATTTACAACTTGATGTCAAGGGATGCAAGGATGTATATGAGTCTTTTGACAAATATGTGGAAGTGGAAAGGCTTGAGGGAGACAACAAGTACCAAGCTGAGCAGCTTGGTCTGCAGGTCAGATCCATCATGAGTGGGTTTTGTTTCTGCTTTGCTTCTCACATGGAAACCTTGAGGGATGTTAGCCACATACTTGAGGAATTAGCATGTATTGCTACATGTAATTCCTCAAGTACTTATGCCTACTAATTGCCAACCAATCTGTGGAGGGAGGTTAGCTGCATGTACTTGAGGAATTAGTATGTAGCAATTCAGACAGTCTGATCTCACACTTGTAGATAGTATGGCTGTGCCTCATCTTTTGTGCAGGTCAATGTAAGAATGAAAAGATGTTTTTCAGAGAAAGTCACAGGTCAATTTTTGAAGCCTTGACAGTTGGTTGGCTTTTTATGTTTGCAGGATGCTAAGAAGGGAGTTCTTTTTATTGACTTTCCACCTGTCCTTCAACTTCAACTGAAGCGGTTTGAGTATGATTTTATGCGAGATACAATGGTCAAGGTGTGTATAAGAAATTGCCACTCAGATGCATTCCTCAATACCAGAAGAACTTGATCTTTTTGTAGTAGGTATACAATCAGATAAGATGAATTGTGAGTTGTGTTCAAGCATACTTCCATATCTCTGTCCATTTGATGGTGTATTCATCATGTTGCGCCCTATGTGGAAAGTTATGCATAAACTGTGCCATTGGGAAATTAGTGGTTCTGCAACTTTGCAGCCACTTTTCTATAATTTTTTGTCTATTTGAGGGATCACTGAATTTTATTTAAGAGCATGTTTTGGAGGAACCTTTTTTATCTATCATGCAAATGTTGCACTTCTTTTGGTTATGCACTCACTGATCACGTTAGAAAGGAAACAGCCTCTTGGTCCTTATGTAGCATTCAAAAATGCAGATAAATGATCGGTACGAGTTCCCTTTGCAACTTGACTTAGATAGAGAGGATGGTAAATACCTCTCTCCAGATGCAGATCGAAGTGTTCGCAATCACTACACCTTGCACAGGTCTGCAAAGTTTCCCTTCTTTTGTAGCCAAAAAGAACTGTTCAGTTTCTCTGTAACCACAGTTTCTTATTTTAAGCCATGTTTGCATTCACTTCATGGGGAGTATTGTCAGACCCATTGGAATTATTGTTGACTATATCTCTTGCCAGACTTATATATCTTGGCTTTTTCCTCTGTGTCAGCGTGCTTGTTCATAGTGGTGGGGTACATGGAGGACATTACTATGCTTATATCAGACCAACATTGACTGACCAGTGGTAACTTACATTCAAACCTGACTTTGGTTATGTCTGCTTAATCTCATTCCTTATAAGTATTGAATGTATGGGTGGGTTAAGTACTTGGTGGCTCTGCAGAAACTAGTGATGCCATCTATTTTTCCTTGGTTGAGGTGGCTCCATTGGTTATCTAGCATACATAATACCTAGTTTGGAGCTCAATTTCCTCGCAATATCCCTTAATATTTGACATTTTGACATTGTTCATGAATGATTGAAGCATAACCCAGTGGAGGGATTGAAAAATGCCCATTTGAGGTTGAGATTGAGTATATAGTTTGCAGACAATGCAGAATTTTTTTGAACTGGAGAGGATGCATCTGCCTTCTGTAGGAATAGTCAATTCAATATAATTGTACCATGGACTTGTATTCTCATGTTGTGTTGGAAAGAGCTGACTGAATGTATTCTTCACTGAAGAATATTTTAGAATTGGACAAACGCATGGTTAAGCTAGTGTTATTGAAGTTGTAACCTTGTTACTGGAATTCTGGCAGGTACAAGTTTGATGACGAGCGTGTAACAAAGGAGGAGCTCAAGCGTGCACTTGATGAACAGTATGGAGGTGAAGAAGAGGTATATTGCTTCATACATGGTTGGCTATCTATTTGCTTCAGATGGTGAGATTGCATGTGAACAGAAGTGAGTATGCTGGAGGAGGGTGCATTGTGAGTTGCAAAATTCCATCATGGTGCATTTGGCTGAGTATTGCATTTTCCCTTGCAGCTTCCACAGACCAACCCTGGATTCAACAACACACCCTTCAAGTTCACTAAATATTCCAATGCATACATGCTGGTGTACGTCCGAGATGCAGACAAAGACAAAGTTGTTTGCAATGTTGATGAGAAAGACATTGCAGAGCATCTGCAGGTAAGATGCATTACTGACATCATAGGGCACATAATCCTAGTGCAAGAACAAACTGAACTGTCTGCTTCTTATGAGTTCATTGATTCCATGTGGGGAGATATGATTAGGTTAGAGAATTTCTCCATATATGAATCATTTATTTATAGGAAGTATCCAGCATGAGAGCAGTGTGGAGTGGACATAACCTGTTCCTCAACCCCTTGGGTTCAGATAAGGTTGAAAAAGGAGCAGGAGGAAAAGGTGAGGAAAAGGAAGGATAAAGCAGAAGCTCATCTGTACACTATCATCAAGGTAATCACCACCTGCTTTAGCATGTTCTGTTTCCACTGCTACTCCTTTGTTTGGTAGATTTTGTGTTCTGATTTTACTTGCTTTGCCAAATATCAGGTTGCTCAGGACATTGACCTTTCAAACCAAATTGGGAAGGACATTCATTTTGACCTTGTTGATCATGACAAAGTGCACAGCTTCCGTATTCAAAAGCAGACACTCTTCACACATTTCAAGGTGTGTGGGCTACTTTGGATCTTTGCTTGTTCCTTTAATATCTCTCCATTATGGCAAATTGTGTAATCTGATGGTTTCAGGTGGACTTTTCTGTTTGTACAATGCTTTTCCTGGGGTGACTGGGTGAACATAATATTGTTTGGTATACCCTAGAGTAAACAATTGAATCCTTTCCTAGCATAGGATTGTAAAGGGCACCAGTCTGTGATGAAGGATGGATTGCACAGTCCAAGGCATACACCTCCTTGTCTTTAGGATTGTGATGCTCCAAAAGAAAATCCCATGTCATGCATCATTGCCTGGTCTGATGATCTTGTTGATACATTGGTTGATTTCTGGTTAAGCCCATGCATTTATCATTTAGTTGCTCCTACTCTACATGAAATGGGATTTTCCACATTGTCTTGCAGGTATCTTTCAAATTTCCGACATTAATTGAGTTTGTTCTATTAAATTGATTAGCTGAAAAGATTAGTCTTCCCCTGGAGACTGCACTCTTGTACCACAGTCATTTCTTTTGGATTGCTGATTATGTTTACGTACATCTGCAGGAAGAAGTAGCCAGAGATCTTGGCATTCCTGTCAACTGTCAAAGATTCTGGCTATGGGCAAAGCGTCAGAACCATACATACCGTCCCAACAGGCCATTGAATGAGCACGAAGAGTCCCAAACAGTGAGAGCCATGATCCTTATCTTGTTTCTTGCCTGTAATTTAAGTTTGAAAATGTACATGAGCTCTAATATACACATATATGCTGTTTCTAACGATCAGGCTCAGAATCAGAATCACTTTCTGAGTGAAAAGTGTTTGGAGTGTCATTCTTTGTTGTACCATACTTTTTTGTTGCTTTTAGCAAAGCGACGATGAAGCCTGGATTTAGATATCGGCATGTTTTCCTGATCAGGTGGGCCAGTTGAAAGATGCTTCGAACAAGGCTCATAATGCTGAACTGAAGCTTTTCTTGGAAGTTTATCTCCCCAATCCGGTACTTCTTGCCACCTACTTGGTGGTTTTCCTCCAGAATATTTGTAGCTTGATGCCCTTGATACCTGAAATTGCTACTGCTGAATCCTCTACATTATGCAATTGTTTCTGTTTGCAAAGGATAATTTCTTTCTCAACACTGCTGTTTGCTGGACCATCTAGACACAGGGACCAGCTGTTCCCCTGGAGAAAACCAAGGAGGATATCTTGCTATTTTTCAAGCTGTACAATCCAGAGAAAGAAGAGTTGCGGTAAAAGCTTCTCTCTGTTATCACATCTCTGTTTCACATAGTGGTATATATATACATATATATAGGTGGTGCAAGAATGATGCATACTTGAGCTGGAGTTGCTGAGCACTCATCCTTGAGAGCAGTTGAAGTACTGCTTCATCTTTCTTCATCTCTTTACCATAGTGCTGTTTACTTAGTCTACCTTCTCTACTGGTAAAATTTCATCCTTGTGAGTCCTCTGTGGGCAGCTCAACAGTAGAATTCCTGGTGAGACTCCAATGGATGATTGTTGTAGATCCTCACACATACTGAGTCTTACTGCTAAGAAACTGACTGCTCTTGAGAATGTAGGAAATCCTTTGGTATGTAGGTTCCTTGCTCATTGCTTTCTTGCAAGCTCATATGATTTTACTCACATGCTAAAGCTGTTGTTGACTAGCATCTTTGAGATTTGGTCTATGTTTGTTCCATCCAGGTATGTGGGCAGATCCTTTGTGAAGGGAGGGGGTAGGCCAACTGATATTTTGGAGAAGTTGAATGAAATGGCTGGTTTTGCACCAACAGAGGAGATTCAGCTTTATGAGGTAAGTTCCTGCCTTGACTGTGAACTCTGTGAACTCTTTCAACTGTAGTTGAGTTCACATCAAACACTGGAGTATGTGATGTGAAACTGATGATGCAGGTCATTAGTGTAGTGTGCAAGTACTTCTGCCAATCCTTGAGAACATTGCCTGAGATTGCATTCTTGCTTCTTCTTTTGCTCAGGAAATCAAATTTGAGCCAAATGTCATGTGTGAGCACATTGATAAGAAATCCACCTTCAAGAATAGCCAGGTAACAATTTCTTCATTGGAGTCTCAATCACTTTCATCATCTTGAATGTATGTAGCACTTCCAGGTTAGGAAAAGTGGATCCAAAAACTCAGGTCTTTCAATCTATGTTAATGACTCCATTGGCTTGATTTCATTATGTGAAGCTCGAGGATGGTGATATTATATGCTACCAGAAAACTGTCACAAGGGAAGAGGAGGAATTGTACCGTTACCCTGATGTTCCATCTTTTCTGGAGTATGTTCGAAATAGACAGGTAATTTTTTTGTGTAGTGCTTTGCATGAGTAGCATCTTGTTTCTACAAACAGTTGAAAGATTTGCCTTTGTGGGGACATGATGAGTTTTCTATGTGTGTTTCACATGCTAGATCTAGGGTTTAAGTTTGTCAGTTTTGCAAGATCTAGGTTCTCTTGTTGTTGAATGACATTGCTCTGAACACATGCATCACCAGGCTGTAGACATGATTTGGGGCCTGTGTGGGAAGCTGATGTGCATTTCTGGGTAGCTGAGAAGTTTGCTTTGTGGAACTGATTTATTTTGTCTTAATTTGTGCTTGGTTGATTTTGGATAGGTTGTACACTTTCGGCACCTTGAGAGACCAAAAGAGGATGAGTTCTGCTTAGAACTGTAAGTTCACAGGCCTAACTATCCTGCACTTGTTTACAAAAGGGTCCCCTTCTATATAAACCCTGGGAGGCTTTACCCAAGGATTTAATAGTGAAATGGTCAGATTCCTGTTTCACATATCCTTGTGATAAGGGATATATCCCTCGTCTGACCTCTAACATATGATGCATTTAAGTAGGATCTCTTATTTTTGGTTATGTAAATTTCAATTTGATGCAAAGATGGCCTGACATATCCCTCCAATTTGAATTTTGCCTTCATTCACACAATCAGGAAGTTCAGGCAGAAACTTTTGGAGGAATCTTATCAGCATGCATTGAATAATGAGTGCTTATACAACAAGAGTAGACAGGTCTCATTTGGTTGCAATTAGTTATTGTGCCCATCAGTGTGCTAGTACTGATGCTACCAGTATGACCTTGGATTCAGATCCAAGCAGCACACATATGATGATGTGGTGGAGAGAGTGGCGCTTCAGGTTGGTCTAGAAGATCCTGCCAAAGTCAGGCTGACATCTCACAACTGTTACTCGCAGCAGCCAAAGCCACAGCCCATAAAGTACCGGGGTGTTGAACGCTTAAGTGACATGCTTGTTCATTACAACCAGGTGTCACATGCCTCCTTCACCTAGCATGGAATATAAGTACTGGAAGTTCTTTAAAAGGAAAGAATAAATGGAGCTCTTTGTCACAAAAGTTCTCACACAGGCTGATTGAGGCATCCTGTCATGACAACTCTTGTACCTAATTAAGAAACACATTCTAGTGTAGCATAACTTCTTTGCAGGATTTGGGTTTTTTGAAGTTCTGATATTTGCAAGAGCTTCTTGTGATTTGTGTCTGCTGGTCTGTGGCAATGTGGGCATGGTACAGACCTCGGATGTTCTCTATTTTGAGGCGCTGGATCTGCCACTCCCTGAGCTTCAGGGCCTGAAGACCCTGAAGGTTGCCTTTCATAACAGCAAAACAGAGGAGGTAACCCTACCATTAGATGTGACCCTGACATTTTCTGGGGATTTCATATATTACCTGTGTTAGGTATAAAGCTTGCTATTTTGAATCACTGGTGGAGCACAATTGGCTATGAAATGTTTTTAAATGTCATAGGAAGGTCATTACTTTGTGATGCATATATAAGTTCACAACACATCATGAGAATGTTGGTCCTGAGTGATTTAGCAATGGTGCTTTTGTATTTGCTGTCTGTATGATGCATCACAACATCAAGTGCATGACCTTGGCAGCTGTCAGTGCACAATATAAGACTACCGAAGCAGAGCACGGTCGGAGATGTCATCATTGAACTCAAGGGCAAGGTACATGTTTGTTAACAGTAGGTTGTTTTATCTTTAGCCCATCCTATTTGTGTTTCCCAGCACTGTGTTCTTGGTGAAGATGTCATGTCCATTGATCCATTGGGCAAGCAATTAGATTTTTTTCCCCTGAAATATGTGTTATTTGATTAGCCTCTACATATGAAGGGGACATGTTTTGTTCGCTCTGTACATTTGCATCAACAGCTGAGTATTTTCTTGGCTGTTTGAGAAGGTGGAGCTATCAAGCCCACAGGCAGAGCTGAGGGTTCTTGAAGTCTTCTACCACAAAATCTATAAGGTTTGTAAATATCCTCAGAAGCTGGGGCCTTGCATCTAGTTCAGTCTGCTATTCTTCCAGTGTAAGAAGAGCGTCCAGATTCTGAGATGAAGTATCATCCAGCATGATTCTTAGCACAGCTTTTGATGTGCACAGAATTTATATAGTACTGACAATTATAAGAGTCAACTTGCACTTACCTTGGCACTTGGCTGTTTTGAAACGTGAGTCCTAAATTCTGACCTTTAGTTTTTGCCTGTGTGTTGTGGCAGATTTTTCCATTGAATGAGAAGATTGAGAATATCAACGATCAGTATTGGACATTACGAGCAGAGGAGGTTAACACAAAGCTCTTGCTTTCTGCTTATACCTTTAGAGCCAGCCACTCTGTTTCATTGTCAACTTCAATATGTCAGCAAATCTCAAGAACTTGGTCTAAGCATTATACTATGAGAATGAGTAGTGAATGTTGCTTTGTGCCTTTGCAAAATTCTTTGTGAACTGCAATACAAGGATCTGTGTCTCAAGCCAGCCTTTAACCTTGGAAATACTACATGAAGGACTGATAATGACACAATGCTAACATCCCACCTGACGTTCAGCACTTATTCCTAATTCATCTTTTAGTGTTTAGTTCACTTGTTCACTTCTGTATAGCATTTGAGTGGTATTACTACTCCCATACCCACCAATTTGAAATTCCTGGGATTCTGGGTTTTGAATATGACTTTTAGCAAATGTTTTGTGTGGGCTGTGGCTTGATGTCTCCAAACAGATTCCTGATGAGGAGAAGGAATTGGGTGCCCATGATCGTCTGATTCATGTTTACCACTTCTCACGGGACGCCTCACAAAACCACATGGTTTGATGCTGCTTCATTTCCTAGCATCTGATTTCTGTAGGATGTTGATACCCTTGCTGTTGTTTTATTCAATGCTCAAGTTCACACTGGTCACATTGCAGGTGCAAAATTTTGGAGAGCCATTTTTCTTGGTGGTGCATCAGACTGAGACATTGGCAGAGGTAAAACTGCGAATACAAACAAAGTTAGCAATACCTGACGAAGAGTTCTCCAAGGTCTGTTCTTGATCTTTCCTTGTCAAAGATTTACCCATACCCTTCAATATGTGGATAAAATACTATCCATACAACTCACTTTTTCATTAGCAAGAATTATAGCTAATGCCTTTTAAGGAGGACCGATTCAATTGAATCATCCCTAAATCCATGTCTTTTGCCAGTTCAGGCCAGATTCCAGCAATTCTTTCAATGTAATCATTTGTGAACATTTTCTTTGCAGAAGTTTCATATTGAGCTTCCTATTCCTGAAGTTGACTTAAGAGTGTTGTGCCTATCTATTAATTGTGCTTGCAATGTTGTTGGCCTGTAGTGGAAATTTGCTTTCCTTTCATTGGGACGGCCAGAGTATCTACAGGATGATGATGTTGTTGCAAGTCGCTTCCTGGTGAGTGGACTTTGATATCATTGAGTTTCATGTAAAGCCTTGTATTCATTTACACACTCCAATTATTTCAGACCGTGGGTAGGGGTCTTTTTTGAAATTTTTTTCTGTTTGTCTTTCACCCATAGTGTTGTCTTGTGTGTGTTAACAGAAGAGAGACTCATATGGTGCTTGGGAACATTACCTGGGGTTGGAGCATACTGATTGCACCCCCAAGCGATCACATACATCAAACCAGGTTCTCTTCCCTCTCTCATTTTCTTGGATAAATGGAAAAGTAAAATCTTTAATGTGCAGGATATTCAATTGAGTTGTCACTGGTACTTTCATTCATGGGTAATAGGTTCTGAAGTCAGAGGTCTAAACTCTAAACTCTCTGCTGATGCAATGTTTGAGGTTGCCAGATTCAATAGGCGCAGCATGTGAAGAGAGTTTTACTATGCATCATTTCCTCACAGATGGAGTTCTTTTGTCCACCACCTAGTCATTTTTGCATTTGCCAAAGTATTCCTGAATAAGTTACATTTCAGTGGGCCCTACTCATGCCTCTGACTAACTCTAGCTAGGTTTAACTCTTGCAGAATCGACATAATTTTGAGAAGCCTGTAAAGATCTACAACTGAAGTGGGAATGACTGGAATGCACCACTTTCGAGAGCTTAAAGAAACATGTGGTTGTTTCTTTTTTGTGGGGTACAGGGGAGGGGATTGGGGGTTTGGTGTGAGGAAGGGGGTTAGAGGGAGAGGGGGATGGAGATTAGTACAACAATCTTTTCCTTGCTGTTCTATTTAGCCTGGTTTGATTTTTTTGCAACGCACCTAGTGGCCTGGGTGCTGGGTTGTACAGAGAGCTGCACCCATTGTTTTTTTTGTCATGGTTAGAAATCCTGAATTCTCTAGTCATGCACACGGTATGGAAACCCTACCCCCAAAAAAATGGTTTCTTCAATACTTTGGAGAATGGAGAGTGTGTTCTCCGGTAGTCATCTTGATTATGACAATTCTAGAGTGCATTCTCCCAGAGTATGCAGCATGACTGTTGTGTAAGTGATTCTTAGTGCAGATTGTTTTGCTTCTTTGTGACCAACTTTATATGTTGTGTCAGGTGTTCATCATTTATTCTTTGGAATGCTATGCACAAGTTGATCAAAATTGCCACTCTCAATTGCAGCATGATTTTGAAAGAAAAGTGTAGCACACTTTAGTTGAAGTTGCTAATTATGGGAAAATATGAAGAAGTGTGAAGACACTAAATGGGGGACAAAGAATTCTTATGATCATGAAAGTTGAGTAAAAGTCTTTGCTGAAATTGTACAGCAAATTGTAATGATGATTTCAAACTGACTTTTCTTATTCCACATTGCTTCAAAATTGGTGCAATATGTGGCTATCCTTCTGGGTCACAGTAAGATGGACATTGCCTTGTAATATTCAAACTGCATTCTTGTTCCAATGCAGGTTGTAATTGCTTATTCCAATGCAGTCATGAGCTAGTATGTGTTGGTTTTTACAGATTGCTGCTATAAACTGTTGTCTTGCACACAAATCCTAAGCACCAAGACAGCAGACCCACCTAAGGTGACCTTTTCCCCCTTCATGAAGTGAAACCTACCAAATCTCTCAACTTGTTCTTGTAGCCTCCATGCCATGTTCAAACTACTAGGATTCATTGGTCAGGCTACAGTAAAGCATGGGTGCAGGCGTAGCTGGAGTGTCTTGAGTTCTTATGTTAGTGGGATATTGAGCTTTCAGGTCTCTCCTTTGAATGAGGTTCACATTGCTGCAGGATAAGCAATTACTAAACATCGACTTCTAAGGATGGAGTTCTGGATTATACTTTTTGGATGGGATTCCCCCTAATGCTATACTCTTCATTATGTCTCAGTCAATATGGCCACTGAAATATCCCCATGATACATGTTTGGGTACAACCTTGTTTGCCATTGCCTGCAAGAGAAGAAGCTAGAAGCATAGAAGTGTAAAAGTGTTGTGCCACACAAAGAGCATGAAGCAAGAATAATCACAAAGCAGAAGCGTCACCACACTATTGCACAACACCACTGCAGCAGTTCCACGCCCTAAACGTGAGCAGAGATGTGCCTCAGGGGATTTATGAGATAAACTTTGCTGGCACAGATTACAAAGCATCTGCTTGATTTGAGCAACCCCAAAAACCAAGCCCAACTCAAGGAACGATGCAATGATCACTTCAAAAAGAAACCATTTAGGGTTAAAAGAATACCAAGTTGATTTCTTTGAGCCACAATCTGGGTCACAAGTTTGCTACTTAATTACAAGAAGTAGCTATTGTGTTTGATGTCCTAAACGCAACAGAGGCCTGTCACCTAGCCTTGAAATGGAGCGGCTTTGCAATCAAGCTTTCAAATTTCTCGAAGACAGATGGGGACCTATATGGAATTCCATCCTCACCCACGCTCGTCATCATGGCACTTCTCCAGACTCATGATGTCGATGATTCTAACCAAGCTACCTATTAACATTTGCACATGAATCAAACTACCGACAAACACTTTTCGTACACAAAAACAGTGCCTTGCTAGAGCTATCAAAATCACAACTCTATGCCGCACACCACAATCCAGGTACACCCTTCCCCTTGGTTGAAAACTCTCTGTGAAGTTCCAAAGGATGCCGGAGGCGGGGGACGGTCGCGAACAGGACCATCACCTTGGAGACTGATCTTTCACATCCTTCACCATGAAAGAGGATTTTTTCACATCTCTTGAACCATGCCTTAAGGCAAGGACTACGCATTCACTTGGGTCTATAAAACATTAGTGTACAGATATATACATAACTTGGCCCTTATGGACGGAAATAGGTGATATGTTCATCAAGTTAAAATGTGAATGGGTGGGATTTATTTGACTTGTGAAACGTCAAGATTTGTGTTATACATAAAAAAAATTTAACTCCCCAATGTTTTTTTTGAGCGTGAAATAAATTTTGGGACCGTGATCCTTACAACGGATGTTTTCTTTTGAAATTTTTGATAAGTTAACCTCCAGTAACATCGCATATCATGTTAAATCAATCCTTCAGGCAAATTATAATTAAATGTTGGCATACATTAGTAAGCATCAAAGAATTTGGATACTTAAGTTCAACAATTTCAAAACAAAATACACAACTGTGTTTGAACTTTGAACGTTTTCTGTAAGTAGTAGTTACACAGGGCTAGGGTGAACCAGCACCCACCAGTGCACCAGTTGGCCGTTCTGTCCATAGGATGGGCTCTGTTCCTTCATCCGGTTCCTGACCCTGTGTTAACCCAACATTGTATCAGTCAACCTTTTTGGGCTGCTGACTTTTGACCCTTTTTATTCTTTGGGTGTTTTTTTCCCAACCCTGACCTTACTACCATCCAATCTAGTCACCCTAATTCCCCAGCTACCCTACTAACCTAGCTACGTTATTGACCTACATCTTGACTCTACATACCAACCCCTTACCTATCTGCACTCTATTTTTTCAATGGTTAAACCTCTCTCTTGGCTAAACCTTTGCCTTTTGGCACAACTTCTAACTATTCGTGGCTAAACCTATACTCTCTTGGCTAAACATTTATCTTTTGGCACAACTTTTAACTATTCATGGCTAAACCAATATCTCTTAGCTAAACCTTTGCCTTTTGGCACAACTTCTAACTATTCGTGGCTAAACCTATACTCTCTTGGCTAAACATTTACCTTTGGCACAACTTCTAACTATTTGTGGCTAAACCAATATCTCTTGGCTAAACCTTTGCCTTTTGACACAACCTCTAATTCTTCTTGGCTAATCCTTTTTCTTTTGGCACAACTTCTAACTCTTCTTGGTTAAACCTTTTCTTTTTGACACAACTTTTAACTCATCTTGGCTAAACCTATACATCTTGTTTAAACATTTTCCTTTCGGCACAACTTTTAACTCTTCTTGGCTAAAGTTATATCTTTTGGCTAACCTTTTCTGTTTGGCATAACTTCTAGCTCTTCTTGATTAAACCTTTTCTTTTTGGCACAACTTCTAACTCTTCTTAGCTAAACTTATATATCTTGGCTAAACCTTTTCCTTTTGGCAGAACTTCTAACTCTTCTTGGTGAAACCTATATTATTGACCAAATCTCCATCTCTTCATAGTTAAACGTTTACATGTTGACAAAATCTCTATAGCTTCTTAACTAAACATCTATATTTTGGCAAAACCTTTACTTCTCAACAAACCTTATATATTTTCTTGGCTAAACCTCTACCTTTTGGTAAAAATTCTAACTTTTCTTAGTTAAACCTATATCTCTTAACAAAACCTCCATCTATTCATGGCTAAACCACTACACACTAGCAAAAGTTCTATCTATTATTGACTAAACTTTTACCTCTTAACAAAACCTTAACCTCTTCCTAGCTAAATTTTTACCTTTGAATAAAACCTTTATATATTCATAGTTAAACCTTTCACTTGGAAAACTTTGAACTCTTCTTATTTAAACCTTTACATCTTGACAAAACCTTTTTTTTTGGGGCTATAGTTTTATCTCTTAGTAAAACCTTTATCTTTTGACAAATATATATATGAATAAAATTAAAGACTATTTTTTCGACAAAATATTTTAACAAAACATTTGGCTACCCTATTGACATAACCATCATGTTAATGTATTTACATTATTGACCTAACTTTTTCCTTATTTGCATACACCACCTACTTATCATTTACAAGATGTAATTGTCTACCACTATATGATATACAAAATATGAAGGTATTGCATTAAATGAACTTACAACCATTTTAATCGTATTTGACCCCTTGATGTCAATAAATGGTAACTGTGAATGCAAATAATGCACATTTGATCAACTTTTGTGACCCCCACATAAATATTGCATATCTTTTTAATTATTGTTATAAGTTAAAATAGTTGAACATCCAATACCAAAATACAATATCCACATACAAAAACAATGTCATTTTTAATACAATACACTTCAATAATTATTATATATTTTGTGACCAAAATGTAAATAGTTTTTTCTTTTCGATTTTCTTTTTAAATTATTTTTCATTGGCTTTTTTTTCTTTGAATTTTTTTTCTAATTTCTTTTAATTTTTCCCCTTCTAATTATTTTTTTCCTTGTTCTAGATTATTTTCTTTTATTATTTATCACAATTCATTTTTTCTTCTAATTTTCTATTTTTGATTTTCATCATTTTTTTCATTGAACATGCATATTTTATGCCCAACATTTGAATATATTGCACAAACCATCCAAAAAAACCAAGTGGCATTTTATGCTTCAAATATGGGTATTACAAAATATTCTAACAAAACTAATGTTTATTTTGTGACCTTTATGCAAGTATTTCATAGTGAATTTTATGTTTTTGAAGTTCTTTTAATGCAATAATGCAACATTGAAATATGTTTCAAACTCATATTTTGAAAGAAAATTTCAACAAAGTATTAATGTAGTTCTCATATTCAAAGCATGCAAACATAATACAAACATGAGGTTGCAATTACAATAAGACAAAACTTGTATGTATTTGATGCAAATATTACATTTATCAAAACTTTAGGAAATGTCCAAAAAATGGAAAACATGAATTCCATGCCATTGTTTATGTAAAAAAAAACCTAAGTAAGATATGCATGTTACTTTCTAACCTCAAAAGACCCTTATCTAAACCTATTTTCATTAACCACCATGTCATTTGTCAATAAGTTGTTGTAACCACCTTAATAATGTAAAGTTGATAGGGATACAATTGGAGTTGAATGGCATTGGTTACATAGTGGTATTTCATAATTACTAAAAATCTGCATCAAACACATGATACACATTAATATGCAAGTTTGAAAAATGTAAACCAAACTCCCAAAAAATTACATTAATATGAACATATATAATCTACTGGATTTTTAAAAAAGAGAAAGATTGGAAAAATAATAATTGAAAATAAGAAATAAAGGAAATAGGGGGAAAAAATCATCTTTTGGAATTTTAAATAACAAAAAATGGAAAAATTAGGGGGGTGGGGGGGATAAATATTTAGGAAAATAATAATAAAAGAAAAAAAAAACTTCTAGCATTTAAAAAACAGAAAAAATGAAAATGTAGGGAAAAAAGACCCAATTTTTTTCCTTATTATTAAAAAAACAAAACAAAACAAAAAAAAACAATGAAAAGGAAACAAAGAACTAGTATTCTTCTTCTTGGATTGAAAAACACAACAAAAAAATTCAATTAAAAACAGGGGGAAAAAAAACAAAACAAACTTCTTCTAAAATTTTTAAATAGAAAAAAACAAAGATGGACTTTGTCTTGTAATTTTTTTCTTATCATTTTTTCCTTTTTTAATTTCCATTCCCTTCTCTTTTATTCTTTTGTCTTCTTCTCTTTCTTTTTGTTACTTTTCATTTTTACTTCTGCTCTCAAACCAAAACAAGGAAAAGGGTATAAGCATACCTAGTGTGATGTGCATAACTAATGATGATGCAATAAGCAATGGCAACAAGTGCAACAATGTGATGGAAAAAAAGAAAATGTTTGAAGAAGGAAAAGGGGGGGGGGGGGGGGGGGGGGGAAAAAAAAAAAAAAAAAAAAAAAAGAAAAAAAAAAAAAAAAAAAAAAAAAAAAAAAAAAAAAAAAAAAAAAA
>Ga0116229_10001232_pt1 | contig 39466 bp, 32 predicted proteins | sample S1TSphgellanicum_3_FD_87313 | JGI IMG/M metagenome (GOLD analysis project Ga0116229, IMG submission 87313) | Host-associated microbial communities from peat moss isolated from Minnesota, USA - S1T2_Fc - Sphagnum magellanicum MG | ecosystem: Host-associated > Plants > Peat moss > Unclassified...
AGCCTAGTTTAATTTAGCATAATTTAGTTTAGCCATAATTAATATAGTTTAATTTAATTTAGCCTAACTTGATTCAGCCATAATTAGTTTGGCCTAATTTAATGGAGCCATAGTTAATTTAAATTAATTTAATTTAACCATAATTGATTTAATCTAATAAATTTAGCCATGGTTAGTTTAACTTTTTTGTTTATTTAACTTAGGTTAGTTTAGGCTAGCCTAAGTTAACATGGGGTTAAGCTTAATACTAGAGGTACATAATACTATTATATATAACCTATATAGATATATTAAGTATAGTATTTAAATATGTATAAGTTTAGGCCATTTTTTTTATGACACGTGTCCATGTTGTACACATTTAGTTGCATGTTAGTTGCACACACAACCGTATGGCCCAAAAATTATACAATATCAAATTTGTAGTTGCAAACATGACCAAGATAGTTACAAATGACAACTAGTTGCATGCCAGTTGCATAGTGATTGGTTGCAAATGACAAGATTTCTAGTAGTGAATAAACATTAGCACTGATGACATAGATGATGATACACATAAGGAAGAAGAAAAATATGCAAAGGTGATTGAAGATTTCCTTCATTTGCCACAAGGGGATGATGAAGACAATCCAATTCAAATATTAGCATAGACAAAATTATACGATAGCAATGATGTCAGCACCCTGTCAACACTACTTTTGTCATTCAATTTGCAAGCCAAATATGGTTGGAATAACACAAGCATCGATGTTCTATTCAAGTGAGTGATAAGTTGAAATTTGTTGACCAAAGTTGCATCTTATTGAAGATGCCTTCTAACTTAATTGCATGACTGGGCTTCTTTATGTGCAGGCTATTAAAGGATAAGATGTCACCTCTTAGAAACACCCTCCCTAGGTCCCATAGAGATGCAAAAAAGATTTTGACAATTGTTGGATTGTCATGTGAGTTCATCCACTCCTGCAAAAACCATTGTGTTTTGTTTAGGGGCAAGGTAGAAAAATTGGTGCATTATCCCAAGTGTGGGGAACCTTGATATAAGCAAGATCTTCAAGGAGCTAGCACACCCCAAAAGGTAAACATAAATTATCCAAGCATCAAAACTTGGAATTTGATGTTAATCTAGGTTCATAGTTCTATTTCTTTTATCAAGTTAAACAACTTGTATGTTGTAATTCCTTGAAGTCTTCTCCATTTTGGCAAACTCCAACTCTAAACCATTAAACTTTGTGTAACTTTTGGTGTATGTGTTAGATGATGCACTACATGACTATTATACCACAGATCAAACAACTTTTCCTTGTGAAGAGCAAAGCCATGTTTATGAATTAGCATGTTGCAAACAAGAATGAAAATGGAATGATGAGAGGTCTTACTAATTCGAAAACCTGGCAAATTGTGGAAGATCGATGGCCACAATTTAAAGAGGAGCCTAGGCATTTGAGGCTAGGTCTAGCAACAAATGGAGTCAACCCATACTCTTTACAACAATCAAAATATTTAGTGTGGCCAATTGTGGTGCTAAATTACAACTTACCACCTCATTTGACAATGAATAATGCATTTATGTGGCTCACACTTATCGTCCCCGGGAAAAAGCAGGTTCATAATATGGATATCTATTTACAACTACTCATTGATGAATTGCAACTTTTATGGATGTAAGGAGTTCTAGTGATTGATGTTTCAAAACCTACAATTGACCAATTACTGATTGTGAATGCCACTTTATTGTGGACACTTCATGACTACCCTAGGCTTGGGGTCATGTCAAGTATCTCTTCATCATGTACTTTTTGAGTTTTCTGCACAAAATGCATTTGTACCAACCCATTTTTGTAAATTGTATCTTTTTAGATACAAAAAGCAAAAAACCTATGAAAGTGTTATTGAGACAAATCCTTCAATACAAAGTGGCTGCAAATGCTAAGTTATTCAAAATGTCTTGTTGTCAATAGCATGTCATTACCTAATGCACTTTCTTTTGCATTGTTGCAAGGATTCGTTATTGCTCAAGAAGTCCAAACAATGGTTGGAAATGTTAGAAAGTCATGTCTTGTTTATTGTCAATAGAATGTCATTACATAGTTGAATGTTGAATACAAAGGCAAGGGCAAGGGAATGAATATAATTGAATGTTGTTGTTGTTGGTCAAAAAGGTAGAATAAGAAAATAATTATTGTTCTGAGAAACTAAATGTTGCTGCTCCTTACTAATACTAAACAATGGTCTAGAAAAGGACTAACCTTTTTTTTCAAGAGATGTCAAATCTATGAACACTAGCTACTGCTATTGCTGGTATCTTAATTTGAATTGCTTACAATAGTCATAGGGTTGAATTTTTCAAAGGACAGTTTTATTGTCATTACCTTTGCAGTGTTGCAAGGATTATTTAGTTATTGTTATTAGTCAACTAAGTAAAATAAAATTTTGTATCTTGTTAGGGATACACTGTACTAGCCCATTACCAACCCATTATTATAAATTGTAAGCAAAATTTTATTAGAGTAGACTATTACAAGGTTTGAATGTTCTAAATTAATTAAGGTTGATGGTTTCTTCAAGTTTGAAAACCAAAAGGCATCATGCTTGCCCATGGTGCATGGAGCAACTCAATGCTCTATGGTCAATAGCATTGGGAAAGATGATCTATGGTCATTATAGGTGAGAGTTGCCATCTAACCAACCATTCCGAACCTCCTTGAAGATGTACTTTGACAACACAATGGAAAAAAGGCCAGCTTGTCGGAGATGCACAACATATGATTGGATGAATTTGTGGGTCACGACAGTTTGCATATTCTAGGAATGAACATGTTGTTAGCCTTGAACTCATAGCTTGAATATTGGAAAGAGTTACCCATCTAACATTTGTTTGATCTGATGCACATAATGAAGAATGTATGCCATTATCTTCTCCTCCATGTGCAAGAAGCCAAAGATACAAATTCCGAAAGGGATGACTTGGAGGTATCAAACACCAAGCATATGTTATAGCAATCAACAAAACATTGAGTTGTTCCCTACATCATGCTTAAGGTAGATTAAAATGTATTTTTCCATACAATGTAGTCCCCAAAAACACCTACTGGGTTTGGGGAAAATAGCTTGAGTCGGAAGGACAAATTCTCAAGCCTCAAATCACATGATTATAGTAATCTAATTCGTTTTATGCTTCCCATTGCCATACGTGGATTTGTAACAGAAGGGGTTTGTCAAGCTGTGTTTAAATTGGTTAGACTTTTTCATTGGGTTTGCTCCAAGAATGTGGACGTTAAGGATTTGGATCTCATGAGGACAGAGCTTGCCATAGTGATGAATCTTTTGGAAATGCAAGTTTCAACTTCTTTTTTGATAGCCAAATCCATCTCATCTCTCACTTAGTTGAAGAGGTGGCCACAAGAGGCCTCGTTTCATATTGTTGGATGTTCCCCATAGAACAATATCTAAAGACCTTGAAGGGGTTTGTGAAACAAAACTCCTGACCAAAAGGGAGTATGGGTGAAGGCTATCTTGTGCAAAAGGCTATGGGAGTTTGCCACAACATTATTGGCGACATGGACAAGTATGCACCTTGGGTGTGGAAAGAGGAAAAAGATGAACGGAAAACAAGTTTGGACTATTGTTTTTTGACATTACATTTCTTGTGTCTTTTTCCTCTTTTTACCTGGATTTGTTGCATCATTTTTTATGTTCTAGTTGACTTTATAATGTTGTGTTTTGTATCCTAGATCTTTCCTTTCAACATATTAACTTGATTTCATTGTTTTTCTAGCCATTGTTTGGACTATGTATAAACTTTTGTTTCGGCACTAGGTACCACAATTTTCAAACTTCATAAACTACAATAGGGATGTTTTACCATATATGGATTTTGCTAATTTCATCTAAAGAAACCTATGAACTAGCCCATTGTTGTACACTATATCTTGTTGGTTACAAAAAGCAAACACCTATGGGCTATTGAGACAAACTCGTCAATACAAAATCCAAATAGTGGTTTGAAATGTTGAAATGTTCAAAATGTCTTGCCTACTACTACTCAAATGTCTTAATTTACCACCTAGCTGGAATTGAATTAGATCACTTAAGGCAGGCTATGAGCTTGCTAGTTAGAATCAAATTTCAGGTTTAGATCACACATGCAAACTATGTAGCAACTGCTACTTGAAATTCACTTTCAAGAATTAGAAGTGTATGGACCTAGCCAAAAACTAAAGGTTAAAATCAAATTCAAGAATACTATGAAGGTCATACACATGCTAGCTAGAATTATAGCTAGCTAGAATTCACATTCAAGAATCATTAAAATTATTTTGCATTCTATGTGTGAGTGGCTATAACGGAACTTTCATTATAGTTTTGAAGCACTTGTTAAATTTGTTGTTGATGTGTATGTTTGGTTTTAACCAACAGAGGAAGTTGTTGGCAAGGGGAGAAGGCAACTATTTCAAGATGGTTATGAAGATATAATCTACAAACAAGTCAATAACTATGTTATCCAACAATCCGTGTTAATGACAAAATGGACTAAAGAGTATGAAAGGCAAAACCAATTATACCTACATGTTGTTGAATTGTGGAACAAGGTTAGAAAATCATCCCAGGAACAACGTCCTGAGAAGTTGAAAGATCATGTTACATGGATTCATTAAAAAGTTGTTACAAGAAAGGAAAGTGGGGGATTTGTGTCTAAAAAAGAATATGACATTGTAGGTACTACATTAACATAACTATTGATATGTAAGACATGTTGGACCAAAAACAAAATCAAGGATTTGACCTAGTGGTCTCTATTTCATTTGATCCGGTTGTAGGACATGGGCAGTGGTAGGGGTAGCAACAATGGTAGGGGGAACAATTCCAGTAATAATAATGCTAGCAAGGGCAGCAGAATAGGGGTAACATTGAAGCAATGCAAAGGGAACAACTATTGTTGAATTCATTCTTGAAAAAATTGGCATTTTTGGGTTGTTTCAATTTTAACTCAAAGTATGAGGTTTTGATTATATTATTTTCTTACTATCTTATGTGGACTTGTGACATTGTAGTTGGATGTAGCTTTGTTGCACAAAGCTACACTGCAATGTGATATGGGTGACAGTTTCGAATGCATCATGTTGATGAACGGTGAACCACATGTGATTCTTACATTGCTTATCAATTGAAAGAAGAGCCTAATGGCTCAGAGGTTGATTATGTTAGAATAATTAAGGAGATTTTGGAGGTGGATTTTAGAAGCTTCAAGACCTTATTATTAAAGGTGCAATGGTTTTGCAACAACGCTCAATTGGAAAATTGCTTGTTTTGCTCAATCGACACCTTCAAAATTTTTGGGGATGGCCGCATGAGTGACCAACCCTTTGTATTTTCGAATGAGATTGACTAAGTTTTTTTTGCGAAAGATAGACTTAACCCCAAAGGAAGTTTTGTTTTGCAAGACAATCCAAAATGTCATATAATCTTCGACAAGCTTTTGAAAGCTCCTAAGGCATGGACTAATGGCAGTGAAATGGTCAACCTTCTTATTGGTGATTGAGCCCCCAAATCCCCACCAACCAATGAAGGGCTTGAATGTGCGGAAAAGGAAGAAGATGTCAATGATGACGCCTTAGAGGATGAGGATGAAAGGGTAACATGAAGGGCATTAACATTGAATCGAAATGAAATTGAAGATCTAATGCAGGATGAACATGAAGATTATGATGATGAACAAGTTCAAAGAACAAGGTATGTGCCTAATGTGCATTGTGGTTTAATGGTGTTTAAAAATCAACTGTCCATTTTTTTGTTAAGTTAAACTGTTTTTCGCTTACTCTATGACAAGGTCTTTAGATACATTTTATTGAGTAATGAGATGATGAGGTGCAAGATGTAAGTCTACACCTTTGTGTGTGTTTGATACTGAAAAAAAAAAATATTGGGTTACAACCAAGCCCAGTTGAACTTCCTGGGATTTGCCAAGGATGTGGGAGTTTATTTTGGCACTGTGGCAAGACTTACAATCAACAAAAATAACCATTTGGGGATTTTTGAACTTGGGCTCCATCCAAAGTCTTGTGGGCTATGGTGTGCTCTAGCTGGTTCTTAATGGAAAAATTATAGCACCACCATATTGCCTATTGAGCAAGAAAGCAAGAAACTTGAAAGAAATTGCTCACATATATGTTGTGCAACAGCAACAATAGCCGCTTTTCTTCTTGTTTTTGTTTTAAACCTTAACCTAAAGGCTAATCCACCAACTATGAAATTCATATTCATCATCTTTTTTATTCTCTTGTGCTTGCAATGATCAATTGCAATTAGGCACTTACAACTTTCTAGGCTGATTTGTAATAATGGGTGGTTGTTTTTTTTGTTTTTTGTAGTTTTCTTTCTAGGTTGAGTATGCATAATTACGTCATAGTTCAATGAAAAAAACATTATTAACCACATTTAGCCATGTGGAATTTCCCCTCCTTCATATACAGGTTGTAATTAATATTTCAACAACATATTTAATGTTTGTTGATTAATTAATTAATTATGAAATTGATGCCAAAATTGTTATTCTTCTTTTGATGGTTTGCTTTGAACAACTGAACCTTACTACTGCTAATGCATCTATTGTTGTTGCAACAATTGATGTTGGTGAGGGTTTTTTAAAATATATGTTTGGTGTGGGGGCTTTAATTGAGGAATTTTCATGTGTGTTCAATTTTGCAAGGGTGTTGACAACTTTAAAATGTTGTTGCTTATAGGTGGAGAACATGGATTGAATCATCACGGTGGTGATAAATTGGCTTGATGACCCATGCCACAATTGCAAACCATATGCAAATTTGAAGGAATACTTAAAAGAGGAAGATTCTTTGGTAGAGGAGAATTATGACTTGCTTGAAGAAACTGACTTTTTTGAACAATTGCAAGTTGATAATGATTAATTTTGTGGTTTATTTTGTGGTTGGGGCAAGAAACTTGTGCTACAATTGGACAAAGTTCATAGATTTATGAAGAATTGGGGTTCAATTCCCTCGCGAGTTACTTTGTTGGTTTTACCCATAAGGCAGAGATTACGCATTTGTGTAGGATTTGGACTTGGGGATAAAATTTTGGCTCATTTCATTCATTGGCCAATGTGGAGATAACAAGTGTTCACAGAATGAAAATTTTCACATGGATTTAATTTTCCATGTTTGGGTGGATGTAACCTTAGTACATTAGGTTTTCAATAGAACCCTAAAATAGTGTTGGGAGCAACCCAACTACTGCCCCTTTTACCATAGCTTCAACAATTTTGAAAGATGACATGTTCTGATGGACTTTTTTTAGTTTTGGTGGATTTTTTGTCTTTTTTTTCTGTCACCAAATTGCTAGAGGATTTTCCTTGAACTCTTTCATCTATATATTAGCTTTCTATGAATGAAAATAGTGGTGGTGGTGATGCACCCTTGCTCAGGTGGGGATTTAGATTTGTGTTTGATTTTTTTTGGTATGGACTTCAGTGTGCCTAAAGAAGGAGAATTGTGTGTAGAAGTGGTTTTCTGTCTTTGGCCTTATTACGAATTTTTATTAAGGAAAGAGAAGAAAAAAGGAAGGGACTTCTTTATTGCCAAAACCTTATTGCATCTTAGAGGTTTTGGTGTCTTGTCTTTATGGTTGTCTTTTGATTTTGGGGCTTGCTTTGTTTTGGATTATGTTTGTGGGAGAGTGTCATCTCCTTTTATGAGACGTTTTATGTTTATTTTGTTGCATGGTGGAGGAAGTATTGATGTGTGAATCCTTTTGTTCTCATGAATATAGGGGTTGTTGCATGGTCTTCAATTTTATTACAGAACCCGGTGAAGAAAAGGAAGAGGATGATGTAGGGGTTCGTGATGTAGTACTTGTCATAGATGTTGAAGGAAACATTGGCCAAGTATATATACATATGCAATAGCTTGGAATTCCATGACTTATCACATTAGGAAACAAACAACCTCAAGCCAATGCAAATTCCATCTATTCTGGAAAAAGACATGGAATGAATGAAAGAAAGAAGAGTAGAGGATGGTGGTAGAAGCTAGACTTTTGGTCCCTGTTTTATGGCAGATAGAAGGTTTCAAGATTTGGGAAGGACTAGTGATGTAAGAAAGGTTGAACATGCCAATGGTAACATGGCTTTTGATTCTCTATATATGGAGCAATATGTTTTAAGAATAGCTGAACCTCAGCTTTTTGGGAGCAAGAACAACCATACTAGAAGAATGGATGATTATCTACCAGAGGTTAATGACAATCAAGAACTATTGAATACTACTAAAGTTTGCAACAATGCTTAGGAACACCCCAATGGTGAAGATCGAACTTCTTTGAGGCATACCATTGTAGGCAATGTGTTGGAAAATGCCACTTGTAGTGTGTTTGGAAACACAAGGGGTAACTCTAGGAGTTTTGCTTGTAAGAAGAAGAATTGCACACTAGTGGTGGTAGGTAGTTTGTCTTGTGGGACTTGTTTTCTCCGAATTGGCTTTTAAAATAGCAATCGAGGAAGGACTGTGGGAGGCAACGAAATGAATAGACACACTATAGGCATTTCAGGATGCACAAATGCTTTTGATGTGGTGGCATCTACCTCGTCGTTTGTAGTGGCATCAGCACGAAGTTTTGAATTGTTGATTGTGGCCGGTGGACTTGAAAAACTTGTAACACATAAAACAACTTCTTTCAAAGAGACCCTTGATTTGATGCATGAAACCCATAGAGGCAGTTGCCTGGGGAAATCTATGGTGACCATTTCTAATGTAAGTACAAGTTTTCAAAAAAACACTTGAGGTGGAGGAGGTGGAGTGGCATTGGTGGAAGCAAGATCAATTCAATGTTCTTGTAGACCTTTTGCATAGACTATGGATATATCTATTGTATATGTAATGTAGCACGACCACTGTGGGTCCCAGAGAACAACATCAAGTGGGTCTCTTCTGGATGCCAATGAAGAAAGTTCTAGTAATACCCTTCTCTGCTCTCCTTTCTTTCTCTTGTTGTTCTAAGTGTAAAAAACACATCCCTAAGTCTTCAAAAGAAAGTCCTCCAAGGTCCTCCAAAGTCCTGGAAACTAAACTTTTGTTACTGTTGGCGGGGTTTTTTTTTCTAAAGTGCGGATCCTTTGTCATCTTTACGAGTAATCGAAAGGAGATGAGAATGTGCACTTCCTAGTCCTCAAAGTTTATGACAACAATTGTTGTTTTTTGTTGTTCTCCTATTTTTCCTCCTTGCAAAGTTGTTATTTTGGGAGTGTTTGTGAGGTTGTGTTGGGGGTTGAGGATGTGAAAATTGTTTGCAAAATTTTTGTTGTTATTGTTGTTGTGGTTGGAAAATTCAATTAGAAATCAACAAGATCAATGACATGGGATTGGTTGTTTTTTTTATGGGGTGGGTGGCAAGGGAATGGCCAAGTATTCTGTGTTAGTGGTGATCTTTGCATGTTTTATAATGCACAAAAGGCAACAACAGGTAATGTGGATTTTGTTTTTGTGAAGTCATCATCGTTGATGTTCTTTTTTCTATGTCTTTTTATTTTGGAGACTCTTTCTCTTTCCCAACTCTTTTGGACAAGTGTAAGCAACATGTTGATGGAAGATGATGCAACTTTGCTTTCCAAGTAGCCATTGATTGATTTTGAAAGGGGATCAAATTTCGATTTTGGGTTGAAATCACGAAGAATGTTTTCTGGGTAATGTAGCAAATGATCCTTCCACAATAGAGGTTGTTTACAATAATTACTAACTTGAATACCACGTAGCAACATACAAAAAACCTATTGTAAACTGTCTATCTGTATATGTTTGGTAATGAACTAAACATTTGTTGCTCCTAGTTGCTTACTGAGAAATCTCAACCAAATTTGTGAAGTTTAGAATGTCTCACAAACAATTTATTCCAAAATATTGTGGGGATTTATTTGTTTATTTATTTATTTTTGGGGGCGTTGTTTTTGTTGTTGTAAATAACATTATGGATTGGACTTGTCATGGGATCGGGGGCAAGGTTTATTATTCCTAATAGATTTGGAATGGCCACAAAAAAGACCATGAGTGTTTTTTTTTCATGATTTAATTTGGAGGAAAAACCCTTTTGCTCATTTTTAGCAATTCAAAGAAAACCCTTTTGCTTGTTTTTTTAATAATTTGGAGGAAAATCCTTTTACAATCTTGAAAAGCTTGCAATGTTAGTTGGTTGCAACAAAATGTATTTTGGTTCATTTTTATTATGGGTGGGAAAATTTTCTTCCTTTTGTAAACATGCGTTTTCCATGCTAGAAGTAGCCCTAGGTCTTCACACTAATTGTGGTTCCTCTTTTTGGCTGTCACGCCTCCTTGGTCATCTTGGTAATTGTCCCTCCCTTCCCATCAAAACCCAACGAATGCAATTCTCATGAGCATATCTTATTTGCTTCCTTTCTTTTGTTGACATTGTTCATTAATTGATCAAATGGAATTGTTGGTTTTGTGTGTCATCTTTATTTTCACTTCCTTTTTCTTTTGGCAATTGCAGCTAAATCCAACAATAGAATTGTTTATTTGTTTGTTTGTTTGTGGGCATGTTTCTTTTTACTTCATTTTGTTTTGGCACTACCATTTTTACTGATTAGATTCTTGGATATATTTGAGTACTACTTGCTTGCTTGATTATAACCCCATTGAAGTCTTGATTTATTATGCTTGCCCTTTTGATGGAATTTGGAAATCTACAAGGGAGTACCTTGCACTAACTAGGAGTTGTTTAGATGGAGTAGAAATGCTTGCTTGTGGGCTTGCAACACATTTTGTTCTTTTTGAGGTTTTTACTCATCTCCAATGCTTCCTCGAGTGAAATCACATTACAAATTTCCTACACATGGCATGTACATGTACATGATAGTCCATTTTGGTATAAACCGGTGTTGGGCAACTACCAAGGTTTCCTACCTGATATATAGATTGGAGGGTGAAAGCACATTAGGGGGGGGGGGCACTTTGGGCACTTTCACAACATGTATGTAAAGTATATTATTACAAAACATATCGCATTTAATTTTGGGTTTCACTTTTGGTGTTTGGGCTTAATATTTTGATTGTCACAAAGTTAATGATATTTAATATTATTTGATTTTTTTTTGTAAAAGCTAAAATTCAAGGAATATTGAATATATTTATGGTATATATAGTATAATAGAGCATGTTTTTATTTTTGAAGTGCATTAGGTTTGGGTTTGAATTAATGAGCCAAAAAATGTCTAAAATGAAAAATTTAAAAACTACCCACGTCACATATCTTGTCATCTTCCATTTGAAAGTGATAGTTTGTCAAAATGTTAATTTACCACATACTTATGGTCATAACCCCCAAAAAATCCATTTGTGATACGATAATTATCAAACTCTTCACATAGTTCACAAACTTATCCCAATCATACAAAATCACAATGTTTAATAGATATTACAAATTTCATAAAGATTCAAAATCATTTCAATCATTTTTTGAATATATTTGCAGTTTTTAATACATAGTGACGTACATTTTTTTGCCATAAATATACTTTGGAACTTCACAATATAAGTTAGAAAAATGAATTTTCTTTTCGATTGAATTCTTTGTGTTATAATCTACCATATTATGTAAATTTTTTGGAAAAATATGCTCCAATATTACCATGGTTGAAGTTCAAACATGGACACCCCTAGGAAATAGTACAATGTGACAACATTTTTGACCCCTCCATAGTGTGCTTTCACCTTGGAGGGTATTGCTCATGGTATGAAAAAATTGACCAAATTGATATGACTTGAAGCAATGCCAGTCTCATATTAATACTTGCCTAATAATGACTTGAGGTAATACTAATTTTATATTAGGGTTACATTGATCTCAATATTTTGTCTATATCTACCACATACTAACGAAAAATTAGCCTTATCCATATTTCAATATTAGGATTAGGCTATTAGCAAGGGTTTTTTAAAGGTCCAATACCAATTCCAATTGGTATGTTTGAAAGTTGATACCCACCTAACATTGGTACAAACCTTGCAAATGAGTCTATTGCTTTCTTTTGGAAATGAGGAATGGGATGGTAGAGGTTACCAAAGCTTGAGAATCGCTATATGAATTGACAATAAGAGACTTAATTGCAATAGAAAACACTTTGAATGAGTTTAGCAACCCAATAATTATTCCTAAAGAAAAAACATTTTCCACAAGTGCACAATTTTTCCATTTAAAAAGGTTTAGGGTTTAAACCCTAAACCCTAAATGTCTAGGGGACACTACATTAATAATCAAACAGGTTGAGGAAGTATTTTTCCCCATCTCGAGCAAATGATGAAATAGGTTGACTTACACATCATTTTATTTTTTGTAGAACTGATGCAATTAATCAAATCTTCAACAAAAACAATGTGGAAGACATATTAACAGCTCTTGTATGTGCAAATTCTTAAGAGTTTGACTCTTCGTGTTGCTCTTATGCTTTCAATTTTTTTTCCCACCCCCTATTTGTTGTCGTTATTTTTTCCACATATCTATTTATTGCATTTGAATAAAGGACTTTTTTAGGAGTAATGGATTTTGGCACTGATTGTTACAAGAGGCAAAATTTTGAGGAATCTGGTGAAGATTGGGCAAAAGATTTGATCAAAATCTTCAAATGGTCATCCTCGATGGGTCTGAAAATAATAGTTGTCTTAGTAATAATGATAATGAGAAAATCACATCACATGTAATAATAGTGCTAGCTTCAATTCCTTGTGTGTTATAATAAGCAACATCTACTTTACAGTCCTTAACAAAACTACATGCTCATTATTATAGTCATCTTCTTGTTTACTCTAAAATGTATTTTTTAAAAACCTTTTGAAAAAAAAATTGGAGAGGAAAAAAAAAGAGTGTGAAATTGTTGTTAGATTATCTCTTTTCTTTTTTGGATCTTGTGAAATTTTAATTTTTTTGGCACAAGGACAAAATTGGATGATTTTTTTTGGGTGTGCTTTGTTTACTTATGATGGATCTACTTACATGACTAATGTTTTTTTAGTTGTGAATCTTACAGATTTGGGAAGCACACAACAAGATGTTGCAGGAGTGCTTGTGCACTAAATACTAGCTCACAATCAATGCTTAATGTGGCACAATTTCAAAGGATTTGTGTAGAGTATGTTTCACATCTCTCTCTCTCTCTCTCAACCAGATGAGAACCAACCGTGGACTAGCAGTTTCCTCTTTGTCGAGCAAAGAACTTCAATTCCAAATCATTCATAAAAATACATACAAGGAAAATATGGAATTTGAACCTGAAACCTTTAACATTTGCTCTCCATATTCTCAACTATTTCCAACAAATACACACTATTTTGGATGTGGTAGATATCAGTGTAATGCTCTTATTAGAATCAGCTACAGATACTTGTCAGTTATCAACCCAAGTATATACTCCATTACTTGATGAGGGTGAAAAAAAACCTGGTTTTGACATAGAACCTTGATTCTCAAAATATTTGAAATTTTCAAAAAAATCACACACAATCGGTTCTTTGATGTTCTTGAAACAACTGGAACCAGAGGTTCTTTGATCCCGAAATTTTTAAGCAACCAAATCCTCATGTGGGTTATTTCAAAAATCAAATAACCACACTTGTAACACTGGTAGATATCAATAGATGCGTGCACATAGTGCACATTGGGTATTCCAGAGCTTTGGCACTCTATAAAACTTGGGTGAAATTAATTTGCCATACTTATTATACAAAAGAGCCATTTGTTTTGCACACATACATACCCACCTTCTAAATAGTGTTGATATGTTTGTTGTATGTTTGGCAAGTCCTATAAACTTCATTTCCTATTGCTTTCCATGGTACAAAAGAGAGGTTGTAACTTCACCCTTAATATTCTCAGGCTCTCAAACAATACATTGATTTTTTGACCTTGCAATGTGTTGAGGCAAGTTGCAAAAATGTCTCGTGACATCGATTTGCTCCTTTCACAAAAGAACCATCAGGTATGTGACTGTTGTGCATATCTATGATGTTGCATGTCTTCATGTAAATATTGCATGTCTAATTTTACTTCCTTATCCTTCTCGTGCATCTTTTTGGTCAAATATTGGGCACGTGATATTTGGCGCATCCGTGTCACTACCCTTGATGTGTCAATCAACAACTTTTGTCTCTGCATTCACAAAGATACAACACATTGTCCTACCCATGCTTTAAGAAGATACAAAGATACGTATATTTTCCCATGCATTGTTTGGTTTTCGACATTGGTTAGGTCATAGAACAATCATCTACAATCACCTCATTCCTAAATGCACATTAGGACCCAATCCCTTTCTTGCGTTTCTCTCATTCTTAAGGTTTAGGGTTTGGGGTCTTTCATCTCCATCATGATTGGGTGTGTTCAGGGAGGCAAATTTAGAATCACTAACCTTTTCTTGCATAGCTCGAACATCTTGGCGCTTTCTCTCTTCTTCTTGTTTACCCCATTCCTTGGCTTGGAAAAGTGCCTCACGAAGTTGGGCAATTGACATCTCCTCCAAGCACCCATGATTCCCAGTTGAGTAGATGTCAAACTTGGGAATCCTATAGCAAGACTCTTTCTCCAAAAACTAACATCACAACATGCCCACACAAAAACAACACAAAGACACACAAAATTATGATTCAACTAATCCAAAACCAAAGTAATACCATCTTGCCAAAATAATGCCATCTTGCCCAAAAGCCCGATAGGAGGTCCTTGCCCATCTCAACAATTTACAAGGTGTAATAGGCATTGCCTCATCTAGATGTGCATTATGGTCACGAGCATTTATCAATTGGAAGTCATTTAACCTTGTATGCACCAACATAGTATTCTTACAAGGGTAAATTTCATTTCACTTTAGGTACTGGAATCACATACGTGAAGCTGGCGAACGAGCTCCTGTTTACACTGAAACTCACGAGCAATTTCCAAAGCATGAATTGCCAACCTATCCTCTGATTCAGCATTCATTTCACGCACTTTCTCCTTGTTTGCATTCCACATCTTGTTCTTCACAACCTGCTGAATTGCAAGTTGGTCCTCTGCTCAGATAAGTCTTCAATCACTTTCAAATATGTATGGAAAATAGAAACAAACAAGCAACCAAAGAAAAATACCCATTGTTTGAGCTTCCTCCAACTGCAATTCATGTCCAAAAACAAAACTGAGTTTTGTTCACCCAAATTAGCTGCTTTATGTGGCATGCTGGGTCTCTCATTCTGTTGCAGGGAAAAAAGAGATGAGGTTGGTGAGAGACAAATGGGACAGGTGTTGGCGAACCTTCACTTCTTTGGCCTCCTCTTTGATTAGGTGATGTCTAAATCTGTTGGCAAAGTGTATGTTCTTTAACAAACTTTCAAATTCCTGATGGGTCTTTTCCTTCTCCTCCTTCACAATTGATGCTGCTGCCCAATTCATGCATAGCTACAAGATAAACCCCATCTCCCATTAAACAACCACAAAAACATGAGAGGCGCAACTATGGAAGCCACCACCAATCCACAAAATGTGTAGTGTCCATGTCAGTGAAAAGTGTAAACCAGTGCAAATTGTTGTAGTTCCCATTGGCAATAGCAGAAGAATGAAAAAATCACTACGGACAAGCACAAGTGAAGGAGTTAACATGGAATTATAGTTTGGTTTAGGTCTGCACAGAGTGGATAATCCTATTATCGTAAATGGGTTTAGGACTATGCTTAACACTTAACCTGCAACTAGTGCAATTTGATTTCACTGCTTTGGAAAGTAACTGTGCTTCATACCATGACAAAGGCTAAGGCTTCAATTGGCCCTGGCCAGAAAATACCTTACATGCTTCTTCTTGGCATCCCTTGCTGCTTGGTCACTGGCATTCACAGTAGCCCTTTTGAACTCAATGTCGAGAGCTCTCTCAATCTCATCCTGAACTCGCAATTCCTCCTGTTGTGGCACTACCCCACAAAACTTAAAACCACAATGATTTTGAGATTATGGGGAGTTATATATATGATTCAATAGAAGCTCAATGGGTGGTTCCAATACTCATCGCCTATTGAATGATTTGTGTAACATGTAGCACTTATCTAGTCCAAAAAGTGAAACAACATACCTCATATATCTTGAGATGGGAGGCATCACGAAGTTCCAACTCCAAGTTTTCTATCTTTTGCTTGTCAGAATCAATTTGCTTCTGGAACCTTGAATGCTCCCGTAGCACTGTTGCCGCTGTAAGTTTGACCTACAAGCTAAACTCTTGCTTATGAAAATAATAATAATAATTATTATTATTATATGACTGTAGATTTAACAAGTAGACATTGTTAGTCTGATCACATGTGCATTAGAGCAGTACAAGTTGTATCAGTTCCATGATGGTCAGTTTCACAACCAAACCAGCCTACAATCTTGACAACTAAACTTGCAAAGTTTTGGACCTAGATGTACCAGTGTCAAGTACCTGTCCCTGAACTAGTGGATATGAATATTTGTAAGTACCATTTGAGGGAAATTGTGACAAGCTTCTTCAATTTCACACCCCCAAAATATGTTCCAAAAGTTTCATGGACAACTTTTGCTTATCTCATATACATGGATTGTTTAAGAGGGATTAAGTAGCATGCGCTGTTTGTTAATTTAATGGCTCTTGATACCTGAACCTGTACATCGGGGATCAAAATCGTATTGGATGTTCAGGTGGGCACACTGGACTACAACCCAACTGCACCAGGATTTATAATAAATTACCTCAATATCAGGTATTTTTAGGGGTGGCAAACGCTTGGTTACAATATACTCATTCTCTGCTGCAAGTTTGGCCTCAACCTGTCACCACCCAAAATACTCAATCACCAATTTTACTTCCATCAAAAACTAGCACATTCAATGCTTTTGAAGAAACTACTTGACAAAATCTTTGGACATGGTGATGATGATGATGATAAATTTGATTTCAATCATTCTAAATCATCAAAACATAGTGCAAAATAAGTTCTAGTGCACCATATTATTGGTCAATAATCATAAATTTCACAGCAGGTTTCCATGGTCATGAAAGTCAATAGGATGTGAAACAACCTCTTCTCGGATGGTTTCCAAGTTTGTTGGTCGTTCCAAAGTCCGAAGACGAAAGGGTTGATACCTAGGGTCTGAATATTTCTCCTTCAGTAACTTTCGGTTCAGCTTGAAGACAGCTGAAATGCGCTTCATCTCAAGTGTCCGTCCTCTGTCCCAATCTGGAGCTGGCTTTGCTTTGTACACAAACTGACACAATCAATCACATTCAAAACCTCATCAAACTTGAGGTAGTGTGCAAACCACAAGCCTAGTAGGTATGCACAAATCCACACTTGAACAATAACTTTCCATAGAACAATACTCAACATTGCCGCATTTTAGTCCCAGACCACGTAACTGGTTCTGGCTCCTCTTGAGTGGGATGAGTGTAATTGCTGACTGACAAATTGAAAGGTATGACAGTTGTGGGTGGTGGAATGTATCTTGATGTTGGGTCTGGTGCATACACAATTTCCGCCAATCTGCATTCCAATGGTGATAGTAAGTGATTCAACATTCCAATGGGCATAATTTCAGTCTACCATCAGGTCCACTGCCTTATGACCTAAACTGAAATGGCATAAGAATGGGTTAGTAGGATACAGATCATACCACTTTGAGCTGCAAATAAAGTTGACATGCCTAGGGATTAGGCAAGTGAATTGTGGCAAAACTATTTGGTGAGACATGATGTTGGCAGCACAACTACATACTACAGCATTCTGTTTGTTTTGTGGCTGATCTTATACTTTGTTCCACCAGTCAATTGGGCATCCCAATCCAAACGGGATTTTCAAATTACTTAGGTACATCAGCATTCTAAATTCCAAGATTAAGTAAGAAAAGGTTGAGCTTCAAACATAGCCTACCTTTCAGCATATGGTCCAGCATCTGGGGCAAAAAGAGCAACGCCTCTCAAGAGATCATTGACAAACTGGATTCCCCACAGATCATGGAAAAAAGAAAAATTATATATGTATAAGTTCATGCCAGGCAGCACAAAAAGAAAATGGAATGGATGACTAATAAATGAAGACTCAAGAGTAAAGTGACTGTTAAGACAGTGCACAAACAAAGAGAGTAATAAACTCACACACTTGGAGTTTGTGTAGTGGCACAAGCCAGTCACCATGAAAAATAAAAATATGTAAGTAGCTTAATAAGGAGATATATATGCACTGAGCTTGCATCATCAACACAATGTTGGCATGATCATGTGCATCAATCCACAATTGAAGAAACAATGCTCGGAGTAATAGAATATATAGACTCCGCATTTACCTCACTGTCATAAATGAGCAGCCAATCTTCCTTGGCATATTGGAGAGTCGGTTCTTCAAGGAACATTGCTTGAATGAATGGCAATATCTTATTGGGTGATTGGCTCCCGCATAATCGTCTGTCAAGCATAAAGATGTCTATGTTTGTGACTATACTTATTAGCACCCATTCATTCATTGTGTAAGTTTTCCTAAGTTGATGAGTCTTTGCAAAACTACCCATTAACTGAAAAGATTTTAGAACTTGAACCAGCATTATTTTGGAACAGAAAATTTTACTTGAATTCACGCCAACCAAGTTCATCAAGCCGGATAATGGCCAAGTAAGCCAATACTTTGTAAAGGAGCATGTCTTCCAGGCTTACAACATGGCTCTTTACACTATACATCCTCTTCACTACTAAATCTACAAGCCTCCGATACCTACAGTACCCAAACAACACCTGTTCCCCATGCCCAAACTACAAGATAAAGAAACCCTAATTTTTTTTGTCAAGAGCTTGTGGCACTTGCACTCATTATATTTATTGTTGGGTGCTTGCACGTTTGCACTCACTACATGTGTGTTTAGTGCTTTGCACTGGCATTCATTATACGTTGTTTGGTGCTTGCACTTGCCCCTCACGCAAATGTAATATGTGCCATTGCCTAATGTCAAATTGCCATTTGAATGTAATATATGCCACAATAGTCACCACGTATTTTACATTGTAATGGATGAAACCACAAAGTTTACTTCACAAATATGTCATGAGCTGATGCTTTTTGTGTGAGAAGAACCACATTCTCTTGCAGTGAGAGGAAGGATGGATCATCGTATGGTAGTAGTACCTGTTTCACAAAAATGATGTCATAAGGATGCACCACATTGTAAAGAGGAAGAAATACATCAGCATAAGCATCCGGGGTTTCTCCAGGTGCAGCTCGTCTATCATAGCTTCCAATCACCTTTTTGCAAGCCTCCAGAAGCTCCCAAGGTGAAAAGCTTCGACCTTTGGCTCTCCAATGCTTAGCACGAACAGCCGCATCATTGGACGCACATATGTCACATGGTGAGACTTTGATGGTACTTTTCCTCCACATGGCTGGAGTGCTGCTCTTCCTGTGCTTCATTCTTGTGGTAGGTCCATACCTTCCTTTCTCTCCTGTGTCTTTTACCAAATGATGTGAGCATATCGAGTAACCTGCATGTCCCTTCCTCCCCATTATGATAATTTCCTCTCTTTTGCTGCCCCTCCCCCCCTCCCTCTGCACGTCTTCTCTCTGATCACCAACTACTAGTGATCAGTCAACTGAAAATACCACAACACCAGAGCCACTTTCAAGAGATTGCATGATGCAAATGTACACCAAAATGTGCATATCACAAATATGCACAAATATCACAAATCTTAAGCTGAACACATAAAAAGCTTGAACTTGGAGACAATTATCACTGCCAGTGGGCATTGAAGATCCATTCCTTTGAAAATGGAATACAGATCAGGCATTTTGCACACCAAAATGTGCAACCCAATATCAAAAATCTTAAGCTAAACGTGTAAAAAGCTTGACAATTATCACCAAAAGTGAGCATGAAGTCTATCCCCTCCTTTCAAAATGGAATACAAATCAGGCATTTTGCATGGCAAAATAAAAGAGTTGCTTCTGCATATCAAGACAATTTTCTTTGCTCCTCTTCCTCCCATGCAAAAAAGTCCTCAAGCTTCTTCTACCCACATTTGTGACAAAAAAATTTGGACACACATGTGGATCACAGAAACAACAAAAATTCAAGGGAAAAATCAATCATCCACAATTGTGACTTGAATTCTGGAGTGTGTTACATTCTAATATTCACTTTCAGAAGATTATCATGAACCAACCCATTCACCTACATTTCCATGATTGAGTGGGGGAAGGGGGGGGGGGAAATCCCATCCAAGTCCCTCCCAAGAGATGAAAGTGAGAGACACAACACACACAAAACACACACACACACACACACACACAATTTTGAGTGTCTGAAATTCAGGGAAGCTCAAAAACTGTCCCTCTTACGAGATCTTTGAAATTGTGTTTTCACTTGTTTAGAATGGTGGGTACGTAAGTAACTTACCAACACTAACTACCTGCAGGCTTTTTGGCTGTAGTGTACACACTTGGAGTGTACATCTTCTTCACTTGGAGGGTACATCCCCTTCTCCATATGGGTCGTGCTGTTTTGTACCACTTCATTCATAACTTCAAAGTACCCAACCTGATTCTTTCCTATAGTTTTCATTTTTATTTTTTATTTTAGAATTTTTTTTTTCTAGGGGACTTTTTTTGATTTTTTTTGAAATTAAAAACATCATCAGATTTGGTAAGCCGAATTTTTTTAATGCTCCAGAGTAGGAAGGGAGACTTGCCTGGGATATTGTTGTTAGAAGATGTAGGTTCAACTAATTAATGGTAAAGACACAAACTACACATAATAATCTGATGTTTCAATGACTCACCACTCTTTGTGTCTGTTTTAGAGCTTGGGCTAGCCCCTTACCATTGCATCAGGTAAGCCTGTAGGTGAGCCCAGTACACAATGATCCGAGGCACACCCATTCTCTTAAATAAAGGATTTTGCTTAACCTTTTTGAAAAAAGAGGATTATGTTCATGAAAAAAGAAAGATTATGTTGGATTATCATCCCTAACAAGGACATTCCAATATTATGTCAAACTTGGGGACAGGACACAAGGACATATCATTAACAATGACTTTGGATGAGACTTATGCAATTCAAAAACGAATCCTCCAAAGTGGCATAATATTCTCTCAAAATCCTTCATGAGGCACCATGTAATATAGGTTTAAAGCTGAAACTACCATATCAATTTATGCTGCAAAGAACATAGTTTGAGGGCTTAATAAGCCTTTGCATCTCCTCCCCAGAAAAGCGCATGCACTTTGCATAAAAAACCTACATCAACGTATGTTCTTTTACAAGTAGATATAGGTAGGTCTCTTGTGGTTTTCTGAATGGCATTGCAATGACTTGTTAGCAATTTGGCTTGCGAGAGGTACTACTACAAATTGATACATTGCTAAAAAGAAAAGGCAAATGTATGCAAGAGGCTACACAAAGACTGTACCAGCAACCCATTAGTATCTAGACAAAGAGGGCAGCCATAGAGGGATACATACATGGGCGGTCGTCAGAAGGTACAGTTACTTGCTAAAGAACCAGAAGCAGCCCCTGCCAAAAGTAAAAGAGAATTACAGATGACCAAACTCATTTTCCCACCATCGATTTGCTGTCAGGAGAACACTTAAGGTGACAGAAAGCTGTACAAATCATCTCTGCTGGAAACATCATGACAAAATTCTCTTAAGTTTTTATTGTGTGCTCGCAAGAAAAGAAATTGATCCCGTTCATGATGTCTATGATCTATAAATGGAAACTTGGCACCCTTCCAACAACAAGCTTGGCAGCCTAATATTGCAGACTAGTTCACAACCTCATGGACATGAGGTTGAGCATCTGTTTGTGAGCTGGTGCCATATGCTCTTGATCATCATGATTGGTCATGGATGTCTGAGATCAAGTTCAGGAATTCAACCATACCTGCAGACAACAGAATCCCAATTGGCACACACAACTTGTTCAGTGGCTTTGTAGCACACTACGCAATTCAGCCTCAAGTCTTGCCTATTTGTGAATGCTCATCATGTGAGGAGGAAGAGGAGGAGGATTGGCTGATTGATCACATAAAAGGTGATCCGGCTGATCTCATGAGACAGTAATCCATCATCATCAAACCACCGTACTGGAGTCGAGAAGAACATGAGGTGGAGGAATTCTGTGAGGTGCAGTCCATGCAATAAACTTTGGAACATCATCTCCAGGCATCAACACTTGCATTGTACTTTCCTGCAATAAGTGGTATACAAATCATATCCCCAAATGGTGAGAAACTTCTCAAGTCTTTCTGTCAAGGATATCACAAGGAGGTTTGTTCTTGCTTCTTTTTCTTAAATCCAGTTCAATATTGCTCAACAAATGTATAAGCCAAGCTGATCCATTGACATGCCCTGCAGATGATTGGAAGGAAGCCAACCACATTTATATTACCTGATGAATCGCAGGCAGTCCAGCTCAATGACTGAACAAAAACTAAGAATTTAGGATGCTGTATGTACCTCTTTCATTTGTTGCACTTTTTGAGCTGCAGCAGCTGTATAGCTCCTGGGAGGGTCTTGATCTCTAAGATGTGATTGATCTCTGGGACTAGAGCTGGCCTGTGCCTGGTTATGTTGAAGGCGCAATCCCCACTGATAACAACATGAGAACAAAGCGCCAACTCCAAACACCATGATCACGATGATGGCAGTCTCTAAGGAGAAATTGATGCAACTGGACTGGTGCTTTGCCAGCAATGGTCCCATAAAAGCTGAAGGAGCCAAATCCTCTGGCCCAGGACCTGCTAGAGATGCAGGATGATGATCCATTCCACACACTATATATTCTTCCCTCTTCTTCCTCCTCCTCCTCCTGCTGCTGCTGCTGCTGCTTCTTCTTTTTCAGTACTCGACTATTGTTGAGTGCCATTCGACAAAACTTCAACTTGTCCTAACCGAGAACCGATTTGTAGCTCCTCCTCTCGACATTGGGTCGCCGACTTTCTTTACTGCTTCTTGAAATTTTGAAGAACCCCACAGAGCTCTACCACAACCTCCCACAGTAGTGATCTGTTTGATCTAGCTCTACCGCCCCGCTGCACGAAATAGGGTGTAATTGCTATGATCCGCAGAAGGTCCTGCAATTGAACCCAAGACAAAAGCAAGAAGAAAAGGTGCACTGTAGTAGTACTGTTTCTCCATACTTTTCCTTTCCATTTATCCAAGATCAAGCTGCTGCTTTTGGACACAAGCCGCGGCTAGTCGAGGATCTCCAAGGGGGGGAAAAAACACATACCCAATATACAGTTTCAGAATGAGATCCAAACAACCCAACAAACAGAAAAAACAGATAGACAAACAAACAAGCGCCAGCACTGATCCCAAAATGCAGCCAACGATGAATCAATGAATTATGAGAACCCTGGGGAGAGTAAATTTGACTGAGCCAAAACACTAGATCACAAAAACCAAAGAAAGAAAAATATTCAACCAAAAAGACTAAGAAGAGTTGTTGCCGAAACAGACAGACAGACAGACAGAAGAGAGATCCACAACATGAACGAGCCCCTATGACTCTCCAGCTCCCTGACTCACTGTACCAACTGGGGATTGCAATCTGGGGATGCAACTCCTGGGTTAGAACTAAATGCTCTCTTGTGGGTTGGTTCTACACACATGAACAGCTGCTTTTGGACTCAAAGTTGAAACACATTTGCACAAGAGAAAGAAAGCAGCTCATCAGACACAACACACACACACACACAAACACACAGAGAAGAGAGAAATAGAGACTACAGTGCAAACAGAGGAAGAGAGAAGAAAGAGAGAGAAAGAAAGAAAGCAAGAAAGAAAGTGGCTTGGGAAGCATTGCTGCAAGGAAAAGACAAAGCGCCTTGTTTTAGGCAGCAAAACCACATGACTCACTCCCTCCAAACCCACCCCACATTGTAAGTGTCACTCAGTGACCACCAATGGATGAATGATGAGAATTTCATTCCATTCCATTCCATCTATTCATTCATCCATCCATTCATTCATTCATCCCCCGTAACTGACTAATTTCTTACTTACTTCCAGCATCCCCCCAGTGGTGCTCTCTACCTGGCCCCTCCCTCACTGGATGAAGAAATATTGGATGAAGAAAAGTCAAAACATGCCGGTTTGGCTCAGCAGAATGGCTTTGGTTCTGCTCCTGCAATAGTTTGCGCACTTTGCTGAGGCTTGTAAAAGGCGCACCTGTGCTAGAGAAGAGTCTAATAAATATGATCTGACGACTACTGTGCTCTCTAGATGTGATTGGCGGATCATAATGATTGGTCCAGATGGTGTGCTATTAATAGTTTCCCACCTATTTGCAAGTCTCGGTTTTTATGGGTGGGGTTGCAAAAGAGTAAATAACTAAACTTCAGTTTTATGGGTGGGGTTGCAAAAAGCTCAATAACTGAACTTCAGTTTTATGGGTGGGGTTGCAAAAAAGCTAAATAAATGAACTTCAGTTTTATGGGTGGGTTTGCAAAAAATTAATTAACTAAACTTACGTAAGTTAGGTCTCTTAGAGGCTCCTAAAGCACTGGGAGAGATTGCTTAGAGCATTTGGAAACTACCTTATATGATAGAATTTCCCTCCTTAAACATTTCAAGGATGGAATATTATACATCTACTCCTTAAGAGTATGAGCAATCTTACACCTGTAATTAGGTCTAAGATTATTCATGCACTTAAGATCCCTATGACGTGCAAGGAGTAGATGGCAAGAACCCGTATAGCTTGTGATCTACATATGTTTAGGTCTATGATAACCTTCGCCTTGTGTTGTATGATGGACAAAGCTCTCATGGGAATGGGGGGACATTCTCAACATAAGGGGCCTAGGACTAGGCAATAATCACCCAAATGTGGGGCCAAACTTGACTATTTCCTCATCCTAGGCCCCATATTTTGGGAATGCTCCAATCAAGGGTTCTACCCTACACTATTTAACCCAAGATATGTTAAATTTGGACTCAACAACCTTGATTTAGTCTTAGCACTAGGTGTTTGCTATGTTTTATAAGCAACACCCAAAATAAACAAAATTGGGGTTTCTATGAGTTTTGGCAAGTTCCTTGGTTTGCAGTTAGAACCTGGGGGTTCATATTTAGGTTGTTGTCAACCAGACCCAAAACAAACACCATTTTGGTGAAATGGGCACAAGAACTCAACTTTAAAATTAGCTTTTAATTAAAATCTGACAATAAAACCAAAATTGTGGAAAACAATTCTTGATCACATGTTTAGGTCCTTTATGTTAAAAAATAAATAAATAAATAAATAAGATTGACAAGTAGATTGAATTTTATAGGCAAATAATTGATTTTAATAAATGATAAAACTTCATACTTAGACAATTCTTAGTTAGGCCTGCTTTAGACTAGGAGTCAAGGATGAAAAAACTTGGGGCCAACTTTGAGCATTTTTGGGTTGTTATTTGGCCCCAAGTTACTAATAAATGCTAGAACATTGGCCCCAAGGGTTACAAATTGGCTTCCCAAATTCGATGATATCCTTTTTTTTCAGCCTTGGGGCCAATACAAGACCATAAAGTTTAGCATTTAGTAGTAGCAACTTGAGTGCCGTTTGAAAAGATTTTTTCTATTTCAGCATTTACTCCTAGTGTGAAACCCGTAGGGCTGATTTCAACTTTTGCACCAATAGGATTGCTTGATTTGAGTTGAACCTTGGCCTTGACTCCTAGTGTAAAGTGAGCCTAGGGCTCAAACTTGTGCCAAGAAAAGCTACTAAAGGTGTGTTCACACTTGGTGTTAGGGACTTTAGTGTTCATGACTTTCTATCAAAGTTGGATCTTTTGATGTTCATATGGTGCGGAGCACTTGGTTAGGTCATTCGGCATAAGAGCATCTCCATATCATACCCAATATTTGAGCCTACAACATTAAATCTCACATTCAAGATGGTTTAGTTTATTGGTCCTACACTTTATCCATAAACATTAAACTAGGTTTGTAAAATGTGGGAGACCACTAATAGCAAAGCACTTGGATCAATTAATTAATTTGGCCAATCAATAGCAAGTGTTAGATCATGCAATGGTTTTTTTCTTTCCTAGTCACAACATCATCATATGCACAAATGTTGACCCAAAATCATTCTATTGATGCAAATTTACATAATATTTACTATTTTTCATCCAAGACCTTGCATATAGTGCATTGGTTGGGATGCTCTAACATTTGACATCTTATTTAGATGAATTAGGCACACAAACACATACAGGTTGGTCATGATCCTTGCCCTTGAGTATTTGAGTAATTCCATCAATGATCTCCCTTGTAGAGTGCAATTAGTTTGGAGCTTCATAATAAAAGTGAGGTATTTTTTCATGCTTTTGGCTTTTTTTTTTCAACATTTTTTTCACTTTTCATCTTCATTTTTTCTTAAATTTTCTTCAACATTCCTTCTTCTTTTGTGTGATTGAGTTGAAATTTCAAATCATTTATCTTGTGTTTTGTAAATCTTGGTGTTACCAATTGCAAATCACCTTGTGTTTCTTATACATTTTGGTTTTAGATTCATTTCATCGCACAACTCTCGTTCTCATTGACTCATTCTTTTTTTTCAAATGTTCTCATTTTATTTATGTATAAGTTTGATGTGTTAAGTTGATGTTACAAATCTTCACATCTTGTATTTTGTGTGTGGCACAACTCCATTTTGAATTTTTAAGTAATAATTTCACTCTTGGTCTGGCTCATCTATCCAAACCCCATGAAATTTGTTCCAATTTTTTTGCCTTTTCTCATGATGCTTCATTTCACCACATGCCATTTACATTATACCCTATAACCTCATGGAACTTAGCACCCAAAGGATAAATATTGCCATATGTGGAGTTAACATGTGTATATTGTTTTCACCATATGCTTGAAACATATAGTACTAATATTGATGTAATCTAGAAACGAACATGATATTGATCATCAACAATGCCACTAAAACACATGAAAGGCAACATTCATCATAATAAAGTTATCTTTGAAAAATAACCTTGGCTTTGGGCCTTTTTCCATTCCTACATGCTTTTGGGCCCTTTTCTTGCCTCAAAACATTTTTTCATCCTTAAATGTTGTTATCGACAAAGTGAGTGAATTTAAATGAGTTTCAAATGTTGAATCCACACATTATTATATAAGATTTGAAATATTTATTCAATAGTCGTAGCAAGAGTGTAGGCAAATTTAAAACTCAAGATAAAACCAATTGTATGACCAACATCGGGGAAAATGAAATTTTAGCCTTGTTTAATTTAGTGCCAATGTATTTTTTAGTATCAATATTTATTTTACCCTGAGCTTAACCCCTTTATGGGAAAATTGCAACTCTTGGTGCTAAGTCCTCTTTCTTTTGTGGGTAACTTTAATGGGTGTTTTGACCATGTGTTAATTTCATTTGTAATATATATTTGATAACTTAATACACTTTTGATATGTAAAGTAGTTGGGATTGAAAAAGTTATGGATGCATTTTGGGGGAAAATAACATGATATCCAAAATTTAGTGAGTGGGTATTAGTCATCAAGGGATACCTCAAACTTGAAATTGCTAGATATCTTTTGGAATTTGAAAATAATAATCCAATGCTACTATAAGATTGACCTTGAAGATTCAATGTGTTTCATAGTCATTATTGATAGGTTTGGTGGGTATGAATAATTGCTTGGTGTAATAGGTTACAATATAACCAACCTTTGAATTTTTGGGTGGATGATGAACATTTGGGGAAATGCTACATGATTGTCATCTTCATCAAAATGATGCAATCTAATAGCAACACGAATGCCCAAGAAAATATATCCTTAATCAATCTTGCCAAATACTCAAGATTGATTCTAACACTAACATTTCCAATGTGTATGTCATTTTACATGCAAAATTTGCAAAATATACCTATTTGATAAACACTACCAATTTTTCAACAAATTGAATGAACCCAAAAAGTTGAAATTGCATAATATATGAATTTTCAACTGTAGCTGAAAATTCTAACCTCTTATGTTTTTGGCACTTGTATGGTGCTAGGTTTTTGCACCTATCACATTGTCTCACTTTGATGGGACTTTTTTAAAACTTATATCTGAGAACATGAGAAGTATTATACTTGGAAATAAATGATTTTTATGCACGTTTATAATTTCATTTTTAAATTTTTTTAGCATATGATTAAATTTGACTAGCCACTTATCTTACTTTGAAGTTATTGTTTATTTTTATGAAACATCTGCATTTCTCTAAAGACTTGGCTTTGTCTATTGCATGCAAAACTAGGATGAATACTCAATATTGAATTGTTGAACCAATCCAGCACATGATTTGTTTTTTAATTTATGGTTAATGGGTGTTGCTGATGATGGAGGATGAAGATGGCAAAGGCCACACTATTGTGGCTTCAATTGACTAGCTTTGGGACTCTATAAAAAAAACTTATATTGTGTATTTTATGAAACTATCGATCTATTAAGGAAGGATTAAGAAAGGTAATTTGTTTGTATTGTTTGGTTGTTTGATTAAGAGAGATTTTTAATTTTTTTTTGTTTAGTATATACTCTAGTCAAGAATTGCAACCAAGGTTTTTTCTTTTTCAATTTTATAAAAAATTGGCAAATGTTCCCCCAAAAAACTATCAAAATAAGTTGAATTTGCACTAGAAAAACACACTTCAGAGGTGGGTTTGAAAGGTGGTTCAAAGGCAACATTGCCCTCTCCTTTGCATTGCCATCCCAAAAAAAAAACTCACAAAAATTTACAAGGCATGAATTTTTTTTTTCTGCTGCCCTGCCCTGGCCTGCCAAGAACCATCCCAAAAGGGGCTGGGAGTTAGTGCCAAGGCTGGACTCTCCCTTGTCATGAGAAGAGAGAGACCCAGTGACAAATATGACAACAGGCTATACAAGTCATGGATGATGATGGGGCTAGGAACATTCATCCAAGTGATGAATGAAATGTAATTAAGTAATGGAAGGGGGAGGAGAGAGGCCTATTCATCATCACATTAGGCCAAGTTTGAGCTTCAACAGCATACCTAGAGCTGCTTTCCTTTACTAGATATATATAACTAGTTGTGAGGGAATTAAATGTAAGTAATAATGAAGTAGCTTGGGTGAGGGTAAAATACAAGCTTCTCATACAGGCCAAGTTATGTATGAACTTCAGCAAGCATACTGAGAGCTGCTTCCTTTACTACCCTGAACCCTAAACCTGAACCCTAAAAAAATCTCATTCCAATCTAAACAGTCTAAACACTTTCACCAAACAAATCAGTTCACCTAATGTGAAACCGATTCTGAAAAGGTCAAAAATTCCAAAAGTTGGATCCAATGCTATATATAGTTGGTGCATGTATGTGTGTTTTGTTTCTTGCAAGTTATTTGAGATGGCGCTATTATGGTGGTTTCTACTTCGACTATGTTTGGTTGTTTTTGGTGTCTTCTTATTCTTGTTGTTTGGAGACTTTGGTTGTGTATGTGTGTGTGTTGTGTCACTATGTTTTTGGTGTCTTCTTATTCTTGTTGTTTGGAGACTTTGGTTGTGTGTGTGTGTTGTGTCACTATGTTTTTGATGGGATGTGAGTTATGGAGCAATGGTGACATTTGATATAAAAGGTGGTGATTTGGAGAAGATGGAGCAGAGAAACATAGCTAAGTTTTTTCTTTTAATGTTTGTTTGGTTTTCCTTGGGTGTATTAGGATCTAGGAGAAGTAATCTAGGATTTCTTGGTGGATTGTTGGGGATGAATGCCCATGCTTTCAAAGACTTACAACTTTCTCTTTGAAAGTTATGTATTTCCTTTGTGTCATGCACCATGAACTTCAAATTAAGAAATGTAGGTTTAGAAATAGCATTTGCGACCAAGTTAAAGGGAAATTATGAAATGCACTAGGGATTTTGTGAGTAGTTGGAGTAATAGCAAAATCTCATAATGACATGTCTAAGAAGTTATGGGATCTATGAGGGACAAATTTGGGTGTAATTGTTCTAGAAGAAAAAACTTGCAATTGTGGGAGAGCTATGAGGGAGAAAATTAGGTTTTGAAGAGAAGTATGGGCATGGGTTGAAAATTTATATTGATGACAAATTTGGGGACATTGTTTTCCTTTCCTTGTTCAATTTCTTGAGAAATTTGGGTGATGTAATTTTATTCATCTTACCTATTTTGGGGAGCAATTCCATATGAGGTTGGGATTTTTTGAAATTTTTGGGATTTGTCACAAAAATAACCAATTGATTCATGAAAATAAAATTAGAAAGTGTTGATCCCTCAAGGCCCATAGTATCAATTTCTTGTGTTTATTAAGCAAGGTAATGACCTACATCAAATTTAAATGTAGGTCATTGTCGTGCATAATAAGTCAAATAGAATTTGGTTCTTTGTCTTTTTGGTGACAATTATTCCAACTTTCAAGGTATTTTCTTGGCTTTCTCTTGCTACCTTTGGATAAATGGGGTTTACACCACAGGATAGTAAGGGTATTTTTCAATGTTGGGTAGTTACTTGGTTTGGCAAGGTTAGACCTTAACACCACCAATTTTGGTTTAGTAAAAATAAAATCAAAACTAGGTTTGATTTTTGGAATCAGGTTCAAAATTGGAACAATGTTTTCAATTTTTTTTAAAGAATTGAAATTGAGTACCCAATTTTTTTAACAAAATAGAATCAAGATTTTCAACAAAAAAGGACTACCATAGCCTAAGGTCAATTTTCACATTGACAAAAATGATTTTATTTTTTTCAAAACCTGAATTCTTTTTTAAAAATTGAAATTATATTTTTTTTCATCGTCTATTATAATATTGTGATATGAGTAATGAAATTATTCAGAGTGTAGCCTATGATATTTTAACTTCATATTTTCACAAAATTTCATTTCACTATTTTGAGGATTGTTTAAGGACAAAACTAACCTTAAAGTAAGGTAGTATCAAGGTCTAATCAACGATTAATTATCAGTTTTGGTTTAGATTATTTAAAATCAAAATTTACATTTAAATTTAAAATAATTGGATTTAAAGTTGTTTTTTTAAGGGAAATAAAATTACTTTAGTCTAGTTTTTAATGGTAATATATATTATTGAGTTTTTCATAACAGCTTAAAACCACTCAACACTAGTATTTTGTTTCATATAACCCATCTTAATTTGGGGGTTAAATGATTAAAATTTAAGGAATAAAGTTAAGCCCTTTTTACATTATGGTGAAAGATTGTGACCATGGAAATGTTGAGGGCCTTCAAAACACATTCAAAAGTTGTCTAATGAAATTTAGAAATCACTTATGTATGGGCTTGGGTTGTCAAATGCAATGTAAAGTGAAAATTAACTTTATTGAGATATCAACATATTATAATGCACCCGAAAAAGGTAACTATTTATTTCATGTAAATTTTTATTTTTAACTTCATTTTCTATGTAACCTTTTTTACTATTAATTTAAGGTTTGTAAAAAAAATTTCGTCATCACTTTTCTTCCATTTCTTCTCTCTTCACTTTCTTCATTTTCTTCATTTCAACACGAAAGATCAACATAGATCATAAAATATAAAATACTATGTAAAAAAAATCCAACCAAACATCATTTTTTTTACCCATGGTCTAATGAACTTTGCACCCACCTTTTATTTTAAACATTTTTTTGATGAAAAAAAAATATGCAAAAAAGTTGACCAATCATGACTTTTTGGGCTCATGATCTCACAAATGTCCAAACCTACCTTTTAAAAATTTAATAAAAAAATTAGAGTTTGGACCATCAAAATTTGACCAATGATGGTTTTTGAATTCATGGTTTAACAAACTTGCTACTAGGCCCACACCATGCCCACTTATTTATTGTAGCAAGTTTGTTAGCAAGTTCGTTAGACAATGAAACATTAATGCATTTAATGATGATTTTTCATCCATTTACATTTCCTTTGTCATTCAATCCTTCAATATTGTGTAAAGTGAACCTGAACCTTGAAACAAATTCTCTTCCAATCATAGAAATTTAAATTTGATGGTCATTAACTCTCAAGCTTTAGTGTAAAGGGGCCTTGCACTATTCATACACACAAATAAACAAAAATAATGCAATGGGATTAATTTAACCTTGTAATGAAATAATCAAGCCCACTCTAACCTATGGTGGTAAATTTGTTATTACAAAACATAAATTGTCTTTTGTTATTACAACATAAATTTGTTGTAATGGAAAAGGTTATGCAATGATCCAATATGCTTTCTACACAAACTTTGAACAATTTTCATATGACAACAAAAAGTACGGTGGATTTCAATTTATAAAGTAATTTGTTATTGACAACCACTAATTGATTTTACTATTTCATATTTTTTTTATACCAAAAAAATTTGTGAAAACACATAATGAAGATGTGTTCACTAACATATCAAATCCCACAGTAATGGACATCAATCCTACACCATGCCTATCATCTTACAAACTTTCAAATGATCCAAGCAAAACTACAAGTTTGCATTCTATTATTCATGTATATAAAATGTTAGTTAAATCTTGTACTGATAATTATGCAAAATCATTTGGTCTTGTGAATGGAGCTATTGGCATATTTGAAGCATCAACAACACGTACTAACAAAACCATATTCCAAATATTGTTTCAAAACTTTAAAATTGGAGCCTTAACAAAAAGAATTTTTTTGTCATTACTATTATAAGAACATTGAATCAAAATGAACACCAATCGAATCTATCATCAAAGATATAAAAGTTGGTAAGACCCAATTATTTATAATAACAAATATTCAATTTTCCATTCAACTTTCAATAACAAGAACCCTCCATTGTTCCCAAAGATTGTCACTAGATGACATCATTTTTTATCCAATTAATGTTAGCCTAACATACACACCTATGTCTCACATTCAAAGATAAATAAATAAAAATATTGGATCTTCTTCAACATGAATATTTCTATATGGAAATGAAGAGATTAAAAAAAACTACAATTTGGATATCATAATTCCTTAATTTAAAAACATCCATCATTCCCATGTAATTATACAAGCTTTGAGTACAATTTTTTTATGCCAACATTATGAAGACATCATTCATGACCATAACTTTCAAATGTTTCACATCTTATGTCTTATGGAAATAAGAATACACCATGCACCAATTGATGTGCACAAATTTATAATTTCATTGAAATATTCACATGTTTTTAATCCATGATGGTCATCAGTTAATGATTATGGATGACATACACATGCACTTGGATTCTTTCAATATCACAACCACTGAAAATACATAGAAATATAATTCACAAAAGAAATACATATTTTTATGTGTGTACAAAGTTGATCATTCATGTTCAATTTTTACAATCCTAAATAATCTTCAAATTATAACTCAACATTCACCAAAACATGGTTGAGTAAATCTTTTGGGAGATTTTTAAATTGACATTTTAGAAGAAGATAATCATACCAAAAAAGAAAACTATTAAATTTCATGGATAAATTCAAATCAAATCCCAAATTTAGTGGAAGTGCCACAAAAGTCAAATCTCAACTATACCATATATGGGCAAATCTCCTTTAAAATGAATGCAAATTTGGAATAACATAAGCATATTGGCCAAATTTTCACAAACCAATTTATACTACATTTAAACTATCAAACATATTTCCAATGAATAGTAAAAACATTAATGTTTCCAATTTTCTAAATTTTAATTTATATGACTACATGTGTGTGTACATGTTATAGTTTCCATCTAGTGACCCCCAGATGGTTTCATCATTTATTACCAATACATGTTTAATCATTTATTGCACAAGGTATTCATTGATTGCTACATGCAAAGGACACCTTTTGATTGATTTATTTATTTATTAAAGATCATGTGCAAAAAACTTTTTCATATGGTGGCCACAAAAGGGAAAAAAAAATGAACATTTTTTTTATCTAGTTAAACACATCAATCACACCAACAAAACAATGACAAACACCCTTCATTCAAAACCCTAAACCCAAAATGCAACAAAGAAAGAAAATACATTATCTTATAGTTGTCAAATTCTCAAACTTGAAATTGAAATGTGTGGGAAACATGACAATGTAAGAATTGATGGGAAGTTTTTCCAACTATTTTCATCCTTGTTAATTAAGGTTTTATTGATGCACATCCATTGCAATTTTCCTATATTTCTTCTATGGCAAGAACTAGTTTCCTTTTTTTACTAATGTCATTGGTTCATTTGAAGAACAATATTCATTTTCTCTTTTTCCTTCTAAAATATGTTTGTCATTGTCTAATATTGTCATTATGTATTTTACTATTTGGGAAAATGTAGTTGATGCTTAGAATAGTCAAGAAATTTGAAAAGTACGGAAATGATAATAAACAACATTCAAATTTCTTGAGAACATGGCAAGGGCATATTTCATCCTTTTAAAATCAAGGTTTCAAATGAAACTCCTTATTCCGTCTTAACTTGAAACCGAATCTAGGAAAATTGAAAATATTTATTCCTAAGGATAAGGTATTCCAAAACATTTGACCCCCCTTAACCCAAATGACATGTATGATGCAATGCAAACTCATATTTTGGGTTTTTTTTTTCCTAGTGTGAATGGAATAAAGTTTATAAAGTTAGTCTATTTCATTTATCATGTTGGTGTGAATCAAAATTCTATGATTGTGTTTTAAGTCTTTTGTGGACTCTATGTGGAAGATCCTACTAATTGTGAATGCTAATCATGTCTTGGTTATCTTTTATATTGTAGTACCTTAGTGGCTTCAACACAAATTATTTTATTTTTAAAAATGGTTTTTAGGAAAAAATCTAAAACATTCTATTTTCAAAATGGAATCTTCAAAATTAACTAATTATTCAACAAACATGTGATGAAGTTGCGCTTATATTTACTAATATTTTATCAATGTTACCTTAGGCCTTCTAACATTATCATGGAATTCTTCATCAATTGGGTGGTAGATGGGAGCATATAATTATTTACAAGAAAAAGGAAAAAGACAAATGGAGGTAGGTGGGTTTCTATTATGTAAATTCTATAAATGTAACATTGCACCACATTTTTGCATTAAGATTCAAGAAAATTATGGTTTGATTTGTGCTAATAGTGATTGAATGAAACTCAATTCACTAAAAAGAATTAACCTTCATAATTACACTTTTTTAACCCTAGGAATTCTTAAAGATTTTTTTAAAAGCCCCCCATTGTAATAGTTGGGTGGGGTCCACTTTTCCATTATTTTAAATAACCTTGTTTGATTGTATGATGGTTCAGTAAGTGTCAGGACTTCAAACCCCATTTAAAGGTTAAACACAATATCAAATTATTTTATTTTCATAAAGTTCTTGATAATGTTTGTGAAACTTGGCACCAAAACAAACAATTTTGGTGGGTTGAGGGATACATGAAAAAATGTGAAATGAGTGTTTTACAATGAAAAATGTTTATGAGGAAATTCCAATGTCCACCTAAATTGAATGCTAATAATGTTTGAAGTATAATTTGCTCAATTTCTAAAGGTGTCCCACCATAATGTGAAAGGAGTGGTGTTGCAACCTATTGGGAGGTTGCAAGGTTTGCAAAGGTGTCATTATTGTTCAAAGGGAGGTGTTATGACTTGTCGAGAGTTTGTAGGAATTGTCCACATTTAAGGGTTTTCTAAGGACTTTAGGACTTGTTTGATCCAATTGGAAATATTTATCTACATTTGACATTATCCCAAACCTCATCATTTGCAACTATTGCTTCGCTTTCAATTTGATATCACAAGAGTTTAAGGAAAATAGACATGACCCTTCAATTTCTCTAAACTTGTGTCTATGTGCAAGGGTCCTTGTAGGTAAGTGAAAACCATCTTATCTCAATATACTATATGTTTTCAAATTTCTTTGCATCATAACAATATAGTGTAAGTTGGTGTCAATTTTGTTTTTTTTTCTTTTTCAATTTGATATTTTTTGATAGTTGCATGCATTCAAATCTCTTACACATATTATATTGACTAAACAGAATTGTCTAAAAGAGAACATGCAAACTACATCACGCGCAACCTTTGGATCTTTATATAGATATGCTACAAATTTTGGACATAAATATTATATTAAGCATGTTAACACCAAGCTATCTTGTTACTACGTGAGTCTTCATTTGCACATGACATGCTAGTGATAAAAATGACATGTTATTTGGACATGTATAATTAGGAACTAGATTACTCCAAGAGAATTGCAAGCAATTAACACAAATAGCACAAGAATATTGTGTCCAAAATAAGGTGAATGAATCCATTGTGAATTTAGAATCTTCAAAATGCAAAAGAGTCTCCTCAAATTGAAATGAAATGTTGATGCCATTTCTAGCAACAACTATGTGCTTTTGTCTACATTGATGTGCTAAAAAGTTAATGTTTTGCTTACTTTAGTTCAACGTGTCAAGACTCATGTTTCATTCACACAACTATTTTGTCATTTATGGACATTCTAAATGTATGATCCTGTACTTGCATCAATTTCAATTAAGATCAATTATTAATAAATGGGCATCAAAAAATTAAGCTTGTTCTTGAATGTCACAATATAAAAGACTTGGAATAGGATTTTGGATTTTCCCGAAATTCAAGTTTTAAATGTGCATTAATATAATATGCAACATTTTTACTTTATCATGTAATACTTACACTTATGGAGGACCTTGATGATGTAGTGACCCTTATAGCTATTTACATATTAGCAAAAATGACTTTTATGTTGTGTGATGATTCATTTTCATTGCATGATATGCACAATCATGGAATCGTTAATGAGATTTGCTAGCCTATATCTATTGAATAAATAATTGTCTTAATTAGCAAGATACATAATTTTTCAAATTTTATCGGGTTCATTAATAAAAACTTAATCAATATCCACAAATTTGAACAACATCTCATATAAGACTTGATTCAATGGCCCAAAAAATATCAATTCCATGAACAATGCTAGTGTTGTTAATGATGAATGTCTGTTGATTTAAATCAAAACTAACTACCCATGTTCATATCATGATGTGATTGCACCACATCATCAATAGAAACTAACATGATTATTTTATTTGTATGAAGATGAATGTTTTGATTATTTATTAGGAGATGGGCTTGCTACAAGAATGAACAAATGTTCATAACATGTATAGGATTATGAGGCATGAGTTAGCTTTAGATGTTAATCAAATTGCTATCAAGGCTTACAATAAAATGCATTTTCATTATTGGATTAAAATAATTCAATGTGGAATTAATTATAGGTTTGAAACACAAGTGGAGGTGGCTCATGAAGATATTTGATTCTACCAAGCTAAATTACAATCATCCATTCCAAGTTATTATTTTAATTATTGTTTTTTCCGAATAATGTGCATGAATTTCACATATGAAATCTCATGTGAATGAACAATAAACCAAGTAAAATTTGGTTGGGATGAAAACTTCTAGCCACAACTTCATGTTTTATTTTACTTGTTTTTAAAAATCTTTTGCATTGATAACACCTAAATCTCTAACACTTTTCAACTTGGTGCAATCTTTGCATTATTGTGTTTGTCATAACTAATGTTCATTTTTGTATCTAACAAAAAATGTTTGTATTCTCACTATTTGTTTAGGATTTTTTTTGGGTATAATTGTGATTTTCTTAAATTATTGTTGTAGCAATATCGCCTTGGCATTAATTTTTTAGCCTTGAAATTTAACTTCTCTAGAAATATAAAGACAAACTTTTGAGTAGTTGCACGACTTATAACACTTGTGACTAGGTAAAGTACATCATGTTTAAGAATAGTAATAACTACATTAGTTGATTTTCTTTCAAGGTTCAACATTCTTCAACCATTCCATATAAATGCATCATGCATGGTAATGTTGTCATGTTCCAAATACAAAATGAAGTTTAAAAAGTGTTATTGATTAGGTTTCAACTTTGATGGTTTCCTAGATAGAATGTAAGCCTCAATTAGATCCGATATGCTTTCTAATCGTACACACCACAAGAGACACCAACTTTTCAAATTGATTCAAAATAAAATTGATCAAGTTCTTGAATAATGTTGATATTGCTCACATTGTATCCAATGTCATGAACTTTTATTTGGATCTACCAATTGACAAACACCTTCTTCCATTTCATTTGTGTTCAATAAACCCTAGGATTTTGGCAACAGCAAACACCAACCCAAAAATTAGTGACTTCCCCTATCAATGGCATCAAGATGAATTTATTGTTAGAGGAATTAAGCATACATTCACAAAATAACAAGCCACAACAACCAATGCTTATTTTTTCATGTTTTTGTATACTAGGGTCAAAATGAGTTTAATTGAACCAAAATTTATGTCAAAAGGTCAACTTTTTGCAATTTTGTTTTGACATATGTCTATGTGGTGCTGCTTTAATGGCATGTTAATCATGGCAAGTCGTGCTTGATCACTAATATGGATGTTATGAAATCTAAATTGAATCATTGGGTGCAATTGCGATCAAATGAGCCAATAGTGACAAAGGATTCAACCACAAATGGACCTTTCCATAACATTTTAACTTTTTCATAAAAAGGATTTTTTTCAACATGTTCTTAAAAATATTTACGATTCCCCCAATAAATTACATTACATTACTTGTGTTAATTCTTTTAAATAAATATGAATTTTCTATAAAAAGTTTTTTGTTAGATTTTATGTTTCATCTTGAAAAATGATCACAATTTCAAATCATGCTAGAATATGATAATTATTTTGAACTTTAATTTTTTGTATCATAACCCATAACTTTGTTCAAATGTCATACACATTATGACCCATTTACATCTAGCAAAGGACTCTTGAAATTTGAACATTCAGAAATTATATTTTGAATTTCTAAAAATTTCAAGTGGCACCATTTAAAAATTATGAGTGCTTTTCATATGTGGATGACATGTTACCACATTTCAAAAACTTTCCCATCAAAAATTTCTTTATTAAAAAGTCCTCAGCCTAATGTTTTATAAAACTAATTTTGGGGTGTTAAAGTTCAAAAATCCTTTACTAAAACCAAAACTTAATTTATTAAATTAAATTATTAAAAAAAAATCTTCAACACTCATATAAACCATTTAGCACAAATGTTTTTGATCAACATAACATTAAAGTGGCATTACATAATAATTTTTTTTTAAAATGGTAATTTCTTTGTCATCTAACATGGTTTTTGGCTCGTTTGACTATGATTGCACCCCATTACATGTTCTAATTTTGAAATTTGGTTTGAGCAAAAGACTTTCAACAACTTCATTTAACAACATTATTTTCATAAAGGGCCCCATAATTTCATAATACAAACATTTAATTTAAAAAAAAAGTAGTAATGGGGAGTTATTACACACGTTTAAAAAACATTCAAAACTTCACCCAAAAAAAAACGTTTTTCAAAATTTA
>Ga0116229_10001234_pt1 | contig 39446 bp, 20 predicted proteins | sample S1TSphgellanicum_3_FD_87313 | JGI IMG/M metagenome (GOLD analysis project Ga0116229, IMG submission 87313) | Host-associated microbial communities from peat moss isolated from Minnesota, USA - S1T2_Fc - Sphagnum magellanicum MG | ecosystem: Host-associated > Plants > Peat moss > Unclassified...
CCTTTTGTATAATGTTGGCATTCCTGTTCCTTAAGTATGCCTCATACCTCTATTCAGGAGTAGGCTTTGGTGGTAAAAATTCTCTGGCCATTACCTCCACTGGTTCCTCCTCCATTAATGGCTTTGGATCTGGCTCTGGTTGAAGCTGCTGGACATAATCCCCTTCCTCTTCTTTAACTTCTACTGCAGCTAGCCTTTCCTCCTCCTCATCACCCAACTCTGGACTTGGATACAGTTGCTCCATTCTTGTATCCATATAGTCTATGGGAATCTAAGTTGTCCCCATTCCTCCTTGGATTTCACTCCCCTGGATTTCACTCCCTTGGTCTGTTTGAGTCTCCATATCCCTTGTCCTTATAACTAATTCGACCCTAGAATCTGGTCTATGCTGTCCTTGTCCCTCTTCCTGTCTTTCTCCTAGATTCAGCAAAGCACTAACCAGTCCTCTAGTGTCTGTCCCACTCTGCTGAGGTTTAGAAACCTGTGAGTCCACTACTGTTGTTGCCATCAAAGGTTCCATCATATCTGTACTCTGTGGTTGATCTGAACTCATGTAAAAACTCTGGTCTCCTCCTTCAGTCTCACCACAATCCTCCAATGGTACCTCAGTGCTTTCCTCCTCTGTCTCCTCATAAGTTGCCTCTTCCTCATCAGTGAGCTCATCCTCTGAAGTACCATATACTTCCTTAATTACTCTTCTAACCAGAACTCTGTGATGCCTTTCTATTACTAGCTGGCAGTCCCCATAAGCATAGAGTTGAGCTAGATAACTGGGTAAATAACACAACTTTTTAGGCCCCAATGCTCTAACCTCATCCTGTATCACTTTGTGCATGATGAAAGCCCAATTGATCTCCCTCTCTCCTGACCACGAAGCTATGACAATATTGGCCCACTTTACTGGTATATAACTAGGTTTTCTGGGATGGAGAATTGGTATCAAAAAATGAAAGAGCATCATCAGCTCGGGATCCTTGCACCGTGAGATCTTGTAACCATGTGAGACTACTCTATCCTGTGCAAAATACCTCTCAGATAAAGGATCCTTCTGTGACAAAAATCCATGCCCCTCCAAAGGTAATTGAAATGAATCTCCTACAAATTCCAAGTCCCATTCAGCTGGTTTACCTCTCACTGTTGTAGAAAATCTTGGATCTACTCTCCCGTTATAGAAATCAAGGTAAGTGCCATCCTGTATGTCCCAAGGAATCAAATACAGATGCTCTAGTCTCATCCTTCTCAAAATCTCTCTCAATCTGCTCTGTAGTTCCCTAGTAGTCAGATACTGCACTGACAAGGATGAAGGTATGGCCTCCAAATCTTCGGCCATAGCTGAAATCTCTGAACGCAAAAAAGTTTCAAAACCCTAAACCCAAAAATCTTGTGAACTATTGTTAACCCTAACTGAATTCCTAGACCTCCTTCACGTCTCTGCCAACCCTCTTGTTCTTCTTGAGCTCTCTCCCGAAGAAATCACGAATGTTAAAGGGATCCTGACACAATGGAACTGTTCACAACAATTTCAGCCTTTATAGTTCTGCAAGTAGGCCCTATGGGAACTTTGTACTATCGTCCTTTGCACTACCGCATGTACTACTTCAATGTCACCGAAATTTTTTGCGACTTAAAAAAGGCCGTGATAAATAAGATGACATTTGCGAAAATGCCTTCTCCAGTAACCCTTTCACTAATTTGCGAGCTACCGCACATTGCAACTTGCGATACGTCCACCACCGGAAATTTTTGTAAAAATTTGTGATGAGGTTTGCGATACATATTCAAACACAAAATGCAAGGCGCCAAATAACGCAAGCTTGCGATTTCTTGTGACTCTCAAAGTTTTTAGCGATACTTTTTGTATTATAAAATGTGCGATGTTTTGAGTATGATTAAACGTTGCGAAGTGTGGAATATCGCTAGGGTGGACGAAGACTAAGCGGGTCGCAAAGTTTTCTTTGTGGTATATGTCGCAAAAGTGCTGCAATGATTGTAATGTACATTATAAATTAGCGATGGGTGGTGCACCACAAGGTGCGATGCGTGTCGCATTACAAATATGGCAGGTTATTTTTGCTTCGCAAACCCTTCAGGTTTTTTGTTTGGCCCTTCGCACAAAGGCACAATATGTAGTAGTGTTTTTTGGTTTTTTTTTGGTCATTTCATGTAGATGATGATGACAAGAGGAGGAACATGGTATCTCCTCTCACATTTTTTGTGTTTCTTCATTTGTACATGGATAGGAAAACAAATGTGACAAATTTTTTTCTTGCTAAGCAAAATGGATATCAATTGTGAGAGAAAAAACAAAGTAAAAGATGGCTACAAATTTAGGAATGATTTTAGAGAAGTTTAAAACAAAGGTTAGAGCAATTATAAAATTGTAGCCAATAGTTTGATGAGAAAACATTAGTTTTGTGCAATCCACAAAATTGGAACCTTTAAATTCATACTAAAATCCCTAAAATTTAGACCTTGAATTTCATCTATAAACCCTAAAATTCAATCTTTAAACTTTAACCCTAATTTTAGACCTTAAAACTTTTTCTTTAACCCTTACCTTAATTTAGATTTTAAACCATAACTTTAGACCTTAAACACAAACCTTAAAAATAAGCCCTTAAAAATAAGTTTTAAACCCCAAAAATTAAACCTAAAACTTAAACCCTAAAGAGACTAAACACAAACTTTAAATTAACCTATAAAACTAAGAACTTAAAACCCTACACCAATAGTCTATAGCCCATAACCATATATCCCATAGGCCATGATGCCATATAGCCCATAACACAAGGTCATATAACCCAAAGGCCATAAGCCATATCACCCATAGGCCAAATAGCCATAAAAGCCATAGGTCATATAACCAATATAATTCATATAACCTAATAGCCTAATACAACCATAGCCCACTAGACCTTAGTTTATAACCCATAGCCCCTTTATGCCTTTTTCAACCCTTATATGACATTTATACCATAGATTATAGGTGGGCAGCCCATGGGTTGAAAACAACATTGTTAAAAAGGAATCAATGTTGGGTTTCCAAAATTTGGTCCTATAGCAACAAAATAATTACTAAGAGTTGTAATTGCAAATAATAGTACTATGGCTTGGGGTAATAGTATGGATAAAAATGGGGAATAAAATAATGAGCCTCATGGGCCTTACAATGAAAATATTTTGACTAGGGGCATAAAGGATGATTATGAATAATTTAGATAACTATTTTGGGTTAGTAATAATGGGAGGTCAAGTATGTAGACTTGACCAAATCCTAGACTCCAAATAATGTAAAACCTATCCATAAAAAGGTGAAAAGTTATAAATGGCATGTGATGATTGGTTTGATACATAAGGAATAGATGTAGATGAATGTGGTTGACTATTCATCCACTTCTTTGCTTCAAGTATATAACGGGTAGAGCTTGGAGCTTTTAGCTCATAATTTGCATTCAATAATTTCATGTTGTTAATTGCTATCAAGACTTGTAAAAATATCATATGTGAATGAGAAGCCTTGAAGAAATAAAATGTGGAGATTATTGTGAACACCATTGTGGACACTTTATAATCTTTGATGAATGATCCCCATAAAAAAAAATCTTTAGGCACATGTGATGAACTCCCTTGGGGTGTTATTCTCACATAAAGATTCGACTTTAGGTCTGTGGGTGATCCTATCCCAAAAGAATGTAAGTCTCATGTTGAGAATCATGCGAATGACGAATATTACAAGTGTTGTGTTGAAGTATGTTTGATAGTCTACTTATGTGCTAGAAAGGATTAATCAAAAATTAACCCTCATAGTTTTGGACCCCCCAAGCTATAATCTTTTATTACAAGACTTTGTAGAAAATAGCTAGGAAGGGATAAAATACCAAATGGGACTTGAAAGTGGGGCCCAATAAGGCACCATTTCAAGGAAAACTTTAATATTTGCTTATTGGTTCAAGGATTTGAAAAAACAAGAAACTAACTAGTGCATTGATTTTGGAAACTTGAATTGGTAAAAGCTTTTTTATTTTTAAATTTAAAATATTTGAAATTGGAAGTTATTTAAAAAACCAAATAATTGCCCAACATTGGTCCCAAATTGGTCTTTTTAAAAAAAAATCTTAAGACTTTTTACTTTAGTAATTTTATTTACAAGATTAAACTAATGCCAATTTCAATTCTTGTAATAGTTTTGAAGAACTAATTTCGTTCTACAACGATTATTTTTCTTAAAATTTGATACCTACCCCAATTTTCAAACTATCCTTCAGGAAGGAACCACCAAGGATCAAACTTATTGAAATTTGAACCCAAGACCTCCCATTAGGACACTAATGTCTCTTGTAATAATAAAGATAATTTTTAAAATTTAAATCACATTTATCCCAATGACTTTAAAGCTAAAACCACTAACATGTGTACTTTCTAACAACATTTTGTAAATGAAAGGTTCTTGCTTAGTGGTACAAAATAAAAACATTCTTTCAAACCAAAAAGGTTTTGACTTCAAGTTTCAATAACCGTTTATTTCTAGGCTTTTTTAAAATCTTTCTACAAGGTTGAAAACCTCCCGGGTATAAATTGAAACCCATGTGATATCTTACTAGTTTTCAAGGAAAAAATAATCACCTAAAGCGAAAACCTCCAATTTTTTATGTGAGAATTGACTTGAAAATCAAGTTGAAAACTATGTAATATTTTCATCCAACATTAAATTGAACTTATAACCACTGGGATAGAATCACCCATCGTCAACTAGTAATTGATGGCAAACATTAAGACCTTCTTTAAAATCACCCTATGATGAATTGTTGTCAAGTAGGTAACCATTCAAAATCACAATCCTTAAATCCAAATGCCCAATTCAAAACATTAATGGATGTCCTTTTTTACTTCACAAAGTAGGGATGGAGGTTCACCCTTCCTTGTAGAAAGGTGCAATTTTTTTGGCATTTTTAATGCATGTTTGAAACATCTCCATCCATGATTGGTGGTGGGCATGGGTTTATAAAACTAGAAAAATGTGATAAGGGGTGAAGGCACCTTTGTTTGTTTGAAGAAGATTTTTTTTCAACAAACTTTCAAAAAAGGCTATATATCCACATTTGTCCCCCAAACAACTTGGTCATAGTTGTGGGGTGTAAAAAATGAAACAAAATGTGAATATGGGTGCAAATAAAATAAAATGAGCCAATGACATTACTTTATAAGAGACCACGTGTCCTTTTGCCCAAAAATAACTTTTTCATACAAATGAATTTTTAAACAATTTTTTTTTGTTAATTGTTATAATAAATGCTTATAAATTGTCCAAGTACATGACATTTTTTTAATATAATTTTTGAATAGATATGATTTTTTGAAAATGTGTTGATTCCTTGTCAATTCAATGTTCATTTTTCAAAATGATAACAATTTCAAATCATAACCAAAATTTTATTTTTTCTTGTATAATAAACTACAATTTTTTTTAACAAATCATGTACATTATACCTCATTTATATTTGGTAAAAGATTTTTAAAGTTCTAAAATTTTGAATCAATTTTGAAAAGTCCTTTGAATTTTTTAAGTTTTAAATTTTCACATATTTTAAGGTATGAGTGTTTTTTGAATGTAGCCAATAAGTATTTATCTTCTTAATTTTTTCCCATCAATGTTGTTTTATTATATGAATCCTTTTCATAGTCCTTTGCAAAATTGATTCCTTCTTATGCATGTTAATTTCACAAAGGAGGAAGTGTTTACAAGAAAATAATGTATTTTTTTAAAACCTTGTTACTTTGGGGCAACATATTTCATTTCAAAATCAAATGTCGTTTTGTAAATGGCTATAGAGGCATTAGGTGGAGGGTTACCTAGAATGTTTGGAACTACAATCCTAAAAGTAACAAGAGAATACATGTGATCTCTTCCAACCCCTAAGTGTTCACCCACCAGCTTATCTACCTTATTTGCTTGATTTCTTGATTCAACAATATTCACTATGCTGGAATTGGATGGTATCTTTGTTGGCTCTACCCTAGGGAAAATAGTAAGCATTGATATAAAAATTGAGCATAAAATTTTGGCTTGAACTCGACCCAATGTGTTAGTAACATTTGTAACGCAATATGTGCATATGATGGATCTAAGCATGTTCTGGAGATAAGTGCATGCATCTAGATGAGAAGTTTTTAATCTAGTAATGTAAGGTTTTTAGTTTGAATTTGAACCTTCCTAAAAGGGTAGAGTCATTCTGTGATGATAAGTGTATCCCTTGCTAGGATACACTCCAGGGTTGGAGTGGAACTTGGCGTCTTCATAATTATTTCACATAAAGCATACAGGTGACAGGTACATTGGTCGCCTAGATTGCTTAGAACATGTTCCAGCACGGCTTCAATATTTCTTTGTGATTCTTGGCCTTGATTTATCAGTTTGGCAATAACTCAGCTGAAGCCAAATGAGTGAAAATGAAACAAAAACGTTGCCAATATTAATCAATTAGTTGTAGGTAGCAATAATATATTGATCACAGGCGTCGGCAACAAGTCTAGTGGAAGATGTTAATTTCTTTTGACCTGTTTCACATCTTCCAATGTTCAAGAGCAAGCAGCTTCTGCACAGTATATATTTGCTGGATTAAATTGAAACTCTTCTCAGTCATGGAGCCTCCGAGGAGCTCCCCAGGTGACAGAAAAGTAGAAATGTTTCTGGGGAACCATGAGGGAACAGCAAAGGAACCAAACCACTTCCAATTCAGGTTTTTTTGTTTATTGTAGTGACGAGTAATCGAAACTGGTATAAGAGGGATTTTTTGGGAATCCTTTGTATGGTTATCCATGGACCATTTCAAAGACAATTTCAAAAATAACTACCTCATTTTCAAGCCTAACTATTTCATTTATTTTTTAATAACTGCTTTCTTTTCCTATGAACTTTATTTATAACTATCTCCCACCTTTCTTAATAAATACCTTCATTTTATAACTACCTCACTCTTTTTCCCTATCCACCAACATGGATATATAATTAAAAAAATTAACATGTGTCTTTTCATGTCCATGAAATGTATATTAATTTAAATTAAATTTGACATTGACATAAATAATGATGAATTATTGAAAATCATATGAAAACATAAAATTTTTAAAACTAATTGATTGTCACTGGTAGCCACCAGCAGTAGCAGCAGCCCGGAGCTCTATTTTTTAAAATTGTGATGTATTCAAAATGTGCCAAAGCTTTAGCAAAAGTAGTTGAATTTACAGTAGGAAAACAAGTTTCTCCAAAACTTTCCCAATTCTTTTTGTGGATTAAAAAAAATCACTACTTTCTATTGACTAATATACCATAGTACTAGCCTAATAGGTTCAGCACTTTGATGTGGCATGTAATTTTTTCTTAAGATTCTGGCATAATCATTTTTTTAAAAAATTTATTGAGGTATATTCCTAGTTCCTTGATTATTTCTCAAAACTCTTGAGTGTTTTTTTTTCCCCTCATAATTATTTAGTGCTGAACTTGCTACCAGCCTATATAACAAGAACACGAAAACATCAAGTCAGAGGAACGAAAAATGAGTTTTTCCAAACTGATCGATGCAGGAATTGAACTTTTTAGGATACCCATCAGAAACCAAAGGATGTGCAAATATCTCATGAGTAGGAAGATCTAGATCATTTTTTAATGGTAGAACACATGACAAGTTACAACACAAACCGGTGAACTTTGAAGCAGCCATGGATTGCAAAACAAATGTCACACAGTTGATCTGTACAAACTAGCAACTAATTCACAGATCTATTATCATCACTGTATAATGTAGTGAGCAAATCCAACGTTGTCAAATAAATTGGTGAATGAAACTGCCATTGAAAACCTCTGATCAAAATCTAGATTACAAACTGCTACACTAGGGTCCTTTCTGTGGCTTTTATTATTGCATTCAAACTAACTAAACTACCCAAATGAGATTCAAAAGAAATTATCTTGCAGTTTATCAATGATTGCCTGTTTTAATTAGGCGTAAGTAGGGCCATAATTCGCACCCAACACACCCGCATGCAATGTTAAGTGGTACAGTAACTCCAAAAATGCCAGAATGATGATAATAGCCTCCAGTGCTTTCTGCAAGCAGCAACGATGATCAGATCAGTTATAAAAACTGCTTAGTTCAATTAGACTCGAGATCTAGATCATAGAGTAATTCTTGAGGCGTTAGTACAACTGAAAGGATCTATAACAGATCGTAATTCGGAAAGCTTTAGACGTACCAGTCTCTTTGGACGGAAGCCACCGCCGACGTGAATTTCCTTGCATGCAAGCCTGCGTATAAATCATCAACAGAATTAGCTGAGCATCATGATTCGAGGACAGCAAAAAAGATCAGGACTAGAGAAGATACTAAATGACTTTATAACCTTATTGCAGGTTGATCAACAGGGATTCAATCAGCGATGAGGAGGAGAAGCTTTATACGTACGTACCCCATGGCAAGAATAGTTAGTAGCCAAGCGATGAGGGAAGCAGAAGCTGCAGCTGAGAGTGTGTCAGTACGCCATACGCGTACATGGTGGCTTCCTGCAAACGTTGAAGCTATACCCACAACGCTGGCTATGAGTGCAATTGGTAGGAAGTAAATTGTCACGGCGGAGTTACCTGCAGGAACAGCGCATACAGAACTTCCACACATTATTGTCAAAACTACTTGCACGGTCGTGTGCAGCCTTATTCAAGGAGCTGCTTCCTCATGGAGCCAGTGCAGTGCACGTACGCCTAGCTAGTAGAATCAAACACAAGGGCATCATCTTTCCATTGAAAGGCTGCACCTTCAGCTTTGGAAGTTTGACATCCAGCGGGTTGACGTCTGATTATGTTCCAGATTTGCATTTCAGTTTTGCAATCTTGGCCGGCAAGCTGCTGCACCCCTAGCCGCACCTTCTTCAACTTGGGAATTCCATGCCAATGGAACTTGCAAACTGGACCTTCCAAAGTTGAAGCTGGTGCAGCTACTCAATGGAAAGATGCCCTTCTGCATGGACGAGGACGCAGCTAGAAACCATTCTGAAACTAGCTGGTCATGATCTCCACCCAGCACACACAAAATAATGATGCACATGTATGGATCATATAAAGTACACGGGGTGTGGGTTGGGGGAAAGTAGATAGCTGGGGTGTAGAAAGTATCGATTATACCAACAGCGCTCTCTGCTCCGTTGCCTAGGCTGGCGTCGATGTTCCTATTCAAAGCCCAACCTGCCAGACAAGCGGCGATCACATACAGAATGAAGTTGATAGTAAGCAGTGGAGAACCCAAGCCCCTTCCATTTCCGAACGCCATCGGTTGTAATACTAGTAGTCTGTTGCCACGATCTACTCAACACGAACTAAGTTGACGAGAGTATAGTTTTACCCACCAAAAAAAAAGAGAGAAGTCCAAAATGACAACACACACTTACACGGCTAGCTAGAGATCAAGAATCATGAACACCCACCCAAGATTTGAAACCCAAAAAAGTAATGGCTAGATGGACTGATGGGGGCAACAGATCACGGAATGATGAAATATAAGTTAATGAGAAGCGGTATAAATAAATCGTTTTGCATCTGGTGCTTCCAATTGGCGTAGTGCCGGCGGCAACGGAGTCGAGGAAGGAGGTGGTGGTGGTGGTGGTGGTGATGGTGTAGCCCAGTGTGACAGCAAACAAGCGGATGATGGCACCCCGTGACGATCAGTGGCCGCCAGCCGCGTGTGCCATAAATCCACAATATAATTAGCAGCAAGTGCGGATCCGAAGACGTCGAAGAATGCAGGTGGAGAGCAGCTGATTGACCGGCAAATTAATCTAGTCACTACTTCTTACTGCAATCGGCATGGCTTTAAAGCACTTGGATAGTGATCCACCGATCAATGTAAAATTTTTTTTCTTTTTTGCATGAATTTTAGCAACTTGTAGACTTAGACAATGTACTACCATTTGAACATAATTCTTTCCTACAAACTTACCCTACATCCAAACATTGCGACATGTACAGAAATTTTATATATAAGCACAATTTGCCTCAAAAGAATTGAATCCGCCTTCTTCACAAGATTCAAACAAGTGCACCAAACTTGCAAACAAATGTGTGATATTAATTAACAAATGTAATTTCATCTACCTACGATCTAGAATGTAAACGAGATCTACCTGAAAACCTCCTTCCATGCTACAATGGCTTCATGAATCATATTGAAAATTTAATGAGTGTGTGTAAACGTTTTAAGGTGAACATGTGAACACGCAAATCTAAATGTGTGTGTGGTCAAATTGATTATGGGACTTGTACTCTTCATGAAAGTTTAAATTCTTGGAAAAAATTTCATCCTCCTCCAATTCACCTAACACTTACACAATTGGCTATTTCAAATAACCTTCATGTATTTACAAGTATCTTTTTAAATTAATAGAAGAAATTTGAAAAAATAATTATCCATTGTTCCCACATCATGCCTTTAGCATTATGAATCATGGTGAGTCTAAAATAAGATGTTTGCACATCAAGCTGCTATTAATCCAAAAGTGGTGGAACTTGTTAAAAAATGTTTTTTTTTTTGCTAAAATGAGCCCTAAATGCCCATTCCAAGTGAATCTTTATAAGCAATGGATACTCTAATCAAAGTGACATTTGGTCATTCAAGGAGAATATTTTTTAAACGACAATTTACACATCAACATATATCTTTTTAAATTATTATTATGACTCAAAAAAAATATTGGATTATTATATTATTATGTCAAGATTTTATTTTTTTTTAAATTCTGTAAATACATGTCATATTCAAATCATTTCAAAATATTTTAAGAACTTTTTAAGTAATGCAAAAACATTTGTTACATTACATGAAAAGTGTCACTATCTATTCATTTCAAACTTTTTCAAATAATTTCATAATAGATTAAGGATACATATTATTGTTCAAATTCATTCAAAATTTTCAACATTGAAACTTGATTTACCACTTAGCACAATGAAAAAAAAATTAAGTAATCATTATGACTAAAGTTGTTCCTTTTAGCAATGTCTAAAAGTAGATAAATTTGTAGCCAATAGATACAAATACACACAAAATGCAAACTTAATTTCAACCAAATGGAGACTTGGAAGGACTTCATATTAAAACCTTTTCACATGATTAGTATTATGAAGACACCATGTCAAGAACTACCATAATCAGGTAACCATGGCAAATTAGGTAAAAGTTTTGTTTGATTCATTTGGTTTGCTTCACAAAGTAGTAGAATATGTGAAAAACAAAGGTTTTAATTTGTCTAAGTTGACTACTATATTAACAATTGTTGTTTTTCGTTTCACCACTTCAATTGTGATGCCTCTTTGTTGGGTCTTGTTGTGGTCACATGTGTTATGTCAAAGTTATGTTGATATGCCAATGACGATGCCAATGGTTATCATGGTTTTGTGGAGGTGAGCTTGAAAAATGCTCAAAGTCCATTACAAAAAAATATAACAAAAAATCTAGGAAGGGAAGGCAAGCTCATGAAAATACTCTTGTGATATTGCAAGATTACCAACTAAAATGTTCATAACTTGCATGAAAACACAATTTGTTTCACACATTATCTTGTTTCAAAAAATTCTTGAATATCAAAATGCAATTTACATATGTTATGGATGTTAACTAGCTTTGCATTTATTTTCTAGAATGCTAGAGTACCAAACTTGGGTTGTTGTTCAAGCCATTGTTGACATATGATTCCATATTGTAAAGCTATGTGTTTTAAATCAAAGTTACAGTTATTGGTTATTATCAAATGCATTTTTTTTGTTTTCATGTTATATATTATCATGAATGCTAATGTGGCTAGGATTTAGGCTTTGAATCAACTAGTAATTCTTAATGATTTGATTTAGAATTACAAGAATTCAAACTTCAAATGATGGCAAAAGTTGTCTAAATTTTTGCACCATTCCTAGCATTTTCTATGGCTTACCATGAAACCAAGGTAGAAAAATTGTTGGTGGTCATTTTGGACCCCCATTTCAAAAACATGAAAATTATTTGGGAATTTGTGGGCAATGCTCAAGTTAGTGCAATTGTTGTTGAATATGATGTTAAAATGGTATGCCCTATTTTGTTGCAAGTCTACTTGCATTAAAACCATGTTAAGATAATAGTTGATGATATGTTGTTTATGTCTTATGATGATGCAATTATGTCTACCATGAGGAATGAGTTATAGATGTTCCATCAACTTTCTATTCGGGCAACAAAAATTAAAAACCCTCTAGTATGGTGGTCATAGCAAGTGATGCAATTTTCACATGTGTTTTTTTTTGGGTCACCAAATACTTGGCATTGTTGGCTCACAAAGCGATATTGAAAAGCATTTTCAAAGTGGTTGGTCTTATTACAAATCTACAACAATCTAAGTTGGAGATTGAAAATTTGGATCACTTGATATTCATTGCATAAAAATTGGCTTGTCGATGCTTGTGTTGGGTGTGCCTTGAACCCTAAAAACATGATTGACATTTTAGCATCTAATGATATCATGATTGAAGACAAAAACAAGCTCATGGAAGACAAACATTTTTTTGAAAAGAACTTTGATTTATTTTGAAGGTTTGTTGGTCTTTTTTGTTTTGACTTTGTGTTGTTTTATTGGTTGTTATTTTGCAATGTTTTTTTGAGTTGATTGTTGTTTGTGGGTGTGTAATAAGGCAAAGGGGCATATGAAGGTTTGGAAATTTCTCCATGTATTTTTTCTTTTTGCAAAATTCCAATGATGAAATGGGCATGTTTATGAAAAACCTTGATGGTCTTTAAGCATGAGTAGTCTATCCATTTATTGTTTATTTTGGGTAAATATTTTTTCTCTTTAAAAATTGATTATAGTTCATGTCTAATCTAAGGGTCTAGGGTGTTTAATTTGAATGACTTTGGTTTGTCATGTCCAATTTTAGGATCTATGATGTCTAATTAAATGACTCTAAATTTGCCATGTCTAATTTCAAGGTTTAGTAGGGTTTCCAAATTAAATGTTTCAAGTCTACTATGTCCAAATCCAAGGTTTATGAGTTCAATTTGAAGGTTTTATGTTTACAATGTCTAATTTATAGGTCTGAAGTGTCCAATTTGTGGAATTTTGTGCTTTTCATGTCCAATTTGAGGGTCTAAGGTGTTCAATTTGACATATTTTAAGTTTTCCATGTCCAATTTTAAGGTTTAAGGTGTCTAATATAAATGTTTTAAGTTTTCCATGTCTAATTTTAAAGTACATGGGGTGTCCAATTTCATGATTTAGGGTATATAATTTAAAAGTTTCAAGCTTACAATGTCCAATTTTTTAGTATTGGGTATCTAATTTGAAGGATTCCAAGTTTGCCATGTCCAATTTCAAGGTTCTAGGTTTTCCTTGTCCAATTTCAAGGTCTTGGGTGTTTAATTTCAAGGTCTTGGATGTCCAATTTGAAGGTTTCAAATATGCCATGTCTAATTTCAAGGTTTGGGATATCCAATTTGAAGGTTTCAAGTTTTTCATGTCCAATTTTAGGGCATACGGTATCCAATTCAAAGGTTTCAAATTTGTCATGTCCAATTTCAGGGTTTGGGGTGTCCAATTTGTGGGATTCTAAGTCTTCCATGTCAAATTTCATAGTTTGGGATGTCCAATTTAAAATTTTCAAGTCCATCATGCCCAATTTCAAGGTCAAGGGTGTTCAATTTGAGGGCATTAGGTTTGCCATATCTAATTGTTCATTTCAATCATGCAATCCTAAGTATTTAGTTTCAACTCCTCTAATTTTCAAATTTTGTTATGCCCAAAAACCTTTTTTACTTGAGGTGTTGCAAATTTGATTATGAATCCAACAATTCATTTACATTTGCAAAGGTGATGCAAATCAAATTTCAAGATTAGAAATTATAATGGTGATGCAAAACGAACTTTAAGATTAAATATTGTAGTTTTTCATACCTTTTGTTGGTTACAAATTGCAACATGCTTCAACTCATTGTACATTATAGCAAAATGTGACATAACAAACATGTGATTTGTTTCAAAAATATGTTTTTCACATTTTATTTCATTTTTGGTATTTGTGGACATATTATGTGTTGAATAAGAAAATTAGATATATAAAAAAATTGAATAGTATTAACACTTTAAAATTACAACCCTAAATTTGAATCACATTTAGAATCTCATCCTCTTCACAAAAAAACATAAACCCTATACTTAAATAATGCCTTGTTTGGGCAAAGTAATAAAGCCTTGACTTGGCACCCCCGCATCACAAACCTCCTATCCAACACCCAAAACTCCATTTTGGAATTCTTAATCCCACAATTACCAATGATGTACAAGTCAATTTGTTATAACATCACCATTCCCCCCCCCCCCCCCCCCCCAGCACGTTCAATACACTAACATGTGGTTGTCCCAATTGTGAGTCATGCAACAATAAAAATAGGGTGTGTCGGTGGGCATAATTGGGCAAAACATTGGATAGGGTTGGGGTAGTCAATATTCCATAATTAGGCCATTAACACCTTCAACAATGTGATATTGTTTAGTAAGGAACACCTTTATATCACCAATATGGGCAACAAATTGGGATGTTGTTGTTACAACATTATAACATCGCACATGGAGATTTGTTTACCCTATGAATCCTTTCCATGTAATGATATTGTTTTATCCAAATGCCAAACTATAGCACCATGGCTAGACCAAAATTAATGCCTCCAAAAATTTTCAATAGGCATATCATGTCCTTGGAAATATTCCATAAAATAACCTTGGTATCCAATGGGCTCAAATATCACAATGACCCATTACCAAACATCCACAAGTAATTATGGGCCTGGTGACAACAAAGTGTGCCAAAAGTCAATGGTTACAATTCCAACAATGTGCCCCATGGGAAATAAGGTCCAATTTTTGGATGAATGGCATCCCACCTACCATTGTCGTCACCAATTCACCATTAGGAAGTTCATCCTTGTTATGGATGTTACTTTCAATTAATTCAAAACCATGAAGAATGCTTTAAAATCCAACCAACATAGTGACTTGCTTGGTTCTTAGTGTCTCCCAACAAATCTCACTAGATACAAACCTTTAGAATTGTCTCTTATCTATCATCTTGGTCAGTAGCATATGATTTCTTTTCAAAAATCTAAAATAACCCTTAAAGGCTATAAAATCAGTCCCCCAAGTAATGTCATAAGATGTAAGATGTGTAATCATTGTTTGGGCTTGCATTGTGGTATAATTTGTTAATTTGTTGAAGTTAACATGGATCACAACTTCATGTTTGGTTAATCCCTAAGCTTTCTTTGATTCACTTGTCAATGTTAGGTATTGATATGGGCATGGCTCCAGATCGACATTAGTCAATCCAAGACCTTTCGTTATCATTTTGCCCAACATCAAAGGCTGAACACTTGAATCCAATATAATCTTCTAGGGTCAATATTGTTGTGCTAACAGCCCCCACCCTTGAATGGAAAACCCCTTTTTCATTACCTACCACAACCAAATCATTGATACAATATTTTCCATTTTTTGACCTAGAAGCTTGCACATTACTTGTTTTTCCATTCCAACCCAACAACATTATCCTAAACACATGGGCCACGAGAAGATGAAGGAGTCTCCTATGCGAGGCACAAATGAATCTTTCACGATTTGTCTACATGATGCACAAAATTCAATTCTTAGAGTAAGTTGTTATCATTCACCATACACAACTATTGATCAAAACTTAGGACAACAAACCAACTAAAACAAGCAAACAATGATAGGCTCCAAGTATGTAACAATCACTAAACCCAATTGCAATGGTTATCATTTTCTACTTCCAACAAAAAAAGCAAATGTTCACTCATAATTGTATGAACTCAAATTCCACAATTGAAAATAGCCCAAACATCAATATTTAACACACTTTTTTAGGATAAACTTTGATTTATTGGCTTTAGTCTATGTACAACTCTTTTTTGTGGGTCTTATAAAATAAGGAAAATTGCAAGCAAGCCAAGTAGGTGGCATTGTTTTCCTACTAGGTTATGTAAATCTTATGTTGAAATCACTTCTACCAAGATCAATATGACCATCTTGCAAGGTGCAAAAAAACAACTATCTTTCTATGTTTTGCATATTTACATTCAATATGCCAACGAATCCACCCAATGATAATAGAAAACTTTGATCAATACTACTAATTTTGGTTTGGTTGTTGGATGTGGAGGCAATGATTATTATCTAGACTTGGTGAAAATTGGATCTTTTCTAATAAAGAAATATTTGGGAGAAAAATAGTTTTGTGATATTTAAGAAAATTATTTCTATTTAAAATATAATGTTAAATGTGCTTCTTCAGTCAAAGTTTGCCACTTTTGAGAAATGAAAAAATCAGAAAATATTATCACCATGTGGAGAGTATTTTTTAGTTTCTATTGTGGTTTTATGTCACATAAAAACCTGCACAATGCAAGTTTTTTTTTAGTGTTGTTGCAACTAGCCTTACATAGCATAATATGTCATGTTTAGAAAAACATAATGCTCATGGAGGCAAGCATTTTGTTTTCTTGAAAAACATGTTGTCAATTTTTTCCCATGACACCCATTGGGTATCTGACATGTACCCATCCAATATCACCATATATATAAGCCATGGTAGTTTTACACCTTGTAAAGCCTTTGGGGGCAAGCTATAAAGGAATTGGGCCTTGGCTTAACTCCAGCCCACAAGGCCCTTATTCTTGTAAAGCCCACCCCTTGACCATTATTGTCCAATTCCTGATTTCAAAAGGAATTTTTAGTCCTGATTTTTAACTTTTATTTTTATTTTTAATGGAACCAGTCTTATTTTGAAACCAATTTTTTTGGATTTTTAAAACTTTCAATTCTGATCATTTTCACAAAGAAATTAAGATCTGTAATGTTTAAGACAAATCCAGTTTGATCTCCATAACACACAACTAAACCCTTTTTTTTTTAAAGTTATGTAATTAGTTTGTTCAACTAATACACAAGATAAAAGTTATCTAATATTAATTATGCACAACCAATAAAATGCAAAAAAAACTTGTTTAAAATGTGAGGTCAAATGTATAATTTTTTAATAAAAGTATATTTATATCCCTAAGGAACCTAAACATTTTATTTTAATGAGTTAACACCCAGGTTCAGATTCTAATTCAATTTTAAGTTTTCTAGTTAAGTTCCCATCATGGTTCCAAGGTAAACTTGGAACCTCCAAGTAGAGACCCTACTGAACCTGAGCTGAACCTGCTGAAATTCAAGAGTCATGTGTGCAAACACTGGTTTTAACTGGCTACTTTAAGCTCGCATGCCTACTAAGCTTCATAAACTTTGAAACCACAAAACATAAGGCTCAAAACTTTGTATCACTTTGAAACTCTTTTAAATCAGCCTAAATTTCTTGAGTGAAAGGTTTCACAATAGTTTTTCTTCCATGAAAATGAAAACTTGCCCTAGCCTCCCTCTAGGGTCAGTTTCAGCATTGGCATTATCCTTTAAATAATCGCAAAGAAAATTTGTGAAAAATGTGAATCTAAGGTGTTGAAAACCATAACACATAAATCATTCATATCACAGGCTATATGATATGAATGATTGATTTCACTCCTCATATGGCAATATCTCATATTGGACTTTTGTAAATCATGAAAACCGTTAAGAACTCCCCTTTTTTATTTCTATGTGTATTTTGATGGGATCTCTCCCCCAGCAAAAGAATAGCACTAGGGCATTATGCCATGGGAGCTACCCCAATTTTATATGTTCCCACGTTCCCATGAAAATATTTCTTTTTCTACCAAATGAGAAAGAAGTGAGGACACAAAAAGAGAGTTGTTTTACATAAGGGTGAGGGGAGGTTCCAATACTCGTGCGTTTTCCTAAGGTTCAAGAACACCCTTGGGCTCACGCCCTTGAGTGTCCCCCCCCTCTTTTAGGAGAATGCACTCGTATAGGAACCTCCCTTAAGACATAACAATTTCGATTTTTTTGAAAATGAATTATTTCTTTTTGTTAATGTGGAACCTGATATCCTAGGCCATGCTTTTGTTGTTGATGTTGAGAAAACTAATTTTGGATGCTTCATCAAAATGCTGACCAGACACCATCATTTTTTGTATGTAAATACCTATTATGATAACTTCACCTAAGATAATGAAAATGGGTTGCAGTCTGTTGGACTCTCATGGATCAACATTAAAAACATGCCAATTTTAGAGCATTTTCTGGCACCAACTGTGCACACCCATGTTCAGTACCCATGTTACCTCACATGGCACCACCTGGATGAATGTAGGTTATAAGTTATTAGTGTATATTTGTGATGATGCCAAGCATCAAGGACAACTCAAGAGTCAGGACATTGAGGGGGCCAGATTATTATTACACATAATATGCTTGTTTTAGGAATTTTTGTTTGTAGCTAAAGTGGCAATCATCCTTATGAAGATTTAATCAAATCTGACCACTTATAGGGGTAAACTGGCTAGTGATCAAAACACTTAAGTGCTCAGAACAGGCCGCATCCAAGGGGAGGGCTCTATTGTTTCTGGTGTCCAAACAAAACTTGAACCCCTCCTCTTGGCACATCTGACACATTAACAATTGTCGAAAACAGATTAAAAATGAGGAAGTTACAACCCCCCCTCCCCCCCCCTTCAAAGTATAGTGATCAAGAACTCAAAAAAACAAACCACCAAACCCTACAAAGGCTGATTCCCAAACTCCCAAAAAATGGCTTGTATGTTGATCTGTTGCTGTTAGAGTTCAAAGATGATTGTTAGAACTTCAAGTGATACTTCTATAGCACTTCAAATCTTTTTAAATGAATAAGAAATATAAACCTTATGATATTTGAAAGCAAGAGGGGTCCAAAGAGAAGAAAAAAGAAAACACATTTTGTAAGTTGGAAAGCTTTTTTTTTTTCTTATTCTTTTTTCATTATTCTTTTTCCTTTGCACTTCAAAGATGATTTTTAAAGCTTGTGGTAATGCTCCTTAACATTTTAAAGCACTCAAAATGAAGCATATATGATGAAGATGTAAATAAGTGTTCAGTCATAGGCGGGAGATCGGTGATGGGCCTGTCTGCCCTAAACCGGATATGAAGTACAAGTCTTTGTAATCTTTCCATATATATTTGACTGCACACCAAAAACCAGATATAGAAATCTGGCAATTTTTACTATTTTTTTTTCTTCCCTTCTAATGAATGAAAACCTCTATTACAGACTTGACTCCTAGTGCAAAGCCCTTGGGAGCTGATTTCAACTTTTGCACCAATAGGAATGCTTGATTTGAGTTGAACATTGGCCTTGACTACTAGTGTAATGTGTGCCTAACTTATGTATTTTTAACTAAGTTTAAGTCTTAGAGCATCCCTAGAGGTGCTTAGTATGTGATCCTGCACATTAAGATTGGATGAAGAAAAGTCAAAATATATGCCGGTTTGGCTCAGGAAAATGGTTTTGGCTTAGCATAAGTGCACAATTTGCTGTGGCTAGTAAAAGGTGCAGTAACGTTCTGAACCTGCAGAAAAGAGTGTAATAAATATGATCTGACTGTTGCTCAGTGTTTCTGATTGGCTCATCATCATAATGATTGTTCCAGTTCGTTTGTTATTTACCTAGTAGTTCCCCCCACCAATTTGCTGTCGTAGTTTCAGTTTCATGAGTGCGGTTGCAAGAAAGCAAATAACTGAACTTGGATGTGAAAAATACTTTTGCAAGGTCACATACTGAACACCGCTGGAGATGCTCTTACACAATTTCATTAACCCAAAAACCTTCTACACTTTATTCTGGGAAAGGCAGCAGCAGGCTCCTGGACAGGGCAGGCAGACAGGACTCATTAGGAGCTGGCACTCACCACTGCACCATCCACTGGATGGATGCCCATTATTACTCAGTTGTGGATGAACCTCAACAGAGTTAAGATTTGGTTTCACCTTGGTAACCAATCCTGCAAGAAGTAGGTCTCATATATAGGTAAAAAAATAGGTAAGAAAATAGGTAACTAATAGATAAGTAGATGGTTTATATATACCTAAGGGCTGTTTTTACTACCTACCTGCTTGTGGGTTGTTAGTAGATAGGTAGTAAAAACAAGAAAAGCAACTAAGCTAACTACCATGGTTAGCTAAGGAACTGGAACCCAACAGAAAAACTAATCCTTGAAATTTTTGTAAAACCCTCTTTCATATTTCTTTTTTAGTGTTGACAAATTCCCAATCTAACAGAAGCAAAAGATGTCTCAAGAAAATTGACAAATTCCCAATCTAACAGAAGCAAAAGATGTCTCAAGAAAAACAAACTTCAGATTTGTCGATGATATTTTTCTACTTGGGTAAAGAAGTATGAAGTTTGAAGGAAATGAAAAAAGTGGACACACTTGCACACTTATTATGCTTGTCAACACAACTCTCTTTATTATGAAAAGTAAAAAACTACATGTCAACTTTCCATATCACATGCTGCAAGCATTGCATAATAGATGTCAAAATGTCAAGAATAAGCACGAAAGTAAAGTCGTATGTTATATTATACTAGTTTGTAAAAAGGGTGCCCTAGGACCTTCCTACAGGCCCTACAATAATGCAAAGATATCCATGACATTTTCAAAAGAGAAATTATAAGACCTTACATTGTCATGAAAGCTCATCGAGAGAATTTCTTGATCAAACCTTATCAAGAAGGCAGGGATTAAATTCAAGGCAAAAGTAACACCACTTAAAACTAAATTGAATTAAATATAAAAAAACAGTAGTTTGTTCCTGCTATTATGATGCTGCAGCCGAAACTGAGCAAAACAGGTTGCACTGGTGTTTTGCCTCCCAAGTGACAAGATACAAAATTTTGGAAATGTCTGTCCAGTAAGAAGATTTGCTCAATGGTATTGAAACCACCTTTTCCCACACTGAAAGGAAAAGGTGCTGGTGCAAATTCTTAACATAAAGAGAATTAAAACTAACGAGATTTCAAGCTACATCTGGAGTCAGTTCATGGAATGAAAATGGAAGACCATACAGATCTTAATGTTTCTAATGATCATGTCATCAAATGGTAGCTAGCTTTGAGAAAGTGAAAAGTCAAGAAGCTTGATATTGTGAAAGCCTGCATACCTGTGTATCAAAAAACCATGATGATTCGAGGATTGTTAAGAAAGTTTCAGTGTGCAGATTGCACATCTGATAGCTAGCCTATTGAAGACAAACTGGGCCCACCAAACCAGTCAAAGCAGTCCTCAAATGGATCTGATCTTCCCCCTGAGACTTGATTCAGCTGTTACTATGTTTTGTTCAACATGTTCTTGTTTTGGTCGGAAGCGTTCCCTTTTGAATTCCCTGGGAAGAACTCAGACTCCCTCCAAGAGCTGCATACACAAGAGTCAGCAAACATCAGAAGGCTGGACAAGCTGACACAGATTCAATCTTCTCAGCATTGACTTTGATTTGCAGATAGCCTGTATGAAGAAACTTGATCTCAGATCTTCAATCTTCATCCTCAGGAAATTCCCAGATCCTTAAAGCACAAACACCATTTTAGATATTTTGAGCCAAAACAAAGATAACAGGTAACTCTGGAAAATCACACCTTGGATGTTGGTTGCAATGCCCGCCTCGGTTTTTGATGTTCATCATTCTCTGCTGCACTCTGTTGCCTGGTTGTTGGTGTCCTGATTTCTGGTGTCAAATGTTTTTTTGCAGATTTTGGCATGGTAGTCATACCAGCATAAGATGCCTTGTGCTTGGGAGTCGACAACACAGTACTACTATCCTCAGCAACCTTGTGATGTGCATGACTGACACCTCTTGATGTCATGCCCTCAGGCAACCGTGGGGCGCTTCCTGGAGGTGCAGAAGTCTCAGGGGCATCCTCTCTCAGCTCCATTAGCTTCCTTTTCTTTGCCATTTTCTTACCTTTCACACCAGGGTTCTCTAATTTCTGCAATTTTGGAGGCTGATGACCATCCTGGGAACAAAGCCATGGAAACCAGAAGTTTGTCAATAGTCTTTCATCCAAGCTACCCAACTTCTGCAGCTTTTGTCCACTCAGACAAAAGTGTAAACTCTGGCAGGTGGATACTGAAGATTATCCTCTCTAACATACAAAGGTTAGCTCATTGGAACCACGTACTTCCATGTCCACTTTCAGTGTGCTCCTCAAGAATACGAGCTTTCTTAAGCCTCTCAAAACATTTTCCTGCTGTGACGAACAAGAAAAACCTTTGTAAAAGCAAATGCCCAAGTATGCAACAGCTCCTTACCTCATGGTTCCAGGTATCTGTCCATGGCCCCCAAATGCCATCTTTCCAAGTTAGCGAGGGCCTCACATTCCATGTCTTGACAACTGCAGTGTCATCCTCACCTGGACATTCACAAAAGCATCCTCCAAATCTCATCATACACTACTTGGAAAGCAGGAACAAACAGAGGACATAGCTGGGACTAACTTGTTCCTACAGTATGCTGGATACACTACCACAATATCAATAATGCAATGTCCTCTCTTTGATGACTATTGGAAAACTTCCTTGGAACATCTCTCTGAGCAATCTCAAGTTCCTTTAATTCCAGTCAATACTTCTGAAATTGGCTGCGCACAGAATTCAGAAGCAATCTTTAACAAGGGTTGAGTATTTTGCTTGGGTTGACTCTAACAAAATCTCAGAATCCATTTTCAGAAATCCCAAAAATTTAGTGAAGCCAGTAACAACACTTTTGCAAACCTGGAAAGTAAACAGTGATCTTGTTTTCGTCCATGTCATTGACTTCCTTCACAACTCCTTCCCACCACCTGGAGTCATTTTGTTTTACACTGATCAACTACTAATCCCCTTGCAACAATTCATATTTCCAATGATGAAGGGTCTAATCTTAATGAAAACTATGTCCTCCGAAGTACCTAGAACCCTCCATTTTTCCACTACTGTACAGATTCATCAAGTCTCACCATCTCAGCATACATAACACACATAACTCTTCAGCAGTGCTAGTGAATACATGAACTAGTTTCCTGGTTGCTGCTGAGTAATGAATTCACACCACACCTTGCAACCTTGCTGATTTATTGCAAGTAAGATAAAGATGGGGGCACAGAGAAAAAACAGGTGAGTGTACACTACCCATCTTGGAGAAAGGCATCTACACGGTCTCCAACTGACCAAGCTTGAGAGCCCATAGCTACACGGCGTCGTATCCTTGATCCCTTGTCCTTTATAAAGACAAAAGGATGCATGGGACGCATGCGCCGCAGTATGCCAGATCCAACAAATGAATCATTCCGAGGAAACCACTCCTTCAGATTGGAGCTTCCTGGGACACAAAAATCAGATTACCTTACTGTGTATCAATGTTTGTGACATAGATCAAGCGGCAGGGATAGAGAGTATCGACACACGAACGTAACTAAATGCAGAAATGAGCTTCGGATACACATGGAAAGAAATTTAGGCCAGAAGATTGAAGGCCAGAAAAAGAACTAGAGAAGGATCACCATCATCTGTGAGGAGCTCATCATAAACCACTAAAGCTTCTTGCTCAGTGAATGCAAGAAGCTTTGCAGAAAACCAGCCACCACGCAAACCTTCTTCCTCAGACATGACCTGCATGTGTGTCATTCAAAACCCATCAACTGCTCAGCAGTGATCCACCACCAAAAGGGACAGCAATTGGTACTTATGTATGCCATGCAACAAGAAGTGAAAAACTCTTAAAGGCTCTGTCTGCCACTCACTCCCCACATGCACAAAATGATGATGGACATTGCAACAGTTGGTCGTACGCAGGCAACCCCATCAAGGAGAATGCAGTCAAGAATGAAAATCAACTAACCTCCACAACTGATCCCTCCCTGATAATTTCAGGATTGTTGTTTATGTTACTCCACCCGACAAGCTCCCCTGGATCCAGTCTCTGAGTTGCGAAACCAGCTAACTGCAATGCAGCATACCTTGGAGTCATTTCTGATATCGCAGTCACCTTCTGCTTAGAAGGACTATGCTTAGGGGAGAGATTCTTTCCCATATCCTCTGCCTTGCCCTGCACAACTTCCTTCCCCTTCATGAATGCACCTCTCTTGGATGATGCTTTCTTATCCATTGTTTTCCTCAGTGTTGTCATTGGTAAGCTTCCAGTATGAAGTGCTTGCTTATCCTTCACTTTCTTTGGTGTCATCATTGGTGGGCTTTCAGTATGAAGTGTTTGCTTATCCTTCACTTTCTTTGGTGTTGTTGTTGGTGGGCTTCCAGTATGAAGTGCTTGCTTATCCTTCACTTTCTTCAGCGTCGTCATTGGCAGGCTTCCAGTATGAAGTGCTTGCTTATCCTTCACTTTCTTTGGTGTCATCATTGGTGGGCTTCCAGTATGAAATGTTTTCTTGTCCTTCACTTTCTTTGGTGTCGTGATTGGTGGGCTTCCAGCATGAAGTGCTTGCTTATCCTTAACTTTCTTTGGTGTCATGATTGGTGGGCTTCCAGTATGAAGTGCTTGCTTATCCTTCACTTTCTTTGATGTCGTTGTTGATGGGCTTCTAGCATGAAGCACTTGCTTGTCCTTCTTTTTCTTTGGTATTGTCATGGGCAAGCTTCCAGCATGACCTACTTGCTTTTTGGGCACCCCAGTTCTGGAAAATATTTCTTCTACCCCTCTGTGCTCAGTGAGCTTTGTTTTCTTGTGAGCTTGGCCTTTCCCATTCTGATTTGCCTCTGCCTTCAGTTCTGCTACTTTTCCCATCCAGTAATTTGCCATGCTGGTTGCCTGTGTTAGTGGATTTCCTGTAGTCATCATGGCTCCTGCATATGTGGCAGCTTGTGCTGCAAGTCCAGCTGCTCGGACCATCGGCTCTAGCATCTCAACATGTTGGTGAATTTCTGTTATAGCTCTTTTTGTGCTCTTTCCAAACTGGATCCTGCTTGCAACCTGTCCCATTTCCCACAAGACAACTACTTCATCCTTCAAGGATCTCAAAAAACAGCAGTCTTTGTCATTTTCTGGTGCCTCTGTGAGTTCTCCAACTGAGGCAAAATTCTCAGCAATCCAAGCCCACAAGTGCTCTTTTTCTATTTCTCCTAGTGATGACCTTATGGCTGGTTGATACAGAAAACTGTAAAAAAAGGCCAAGAGCAACAAAGAAGATATGATCAGAGTCTGATGTACCTGTTCGACGTGCTCATCACCTGCTTGGGTGGTCTCAATCGGAAGATGGGATGGAACCACACCGCTCCCAAGTGAACCTTGCATTCCAGGTCCTGCATGCCTAACATCAGATTGCAGGTAGGCTTCATTGGAAGCCTGTCCTATTGCTCTGGCAGCCTCAATAGCAGCCTTTGCGACTGAGGCAGCAGCTGCTACAGTTGCTGCTAACGAAGCTATTTTCACCTCCCGTGCAGTTCCCGAGTCTGAAGGGTTGTGTGAGTGAATGCGTGCCCACACAATCTGGCTCTGTGCAAGAGCAGACGTTGCAGTTGCCATAGCTTCCTGTGCACTAGTTTGTGCCTGCTCTAGGTGCCTGTCTGCATTCACATGAGGCTGATGCTCCCTAACCTGTGCAGCACTCTGAAAGCCTGATAGATCCTCCCTCACAGCCACCGAATTGCCATACATTGCAACAGCATTAACCAAGTGGGTGGGTGCCACTGACGTGACTGGCAAATCCACAGGAGGCCCTGATGTTGTAGCAGCTGCATCTGGTTGTCCCGGTGTAAGCTTGGAATTCAAAGGCCTTTTCCTTTTCCTTGGCTTGATCCCCCAAACATCTAGCCCTTCCAAAAGATTATCATCACTTCCTCTGCTAACATGCACTTGTAGGACTCCTGTCATCGCTGAGAACAGAAAAGTCATTCGTCAACCAAACCGTTGTATGTTTGAAGAACAATGTATCATATTGGAGAAGAGCAAGAAGCTATTGTAGTCTCTCCTCCATAGAAGGCAGAAGACATTGAAGCATCAGGTAGGAGGTGTGGAAGAAGTGCAAAAGAAATTAGTACATTTGGATGTGACCAGCATGCATACCTTCCGTGCTTCCAGCACAAGTAGTTGCTATCAAAACCTCATCCAGAGTGCTCAATTTGCTGTGACATAATACCACCTTTTGCACTTATGTCAAGAAGAGGTACATATGAAAAACAATATGAAATCAATCACAGAGAACTGCAACTGAGAGGGACAGATATTCCTGCTGCTTAGAAATCTACCCACAAATCAAAACATTCTCTATACGAAAGTCACATCTACCCACAAAAAAGAGACAAGCATCAGAGGCATGGATTGATTGTTCACAAAATGGCTTATCCTACCCATTTTCCATTCTTGGATTAGGGTTCCAAAGGAGAAGATATTTGAGACTGCAACTGAGCTTTCTCATCAAAGATGGAGGGATAGAGAGGACGGCAGTTCCAACCCACCCAGATTCTGTCTCAACAGATGAAACTGGTTGTCCAGAACCCATGACTGGATCGCAGGCTGCCAGATTCAAGACTGTGGCATCAGATCTCTCTAAATGCAACTCCACGCCTTGTGCAGGTTGTTCCTTTACTGCTTGATCAGCTGTGGATAGAGTCATAGCTTCTTTGCTATCTTGATCAATTTCCATTTTTGCAATAGCCTGGCTTCTACTGGTGAGTTGCAAAGCAATCCCATCTGTAGCACGTCTGCCATCCTCCTCCATTGCACCATCCTCCATAATACATGGCACTGTCTTAGCATTCTCAGGCAGCACTACTGGCTTGATTTGGCCATGACTATCATCAACTCCATCATCCCCCATATCTGTGATTCCTAATAACTGTGCACCACCTGAAAAAGCTTCATGGACACTTGCATGTACAGACCCACTTTGCTTCAATACAATAACCTCCTCATTGTTGTCATGATTGTCTTCAACATCTATCATGACCTTAGCTTCATCATTGACTTCCCCAGCGATGAGCTTCTCTTTGTGCATTTCAACTCCATCCAATGCATCAATGGTCTTCACTTGTGCATCAGCTGCTGCTTCACCTGCTGCAGGTAATGCTCCATTTTTGTTGCCTGACTCTACAGACACCACCGTCTGATACACAACTACGCATGACTCCTTAACAGCCAGTTCCTCTAAGCCTACTGCAGTGGCATGAGTACTTTTTTCTGTGACCTCTGTCATGATCCCATCAGCAGCAGCATGCTGCTCATCAGAACCTCTTGACTCTACTCCCAATTTTTGTACTGGAATTTCCATGACATTGTTCACAGCACCATTGAAATCAACAGCCATGGCACTGCAACCTTCCTCAACATGATGCAGCAGCAAATCAAGCTCAATACCCATGATCTCATGTCCAGCTAAACTCTGAGCTTTAGATGATGCTCCAATACTTGCAGCATTACCATTTGTTGCTTTCTTGCCGAGCTCCAGCACCTCATTCTCATGCAAATCCCTAACCTCCAGCTGCTCTCTGATCACAACAATGTTGTCAGCTGCTTCTTTTGTATCAGTCCTTATCGCAACATCAACCTCATCCCGGCCTTCTGCTACAGGACTTACACTGCAATTCCCTGTTCTTATCAACTCAACGTCAACAGCTTCTGGTCTAATAATCCTTGTGGAAACATTGCTAGAATGACTGGGTGCTAGCAAAGCCACCTCCTTGTCAGCAGCAATCAGCTCTCCGCCATTGATTGTTGCTGCTTCTGACAAGTTCACATTACATGCTTCTTCCTTCACCTCCTCCTCATGCATAACTGGAGATTGCAGATCACCAGCCACCGCCACTGAAAACTGATGCTCTGCATGATCAAGCACAATGTTGTCATGCATGGATCCAGTTGCCTGGAAATGATGAATTCCTTGTGTCGATCTCATCTCAAACCCTAGCTGCTGGTGATGTCTGATCTGTGAAGTTGAGGACCGCCGCTCCTGGCCCAAAACCATACATCAATAATTTGCTGCTCCTGAGATTCAAGTCTAGAACGATTCCCAACTGTTCGGGTTCCTCACTGCTTCTGCATGATCCTGAAGTGAACTCGGAGCTCTCTGTGCAAACCCTACAACAGCCACAAAAGGAAGACTGCAATGTTCAGATATGTCTCCCAGCTCCATCAGCTTCTCATGATGTACATCTTCTAGTAAGAGAACGACTGAACCTAAGCCTTTTAGTCTGCTGAACCTAAGACAAGAACATTTATCTATCTTGTTGCAGCATCACAAGGAAGCTAGAGGCGGCTTTGAGAATCGAGAGCTTCTTGCAGATATCTAGCAGCACACGGTAGCTGCATACAAACATGAGTTCCGATCCCTCCTGCAGACCGGAAGCGTTTGCCTAGTCTACCAGCTGATGATCCGAGGTTTCTTCTGGCCATGATGAGCATGCAGTTCCGGCGTCGTACCTGAGAGTAGAAAGTAGCAGCTGATTGAAACTTCGTTAGCAGGCTTCTAGTATCGTCGTTCACAGCTGCTGGGGTCGGATCTCTAGCCATTGTTGACGAGTATCCAAATCCCCTGCACCAACAACTCCTCCAAACTTCTTCTTCTTCTTCGTCGACTCTTGTTCAACAAAACTTCCAAATTTTTCTTCGAAGTTTTTTTGTGGCGATCAACTTGGCGATCAATTCCAATGATCGGCAATCGCACTGTCCCCACACTAAAAGAATTTCCGACGAGACCGCACTTGCGGCGGCTGCTGCTGCGACGACAACAGCAATCATGTGCGTCTGTGTGCACCTCTGCACGCCTACACGCTTTGGATCGTCGTCTCCGATCGAGGGGCCGATACGAGGGGCGGGACCCCACAGATCAGGACGTGGATCCAAAGCTCATCGGGACGTGGATCCACAGATCATTGGGATGTGGATCCGGAGATCATCGGGACGTGGATCCAGTATTTGAGGACCTCGGCTTTATGCGGTATCCGAGGTCCCAAGGTCCCAAACCCAGGTTTGGGACTTTTTTTTTTCCTAATTTTTTTTTCTTTCTTTTTTTTCTTTTTTCCCAGTACATATTTTCTATTGTGAATTTGTGATTGGCTATATTGAACTAACTTAGGGCTTTTGTAATGGGTGTTTTAGCTAACCAACCCTACCTAAAACCCTAAACCCATTAACAACCCATCATAATATTGGACTAACTTAGGGTTTGTAAGGGTATTTTTGTATGCTAAAACCCTACCTAAACCCTTAATAACTCATAATAATATTGGACTAACTTAGGGCTTTCAAAGGGTGTCTTGTTTAACCAACTTGACCTAAACCTAAACCCATAATAAGGTGATCAAAAATTAATACAATTTCATTCTTTGTATTTATGGACCAAAATTTTGTATGATCAAACTTGAAAGTAATGTCCATTATATTTTTATTTTTTTTTTAATTTTTTGATTTTGTTTTTATCTAATGTTGGGATTTCCATTATTATGAAAAAAATGCATTTTAGCATATGCAAATAATGTTGATGACATTTCTTTTTTAATGACCTACCTTCAACCCCTAAACCCTAAACCTTTTTGTGGTGGGTTCGAAAATGTAATTGATTTTTATTTTTCTTTCTTTTATATTAAGGACATGTGATTAGTGTGGCAAATATTGCAAGTAGATTGGATGAATGATGAATTTTTATTTTTAAAATGTGTTGTTTATAACAAACATATCATGTGATCAAACAATTCATGGTGAACTTTGTTTAGAAATTAAAAGTGCATTTGCTTTGTTGGCTAACAAGATTATCAATTGCCACACAAGTATAAGCAACAACTTTTTTGTTAAGAATTCACCCCAAAAAACTAAACATTGAAATGTTGTTTTTTTATCATAAAATCCATTGACCAAGTTTTGTGTTCCATTATAACATAAATAGCAAAATAAGAATTATTCTTTGTGATATTATCAATAATATTAGCATAAACAAGATAATAAATTTCGCCTTTTGCACAATAACCAATCAACCAAAGCTTTGTGAATGGTAATTTTATTTTGTTTCATCAAAATTTTAGTTATTTCAAATTAATAAATGATTTTTTTCCTCTGAATCTTACCACAAAATATTAAATTTAAAGTTGAAATATTTGTTAAAAATGTTTAGAATCTATCTTTTTAAATGCCTTTTATTTTAAATGTTAAGGGCAAGGGATGATAGTCCCTTTTTTCACCTATTTTTTCATTTTTGTGATGTGACTTAATTTGTGATTGTCCATAAACCTATTTTCCCAAATGTGGCTTTAAACATGATATGAACATAAACAAATTTAAGCATCCTTTGCATTTTTGGTTAAATTTTTGAACCTAATAGAAAAATTTGGCATTTTTTAAATAATAAAATTTATTTTGAAAGGAAATTTTATGGATGATAACATTGTCAAATTGGAATTTGATTTTGGAAAAACCTTATAAAAATAATTATGAAAGAAAGTTGGAGGTCAAGCTTTGAGAACAAAGATGAATCAACTGTATTCATGTTTATGCCATCAAATTTGGTTCTCTCACTAACCAACATTATCAAACATTTGATGAATTTTTCATTTCTCCAATTTGCCATAACATATTATTTGATATCATAACTTCTCACAACATTTTTTTTACCAAGGAATGTGCATATATAGTAGACATCCATCATTCATCTCTTGTCTGTCCATCATTTTTACATCTTTCAATCATCATTCATCCATTTTTTCACCAAATTTTCCATTCATCTATGCATTTGTGCCCATCTACAAAATTATTAAAAAGATATTTAGATGGATTTCATCAAATTTTTTATACATCCATTTTTTTCATCCATGTCAAACAATGTCGTAATGCTTGAGGCTCAAGCTCTAAAGCTCATGCCCAAGCTAGGGTTGATGATTAAGCTATGGATTTAAAGGTGATGAAAATCATGTAATTATACATGTGGATTATATTAATGAGGTGTATATTGAATGTTTAAGATTCATGAACTCTAATATTTTTTAATCCTAAAATTTGATATCTTTAAATTATAATGTAAATTGCATTGGATGTACCTAGATCTTTTTTGTTACAGGCTTATTAAAACTATAAATTTAAATGAATATAAGATATTGAAATTGGATGCAAAAAAACATATAAATAAATATATGGTGGTTGAAATATGTGTATATTAAAAGAATTAGATAATAGTAAGGTGTGGAAAAACAAAATTCCCCAACCTAACACCCCTTCGAAAAATGTTTGTTTGACATAAATAATTTGGAAATATGTGTCTCCCTTCATCACAAACTTCCTATATCATGAAATTTTGATAGAATTCGTGCAAAATTTGTTTAAAAATATGTCCATGCAAAATTTGTGAACTTCAATGTGTAAAATGACACTATATATATATATAATGTGTTTTTTTAATTTATGATGTTTTGATGTGAAGAGCATATGATTTACATTTTAATTAAATCCATGCAATTATTGTGATGTGATTTTGGATAATATTATGTTATTTTTGCGTATTAAACATGAACATTCAAATTTTCATTCTAAAACAATGTCCCATCTATTTGAATATTTAAAATATTGAACACATACAAATATTATTCATACTAACCATAGCATGGAATTAAAGTAATTTTTGTATAAACTTATGAAAACTAAATTTCACATGGAATTTATATGAACCTATTGAAACTTGGTACATTTGTGACATTAAAAAAATATCTTTTCTTAATTGGAAACATCACTAACAAAGGTTATTATGTTACCTTTTGTTTTAAACAATGTTGGATCAACAATTGAGTAGTTACACACTAAGGTGGATCAAAAGTGGTGTGATAAGAATCCAATTTTGTACAATTGTTACTATTATCAACCTTCAAAAATGAATATGTTCACCAAAAATCATTTGTTTACAATTTTTTTTTATTTTTTATTTTAATACATTATTGGGTGCAAGCAAGGCAAAATAGATGGCTCATTATTCTATGTCAAAAAAATTTAAATAGCTAAAAAAAGTTTTAATGTATTGAAAGCGGAAATTTTATTTTGTACATTAATTAACATGCTGATAATCTTTCATTTAATATTTTTTAAAAATTCAAACCCCATCTTGAAAGTTTATTTAAGTCATTTTTTTAAAAATGCATCTACTTGCACAAGATGTTTGATCATACAAAATGGGCTACATGTAGATGAAATATTGATTTTTTTTAAATTTCAAGTTAATGGGGCCCTAAAATATATTAATGTATTATCAAAATATGCATTTTATAATCATAATATATCAAAATTTTAATATGAAATAGATTTGAACACCATATTAACCTAGTTAGTTTCAAATGCACTTTCAACTTACATTTATGATATCAAAGTTATTCAAATTTTGTATTCAACTTGCCACAAATTAAATGTAATGACCTATTTTTTCATATTTTTACTTCAAGTTATTTTGAATCTACTTTCTTGTGTCCATATCAAAAATTGTTTCATTTTTAAATTGAATTTTGGGTAGACTATTTTAGTTGTTTTTACCTTGCATACCTACTGAATACTTTGAACGAAAAAACTTCCATCAGATTTAGAATTTTCACATTGAAAATGAAATAATGAATTTTCACAATTTTCACTACAAAGGGATGCAGTCAAGTTCATTTCATGTTTTACCATATTTTGAATGAACTTGAATAAATTTACTATGGTGAAAATGACCAATCCTTAATAAATGGGGACCAATGGTTATGGACAAATATATTCATTAATAACTAATTGAATCCATTAATAGTTAACTCATTAAGTTAGTTTTCTAGTTCATATTAAACTATGTTAGGCACCTGGGAAATCAAAATTAAATTAGGCTAAGAATCTAAGTCACTTAGTCCATGAACTTAAGGTGCAAGTATGAAGGTTTTCAATTTTTCACCTCCTTTCACCCATGAGCTTAAAAAACAAATCCTTAATTCTTCCAAAATTAATTACATAAATAAAATGATTTGTCACCACATATTATTATTCACATTTTCTTCCTAACCTACCAAAATATTTATCTTAGGTAACTTTCATAAATATGTTACATTGTTACTTTACTTTACACCATGGGCTAATCTTGGGTTGTTTTTAACTTTTATTATAGGTTATCAATTAGAATTTTTTTGTAAAATCTATGACTCCATATATGATTGATTTTGTAATCAGATCGCACATTATATGACTAAAGACCTTTAATTATAACAAACAAGTATACCTAGATTAAAATCATTTTTTGGATTATTATTATTTTAAAAAAATTAATAGGTAGGTAGGTAAATAGTAGGTCTAGTTAGGTCGAAAAAGGTAAGTAGGGAGTTAATAGCTTATCCTACCTAACCTAACCTACATAACCTATGTGCCCTACCTACTTAATTACCTTAGTTTAACATATTTACCTTACCATTTTTAGGAACGCACATAAATTACAAATATTAGGAATTGAACTTATGACGGATGCAAAGATTAAACACCATTTCCATAATGTTCGTCCATAACTTTTAATTAAGTTTTAATTAACTCCTAGTTGGGTCCCAATTAAATTTTAGTTAATTCTTAATTAAATTCAAATTAATTTTGAATTAACTTTTAAATACCTCCTAATTAAACCCAATTAAGTTTTAGTTAACTTTTAATTAATACTTAATTAACTCTTAGTTAAATCCAAAATAACTTTCAATTAACTTGTAATCGACTCCCAATTAGAAAAGGTTCCCAAAAAGCTTCCTTACTTTGATACACACATAAAAGTTTCATTGGAAACTTCCTTGAGCTAAGTCCCCAAAGGGGTATAAATAGGAGTAGGACCCCTCATTTCTTTTAGTATGTTCAACACCAGTCTTAAGCACAATCTTGCATCATAACTTTGTCATGTTTTTTTCATGTTTATGTTTGCATATGTTAGCATAAAAATTTAAAAAAATTCATGTTGGTCTTGCATATTTCATGTTATTGTTTTTAGTTTTTTAGTTTTTATTTTTAACTTTTATGTTTTTATTTTTGAATCATATAATCTTGTTTTGTTATTTGTTTAAAAGTTAAACTTAAACCCTTTTCTTTTAGCTTTTGTTCTTGTGGTTCTTCATGTCTTTGATAATTTGAATAAATTCCATCATGTCCATGTTTATTTTTGCGTTTATAAATTATTTAAGAGTTAGATTCCTTTTGGAGTTGAATGTGGATTACCCCTCTTTTTCAAATTTTTTTTTCAAGAAGTCACAAATTACCCACTTTTTATTAATTAAGGTTATGGATTACTCACCTCTTGTTGGTGTCATATTTCACAATGTTCATATTCATGTCTACATCCATGGAAGAAGTCTTTGCTATCCTTAAGAATCTCAAAAATGACAATCAAACACTTCGTAAATGTATTGCTCATGGGGTGAGGAAACGTTCATAAATTAGTTCCAGTTTGGGTTACGAGGTGATGTGGAGAACTTGTTATTCACCTTGCCAAACCCTTCAACATTAAACTAGTCCATTGCACAAGTTATTCAATGTCATAACAAATTCTTTGAACATTGACGAGAAAGGTGCCATGAATTCCTATCAACAACACAAAGGAATTTTGCACCACCAACAACACAAAAGAATTTTCCACTTGTAATGCCAACCCACCCTTTGGCAACCTTACCGAAGGATGACCCCATGCAAATTAATAAGACAATTCAAGCCCCTCGTAGAATAAGAGAAACAACGTTAATGCATAAATGATCTTTGTTTATATTGTGGAAAACCAAGTCATGTTGTTTGTGAGTGTCCAAAGAAGCGTGGATCACATGTGGCATGTGCCATTTTTGTCACCAATCCACAACCAGAGAAGTTGGAAAACAAGCATGGACCTAATCTCAATAAGGACTATGAGATTGGACCTCAGTGCATCATGTTATGAAAATGGTCCCGGCCTATCTTTAGACCCAATGCCATGTTTCTTAATACTAATCATTGTCAAATGTAATAAGTTTATGATGATGGAAGCCCAAGCACTTCTTGATTCTAACGCATCAACATGTTTTATGGACAAGGAGCTAATGCGATAATAGAGTTGGTTCTAGTGGAAAAGAACACATTAGTGCTAGTTGAAGTCATTGATGGTCGAAACCTTTCATCATGACTAATCACACATGAAACCAAACCATTAAATGTTACCATTGGTTCCCACACCAACAAGGTTGTCTTCAATGTCATTTCATCTCCAAGAAATCTTGTCATCATTGGATTGTTTTAGCTTGTTCAATATAATCCACGAATGAATTAGCACATGAAATTTTTTCATTTTGAAACATTGCAACACAAGGCCTTGGAATGTGAAACCTTTGTTAGAAACATGCATGGCAAGAATCAAAAGGGGGTATGTCATTTAACTAGAAACAAGCATGGGGATGAATGCATGCAAAATTTTGAGCAACAAGGAGACCTTAGCGGAAAAAAGAAGGCCTAGGTGACCCAAGCTTTTGTTTATTGGAACAAAAGCCTTCATGAAGGCTACCATAAGAGGAGATGCATTTTTTATTTATGTTCTTCCCTCACCAAATGTTAAGCCATGTTCACATGAAATTCCTTGCTAGTACTAAGAATTCAATAATGTGTTTGGAAGAGGAATATGGATCTTGCCCAAACATCAACCATACAACTACACCATCGATCTTGTGAAAGAAATGCAACCTTCATTTGGACCCATCTATAATTTGTCACAAGACGAATTTGTAATGTTTTGGGAGTACTTTGATGAGAACCTCGATAATGGGTTGATTCAACATTCAAAGTTTCTAACCGGTGCCCCTTTCCTCTTTATTAAAAAGAAAGATGGCTTTTTGTGAATGTGTATTGATTATTGTGGACTGAATCAACGAACCATCATGAATCGGTACCCTTTGCCCCTAATTTCAAGGTTGTTGAACCAACTTAATCATGCCAAGGTGTACACTAAGATTGATCTACATGGAACACACAACTTGGTGCACATTTGAAAAAATAACAAATGGAAGACAACGTTCAAAACCCATAATGGCCATTTTGAATATGTTATAATGCCATTTGGCCTTATTAATGCACCTATTATTTTTCAACATCTAATGAACGATGTATTTTGTGAATACTTTGATGATTTCGTGATCTATTACATCGATGACATCCTCATTTTCTCAAAGAACATGGAGGACCATTAACATTATCGCAACCCCACTTTGGGGCTAAGTGTGAGAAGGCAACTCACACTCCCAAAAGTGGGAAAATGGAGTCCTCCCGGACTCCCGAAAACTCAGAAGACGATTTGAGGGGGTCAAATCTCCTTACCTTGGTGCGTTCTTTATATCAATGGAAAGCTCTTGAAGCATAGATGTCCAAAATGGCCTTGCATTGCCCATTTGGCCATCTACAGCCCAAGTTATGGGCAAAAGAAGGGCCGGGAGTCAAACTGCCAGTTTGACTCCCGACCACTAAAAGTCAGGAATCGACCTTTTTCCGACGTCGCCTCAAGGAGTGCAACATGGCGTTGGAAAGCTCTCGACGAGAGTTACAACTTTGGTTTAAAGCTTGTCCCGATCCGAGTTTGGGGTGAGGAGCTATGACCGTCCAAAGTCCCGAAACTCCAACCCGGGACAGTTTCGGGATTCCAACTTGGGAGTCCCGGGAAAAAAAGCCATTTGGATGTAGCCTCGGCGGAGAACTGTAGAGTATACTATATGGGGGAAGGTGGTGGCTTCCCCCGAGTCCAGGCCGTGGTGAGTCTTGTGTGTAAAAGTGCATGTGGCTTGTCCCAACACCCAAAGGTGTTCCCGAATGCAAACTAACCCTCTTATGGTGGGTTTTTGGATGCAGATTCAAGCTTGATCTTCTATTCCATCTTCCTAGTCTAATCCCGGGACTTCCAGCACGCCCCTCTACCCCCTTTTAGTGCTGGAAGTCGGGAACGCCCCTCAAGTCCCAACTTTCTGCAACTCAACATAGTTGGACCCTCAAGTGGATTCAACTCGAGACTTGGGAGTGCGTCAAACGCCATGTACATCTAGTTTTGGAGAAGCTTCAGGAGGTTAAACTTTACACCAAATTGGAGAAATGTGAATTCCATCAATTTGAAGTTGAATTTTTGGGTTACATCATTTCTAAATATGACATTTGCATGGATCCTCATAAGGTTCAAACCATTGTTGATTGGGCTATTCCAGCTTCTGTTTGAAATGTCCAATGTTTTCTTAGATTTGTTAATTTTTATCAACGTTTTATTACCCATTATTCTTCAATAGCGGCCCATCTTACTTTGTTGACTATGAAGGATCAACCTTTTTCTTGGGGAGTTGAAGTTGATAATGCCTTTCAACATTTGAAGGTTTCTTTCATGACCACCCCCTTCTTAATTCATGTAAACCCTTCCAAACTTTTATTTTGGAAATGGACGCTTCTAACTTTGTAGTAGGTGTTGTGCTCTCCCAACTTGGAAAAAATAATTTTCTTTATCATCTCAACTTATAACCATCATGGATGGCTTTGAAAAGTGGCATCATTTATTTGAAGGAGTTCAACATGAAATCACTATGTATTCAAACCATAAGAACTTGTAGTATTTTATGACAACTCGTGTTTTGAATCAACACCAAGTTCAGTGGGCATTGTCCTTGTCCCAATTCCAATTTGTCATCACATCATCTTGGGTGCCCAAAAGGGAAACATGTGAATTGTTTTGTCATTTGTACCCCACACCTAAGGAGGGAGATGTTGCCTACGAATAACAATGTGATGTCATTCTCAAACTTAAACATATTCAACTTCAGGCATTGTTAGTAATTCCTAATGACATAACCCTTCTTTGTCAAATTCGTGAAGATTTGAAAAAAGACCCTCTTACTATTGGCATCCAAGGCCAATTAAGGATTCATCATCAAGTCTAGGATTTTTCCTAATGATCATGTTAAGTTCGAGTTTCAAGATGGTCTATTTTATATTGATGGTCTTTTACATGTTTTTAATTACCCCAAGGGACTTGAAGTTCTTTAGGCTAGGCATGATATTTTGGCTGTAATCCATTTTGGATTTAACAAGACCATGGAATTAATGTCTTGATATTATTAATGGCCATAGCTTTGGAAGTATGTGAAGGAATTTGTTAAATCTTGCAATATTTGTGCTTGAGCAAAGAATTCGCGTCATTGCCCTCATGGTCTCTTTCAACCATTATTAATCCCTAGATCCCCATGTCTTCAATTTCCATGGACTTCATCATAGACCTTCCACCTTCTAGTTTTTATGACTCCATTTTGGTGGTGGTGGACCATTTGAAAAAGATGTCTCATTTCATTCCGTATACCAAAACAATAATGAAGGAATAACCAAATTATTCTTTGATCATGTTTTTCAGTATCATGGTATTTTTGAAGATATCATTTTTGATTGTGGGCCTCAATTTGCATCCAAGTTTTGGAAACAACTCTTTAAGCTTTCGGGTGTGAAGGTGAAATTGTCATCAATTTTCCACCCCCAAATGGATGGGTAAATAAAACGGGTCAATCAAGTTGTGGAATAATATTTATAATGCACAACCAATTATCATCAAGATAATTGGTTAGAACTTTTGGCTACAACAACACAATGCATTCATCAACCTGGCAAACACTTTTCTTTGCAAATCATGGTTTACACCCCAAGTTTGACATTCAAGGTATGCACAAAGTTGTGAATCTAATAGTTGAGGATCAAACCATGTGGTTAATAGATGTTCGAGCTCAACTTGTTGATGAACATTGGAAATAACAACCCAGCTTCAAAGTTGGGGACCAATTTTGGTTTTGACAGCAACATATCAAAACAACAAGGCCATCAAAAAAGTTGGATCATCAAAGGTTAAGTCCATTCCTCATTATGAAACAAATCAATGTCATGGTTTTCCAACTAAAGCTTCCAGGTTCTATGAAAATCCATCCTATGTTTCATGTTTCCTTATTGGAACTTTACCATGCGTTTACCATTCCAGGAGGAAGCCATGATCCCATTCCACCTATTGAAGTCAATGGTGTATGAAATGGAAGATATTTTAGATTCAAGGATCTTTAACCGTCAACTCCAATATCTTGTTCATTGGCATGGGTATGATGTGAATAATGGCACTTGGGAACCAATCAAAAACCTATTAAATGCCATGGAGAAGGTGCACGAGTTTCATTGATAATATCCCAACCAGCCCAAGTCCACTCCTTGTGCTATTCATTGCTAGAAGGGGAGGTGATGTGATAGATGTGAACATTAAACACCATCTTCCAATAGATGAAATTCATCCATAACTTCTAATTAAGTTTTAGTTAACTTTTAGTTAATTCCCATGTTAACTCCTAATTAACTCCCAATTAACTCATAGCTAACTCCTAGTTAAATCTTAATGAAATCTTAATTAAATTTTAGTTAAATTTTAGTTAACTTTTAATTAAATCCAAGTTAACTCCAAGTTAATTTCGAGTTAACTTTTTGTTAACTCCTAGTTAAACCTTAATTAA
>Ga0116229_10001236_pt1 | contig 39401 bp, 23 predicted proteins | sample S1TSphgellanicum_3_FD_87313 | JGI IMG/M metagenome (GOLD analysis project Ga0116229, IMG submission 87313) | Host-associated microbial communities from peat moss isolated from Minnesota, USA - S1T2_Fc - Sphagnum magellanicum MG | ecosystem: Host-associated > Plants > Peat moss > Unclassified...
TTAAATTTGGATGTGTGAATATTGAAAGTTGAAACTGAAAATTGAAATGTTTGAATATTGAAAGTTGAAAACTAAAAATTGAAATGTTTGAATATTGAAAGTTGAAAACTGAAAATTGAAATGTTTGAATATTGAAAGTTGAAAACTGAAAATTGAAATGTTTGAATATTGAAAACAAAAAACTAAAATGTCTGAATATTGAAAATTAAAAACTAAAATGTTTGAATATTGAAAACAAAAACTGACATGTCTGAATACTAAAAATTGAAAATTGAAATGTCTAAATAATGAAAACTGAAAATTGAAATGTTTGAATATTGAAAATTGAAAATTGAAATCTCTATATGATCTTTTTTTGTTAATCTTCTCTTTCATAGCAATGATGCATCTACAAATCTTAACTTAATATAACAACAAATTAAAACACCATCACCACCACTCCAACAAGATGACACATGAAAATTCAATCCACATTTGTAGCACCACCTAGAAATCCAAAAAATTAGTCTACCATTTCTCAATTCCAACAACATTCAAAAAGGGATTACAAAACCCTAGAGTTTAAAAACCCCAAAAATTAGTTTGTGCCACACTTGTCAGTTTGTCAACAAAAGAGAACTTTGAGAATGCTAGCAACATGTAAAGACCAAAAAGAAAACCATCCCAATAAGTTAATCATTTTAGAACATTAAGTTGAAAGTTGTAGCTTGATGTTGGGGGCGGAGTGTTGATAAAATGGGATTAGACAACACATGCATCAACAAGAGGAGGAGGGGCCGATAATGATGATGATTTCCCATCATTTGCAACAAGAGTGTCCATGTGTGTAAAACAACAAGGATTGGCAAGGCTGGTCTTCTACTTTTAATTCATAAGCATGAAGGCTATTGACATCCCCAAGCTACTCCCTTTTTTTGGTTGGTGGATAGATGTCATGATGGCAAAGGTTAAATTCTTGTGCAACATTGGAGTAAGGTGCTTTGTTTTGTGCAAAATGCCAAAAAGTTCAGATTGTTGATGGATCATCTTCGTATAGAGGATGTTAAATAGATTTACCATCATGTTTCAAAAATTGAAGATGAATTTTTCTTTTTCCTCTTTGTAACATATGTGAGCATCTTCCTAGTATTCTCTCTAGTTGGCCACAACTCCTTTCTTACAAATGTGGCAAGCTAGTTCCAGTTGTTAAGTATTTGACCTCCATCAAGTTAAATTAAAAGAAATTGGAAAGTTGGTCACAAAGTACCCAAAGATTTTAAGTTGAGATGTATCAAAGGATTTGCATCCAACAATCATGCTCTTAGAAAATCTGGGTATATCACTCAAGGATGTAAAGAGGCTAGTAGTGAGGGATCTAACTTTCTTCACAGACAAGGTAGAAAAGAAACTTGGGCCCTTGGTGGAACACTTACAATAGATTAGAATCCAAAGAAAACACATTGGTGGCCTCTTGGTACAGATACTTATTTTACTTGACAATGATGTGGAGAAGGATTTGGGTGCAATTGGTGATTACTTCAAGAGCATAAATACTAGCACAAATGACATTGACAAGATTGTGATATCATTCCCATGGTTGTTTTGCTATGATCTTGAACAAGACTTTCGACCCACAATATTACATCTTGAAAGTTTGGGAGTTAAGCCACGTTTAATGGGGAAATTTTCTAAAGGTCACCCATAGCCACTGAAAAGTCACCATAATTTTGAATTGAAGAATTTATATTTTTTGAGCTTGGGGCTTGAGCAAAAAGATCTTAGCAAGGTAATCTACAATGTTCCATAACTTTTAGGTTTCAATGTAGAAGAAAATATGGTACCAATAGTCAAATTATTGCCCAATCTTGGAGTGAAAAGGCTTGTGTTTCTCAAGGTCTTAAAAACAAAGCCATGATCTTAGCTTATAGTGTTGAGGGTAAGTTTTAGCCAAATGTGAAGTTTCTTGAAAACATTCAAATTTAGCCAAAGGATAGTGGGAAGTTGGTAACATAACATTCGTAGTTATTAACACAAAACGTGGAGAAGAATCTAAAGCCCATAGTTAACTATTTCTTGGATCTTTAGGTTTCACCAAGTAAGAATTACCATATATGAGAAGCAGGTTGCCCTTTCTTTTAAGGTTTAACATAACAACAATTCTACACCCCAAGTACAGATACCTTGTGGATTCGATGAAGCATTCATGGGCTGAGCTTGTCCAATTCCCTCATGAGTGATGAACAAGCATACGTGGTTTGCTTCACTCATTGTTGATTCCATCATAGCGAAACATGACATGAATGTGAAAAGTTTTGATAGCGACAAAGAAATTACAAACAAGGATGTATAGCTTGAAACAATGTCTCCAAATCATTCATTATTTCATTGTGAAAAAATATATAAATAAAAGAACATAGAAAAAATAATCTTACCAAATCCACAGTCTTGTTGTTGAGATCTTGCAAGTTGTGAAGGCCGTTAACATGGTTATTAATAATCGCCATTCTAGCTAGAGCTATAATTTCAATAGAAAAGAGCTTGGTTGAAGAAGAAAATCCTTTTAGCTTTTACGATGGTTATCAAAACCTACAACGTTCAACTACCTAAAAACCTCATGTTGTGCAAAGGATTTTAAAGTACATCAAGTTGATTGAAATTACAATTGTGCAAGTTCATGGCTCTATGAAAAATGAGTAATGTTTTAGTATAGTGAGTTTTATGAAATGAAAACTTAAGAATCAATTGATATCACATTTGGATGTTATCATTTGGATGCTTGCTCAAAAAATTTATATTTTTGAAAATTTTCCTTATGATCAAGCTATTGAAGAGTGGAAGGTTGTTCATACTTAATATGCTTGACGTTTAGTTGTTTTTTAAAAATATTGGGTAGCAACATTTTTGTATTGAAATAGGGCAATGGGTATGTAGCTTATCATTTTTTCTTGAATATTTTTGGTTTGTCATTTGTTGTAATTTTTTGGGGATTTTTTTTTAGTTTTGAAATCTTAATAAGCTTGTTTCAATGTAGCTTGTGCGCATTAGGATGATGAACTTTTAAGTTTTGGTACAATTTTAGATTATGGTGACTTTTGTTTTCAAAATCCTAATCACTTTGCCTTGAACCCTATTCAATTCTATTATGGGGGTTTCAAACATTAGTGTTGTAGCTTTGGCTATTGACATCCTTGCAATAGGGCTTGAATCCTAGCTCTTGGAAGTTGCTGAAACTATTAGTATTAATCTTTTTGGTGTGTTTTCTACTAAAGTTGCTTGTATATGTAGGTTCACAATGTGCTACAATGGGCATGACCAAATTGGTTGGGGTTCAATTCCCCCATATAGGTGATTATTCATAATTTGAGATTAAAAAAATTTAGGTCATCCATATATCTAAGAATAAAAATGCAATCTCACAAATGAAAAAACTATTATTTATTTGTTGTTACCCATACACCTATTAAAATGAAGGTCACTTGTTAATGTAGAATGGGTTCATGCACAAATTTATGTGCAATAATCTCGGGGGCTTTACTTCTACACTTATTCGTTTTACAGCGCTTAAAGCACCTTTTCCATCAATAGGTACTCCTAACACATCAACCACACAACTTAACAAAGCTTTTCTTATAGGAACATCCACAATAGATTTAGTGCGTTTGACAATATTTCCTTCTTTAATGGCAGTATCATTACTAAATATAACAATTATTACATTCTCATTTTCTAAAATTAAAGCCATTCCTTTCACACCGCTAGGAACTTTTTAAAAAAGGCAACAACTTAAATTCTCTCCTTATTTTGCAAGATTCAACCATTTTGACAACTCTTAGCTTAATATAGCCAAATTGTTGTCCAAAACACCCACTGGGTAGCCAATCAGGCAACATGGGGAATATTGATTTCATAAAAAATAAAAAATTAAATTAAATTATTTATTAAAAAAAATTGGAGCTGATTATTGATTGAAAGCCACTTGTCACTCAATTGTGGATGGATGAACCCCAACTAAGTTGAGATTGATTTTCACCTTGGTAACCTATGTTGTACAGGATACATCCTGTAGATAGGAAGGTGTGTAGGATAATTGATGGCAGCTACTAGATAAGAAGATGCATGTATATGGCTAGTGCATAGCTAAGAGCTAGTGGGTTGTTAATAGGTAGGTAGTGAACACAGAAACTGAGCTAACCACTGTGGTTAGCCTGGGAACTGGAATCCAATGAAAAATTGTTTCCTGTCCAGCACCCATCCATCTCTCATGGTTACATTGGTGACTGTTGGTTCACTCTAGCCATTGTTTGCAATGACTTTTTCCTTTCCCCAACTGCATGTGTGACTCAAACTTTTTCCCCTTGCAGAACCTAGCTATGAAGTTTATTTGTGCAGGTCTGAAATTGCATGCCCAGTTTTCCATGTACCTATTAAACTTCACATGCATTGTACAAGTCAGCAAAATGTCTTGTCTAACTAATGTGGGTACTTAACTAGTTTGCAGCAAAAACTATGCAATGGCAAAGGAGGCTGTACCTTCTGCTATGTCCATAATCTAAATGAATCATGCACATAAACGACACAACATATGAATCTCGTTGAGAACTACAATTTGGTAACTTAACTAGCTTATAAATTCTAATTTTTTTTTGTGGTTTTCACAATAATTTATGTTAATGTTTAGAGTCAATAATCCATACTCACCAGAATCAGAACTACTCAAACCAGCATGTTTTCATTAAAGAACAAGTTTATCTAACCTCAGTTGTAAAGGACATATGAATTCCCCTAATACGAGCAAGAGTTTGTAAATTATGTGCCGGTCATCTCACAATCCAGAAACCAAATGAGTCACCCACATATTGGTGGCAAGAAGAGCGAGCACTCATGGCAGTTTTGAATACAAGAAACTCAATTTTGATCATGATTAAGCTTACCTATTGTTTGCTAATGTTGTGAACTACCGTTTGAAGATAATCATCTGTTCTCCTCCGAAGCTAAATGACAAGAATTGCTAACCGACAAAAAATGGCTGACCGACAAAAATTGATAACCAACAAGATCGTAAATAAAGGATACCGACATGCTCCAAATCAGACTTTGGGACTCATCTTTAGGCTCACCAAAGCAAAATGACAAGAATTCAATATGGTTTAGAGTATCGAATCTCTCCAAATCGTGCAATTGAGCCCAAATTTGGGCCTGCCCATTGGTTCCCACTGAACGCCAATTTTGCCCACTATAAGTTGAGCATATTTGTACAGAAAAGTACTCATTCTACTTTTAAGTCACATAATGGAGAACGCGACACGATGGGTAGCATATCTATAAGTTTAAAATTGTGTTTTTCCTCCCTTGAAAAAATTATGTGGGGGAGGGGGGATCTTGAAGCTCCTAAAAAAAGGTCAGTGATGTAAAAATAGTGGACATTTCCACGTCCCATATGGGCACCAAAGTTATATCACGTTGTAGCTAATATTAAGCATTCAGTGATGGTCCATAGTCCATACTACCCCAGATACGGACAAAGAAGAAGCCCTATTACCTTGGGTGAAGCAGCGCCTAATTGTAACCATGGAGCTTTGCAAGTTCCACATCATTTTGGATGTTGGGGTACAACTCACTTAAGAATTGGGTTCATGCACAATGCGATATTGGCCAATGAACTTTCCCACCCACAATAATTTTCTTTGATAAGAGAGGGTCTGTTGCTTATATTATGGCCAACCTTCCCTAGGATGAAGCTAGGTGCATGGCTGAGTGGGCTTTCACCATTTTGAGCAAGTGGACTCTGAAAAAAATGTTACTTCAGCTGCAATCAGACCTGATCTTAGGCTCTTGTAGTGTTAAGTAGGCTAGCATTTAAATAACATCATGCTAAAAAAAATTGAACCATGGAAAAGTATTTTGTTAACTTAACATTGATTTTAAGCTCCCTTTTATGGGCTTTTGTCTAACATTGTTTTTAAATTCCAAGATTTATACATTTAAAAAAATTTGATGTAAAGCTAACATCCACTTAACACCCACTCACATGAACCCATTCAAGATTCGAACTAAAATTTGATATTAGTTAACATTCTTGATCTGAATGTAACACAAAAAAAAGAAAAAAAGAACCTTGTCTCTTCTAGCATCAACTTAACATTAGGTGTGATATTAGGTGTGATTGTAGTTTTCAATATCTAGCAAAAGATTAACATGAAATGTTTGATCCAAGTATAGCCAAACTAAAGAGATGAGATGAGCTTTTTATGAACTAACAACCCTCACATGGACAAAATGAGGCATTTGGTGTTCAGCTGAAGAGTCAATGAACACTAAGACTCGTGGTCTCTTATGATATCACTCTATCCTAGTACCTACACACTATTTTTGCACACTTGTCTCAATGCATGGTGAAATACCCTAAATAGACTATGATCACCACTTACAACCAAACACTAGCCCACTCAGCAAATCTCATGTTCGAAGTTCGATGTCCTCACAATATGGCTTTACGCTAAGGACAAGGGGCTATTTCATTTTGACTTAGTCTTCTCTACAAGAGACCTAATTGGACATTCCCAGCTTCATTTCCAAATAATGTTTAGAAAATACCCAACAACCCTAAAATCCCCTCCTAAGAACTGTATAGCAATCTACGATCTTTGGAACCAAGCTGAGAATAAACCTTGGGGTTTTTACCATGGTACCAGTGTAGGTGCTGGTTCACCCGGGGGATGACGCGTCAAGCTGAGAATAAACCTTGGGGTATTTACCATGGTACCAGTGTAGGTGCTGGTTCACCCGGGGGATGATGACGCATCAAGGTAGACCAGACTCCTAACCCATTAGGCTAGTCACAAGAGTGATCATGTAAAAAGGTAATGTTGGGTTCACATAAAGAATTTTGCTTCCATAGGGCATATAGGGTATAGGTTATAGGTGCTTGGTTTTAATTTTTTCTTGACTTTTACCACACAACAAGTTTAGGCCAAACTTAGCTCTTGGCAATTTGTGAGAGTCACACACACACACACACATTCATGAAAGTGGGCACCAACAAAAGCTCATCTCATCTCTTTATGGAGATTAAGAATGTCTGGTGCTGCAAAGAATTTGGGAAGCCACATGCAACAAGTTAGTATATGTGGGGAGTTTGCCAAGTGTCAGGATTTGCAAACCCGGATGCTGCAAATTCTTAGACCATAGGGCATCGTGCATCGTTGTGGTGATGAATAAAGTGTGGACAATTCCGATTGTGGAGAAGTTGACCATGCTGTTTGGGGCTTGTATAGGCCAGGAATAGAAGAGGCATGATGATTGGGGGCAGGCAGGCTGTCCATCTTGGGGGCCAAGAACAAACTTTGTTTGGAAGTTCATGGGGACTACTGTATCTAGCCTACAGGATTTGACTTATTACTACTCCTGGACTCATCACCTGCAGGAGAAGAAGAATGTTGATATGTGAACTCAACTTCGAAGTATCAAACGCAAGATTCGAACTAATAAGCTTTACATGCTAAAAGCCAATCACCAAGTCTAAAGAGGAAATTTTCACCAGTGTTGGCCAGTTATTTCTTTTTTTTTCTCATAACCGGCTGGGTCAGTTGTCAATTTTTTTTTACTAGAAAGATTACACCCACCAATTAACAATTTCATTGTCAAAGTAATACCCTATGGTTATCAATTTATTCAACTATTATTATTTTTTTGTATCAACTACCAGTTATAAATAAGCATCAATTCTCAAATACTCACCTTGAGAATCGTCAATTATGTGCATTAAAAAATCTGTTTTTGTGTTTTCTATCATAAACATGTTTAGGGTTTTAAAGATTTAATACCTGCTTGGATGAAATTCCAATCATCTGGGTCGGTTATTAAAACAATTTAAATTCAATATCCAGCTGGGAGCTTATCTACCAGTTTTCAAACAAATCAACAAGAAGCTGGTAGGTTATTGCTACCCAGCCCTAGACCCTGCTGGTTACCTGGGTCAAAACTCAAGAACTGACCAACACTCGTTTTTACCTTCCGTATGTGAACCCTTTGATCAAATGAGCAATTTTTGACCTTCCATTTTAGAAGAGAGTCCTTAACGATCTCATACTCCAGAACGTTCATTCAACACAAGCTCAACAAAAAAACACTCAGATCCCCAGCTGTGCTTTCCATGTGGATCTGAACTCTTTACAATACCTGCTGGTGACCAATGGACGTTTACTACATAACATGATTTTCTTTTCTTCCTTGCTCATTCCCAATGTCCTTACTGTTTCCTAATGATTCAAATAGAGTTCCCAAAGCTGTTTCCAAAGTTCCTTATTGTAGTTTACAAAGTGAATGAGAACTAAGTACTTTTGGATTTCAGAATCAAATTCTGACAAGATGTGTTCTTCTACTCACTTCAAGCATGGAAGATGAGTATGTGTAATTTGAACTTTGAAGTGGCTACAAATCAGAATTGAAAGAAAACTACAACAACACAAGAGAAAGTTCACTTGAAGTATGTCAACCAAGGATTGCTAAAGTATAATAAAGACACACGAATGAAGCAATGGATGACACATGATGCGTGGATGGTGGGTGGACAAGTAAGCTAATTGATGGTCTTAATGGTGCCATTTTCAAACATCATTGTGGTCCCTAAAAGTTTAAAGAGTGTAAACAGTCCCTAAAGATATGTATTTAAACACATATCTTTGAAAAAATTGTAGTAGTAGCAATTTTATCCTAATAAGTTTTGCTGCAGTTCTTCATAATTATGTTTAATTTGCGCATTTGTGATTTCCCCAGTGAGGGTCATCTTTAGAGATAGTGAAGCTAATGTTTTGCTTCATATGGAAGACTAAAATGTACGCACAATCTACATTAGTCTTACACATGAAACAAAATGACAGAATTTTGAATGGATTAAAATTCTTTCCAAAAATGCAACGTGTGAACATTCAAATGTGAATATCTCATCAAACAATACATCTCAATCCTCATGAGGTTTAGAGACGTCATGGAGGGTAACTGGGAATCCATCTCATTAACCATCTTAATTCAATTTTGACAAGAGATTGACCTCTGAAAACAAGGTATCTAGTGATCCAGTACATTACTTCAAGTACCAGCGGTTTTATGACTTGATAACTTAGGGAATTGTGAGGTATGTGCAACTGAACTATACCTGAAGTGACCGTTATGTTGCTCCCCTCAAGTCATGGACATTTCAGAAGATGTACGCATCAGCAAGAATGAGAGGTGCAAAGCATCCCACATACATCATTGCATGGTATAGAGGATATCCTGCAGATTACATCCTCACAGTCTGCTCGAAACTCAATCAGGCAAGATCACTGAGATTTGAATCACCATAGTGGACTCATGAGCTAGAAATTCTATATTCTAGGGACTCATGGGTTTCTCATTTCTTGGATTCGCTAAAATAGGTAGTTGCAGCAAGCACTAAATTCAAATTCACCCTTTTGCACTTTGTATGCGAACAAAGCCAACCAGCAAAATTGATGAGGAATAGATGGACTATGAATCTCAGTGTTTTTCTTTTGTCAATTTCGTGATGTGACCAAAGTGCCAATGATCCACATGAAGATTTAGCCAAATTTGGTTACAAGATAAAAATTGAAAACATCTTTTTATATTTTTGGCTACATACATGAAGCAAGTATAGAAATCTGGCGATTTTTCTTGAATTCTGTTTGAATTTCGGCTATTGAAAATCTCAAAAAACACTTGATTTTGGCACTTTTAATTTTGAATATAACTTCTTGGCCATATATAGCCAGCGAAAAAAAAGGGCTGGCTCTCATACTACTCCTCCTTTGGCTCCTGTGAAGTGCCTGACAAACACTCCTGATGTGAATAATTTTTTTATTTCAGAAGTTTTTTCTGCACCCAAATATATGTAGATTTTGACGAGGCATGTCAGGTGCAGTGATCCATCACTGTTCAAGGTCGAGGATTGCATGAGAGAACTGTCAGCTTGAGCTCTGCAGAACTGGGTTGAAGTAACAAACAATGCCGTGCACCTAAAAGCTGATAGTTCACTATTTGAAGCAATGTGAGCAGTGAGCAGTATGTCAAGTTCACTAAAATTTGTCATTGAGAATCTGGGGATCTAAGAGCATATTCGAGGATGAACTCTAGAGAACCCCACCCCCAGGTTCCACAATCCCCAGGTCAAGATCTCCATCTCAAAAAATTGTTCATCATATCAGGCTCCCTGCTACTGTTGTGTACCTCCTCTGGAAACCTCTTCCAAATCCCACATATGCTCTAATTCTTCACAGAAACGGCCAACTCCTGTCCATATGCACAAACGTTATGCCATCCAACACATACACTGGCACTAAAGAAAATATATTTCCACATATAACAGTCCTTTCTTCCTTGTGGACAAGATTGTTTCGGCCACCAAGCACTTGCACCACAATGGGAAATGAAGAAAGCATTTTCTGTTGTATGTGGGTGTGCTTATCCACACACACACACACATATATATGCAGATCTCATGATACGTCAAAACCTGCCCTAATTTTTGTAGTGTATTTGGACAACCATTGTCAGGCACACCAACCCAGCGACAAACATCCAGGATGTTATGAAATGGAAGAAATCTTCCAAGGTGTGGTGGAAGTGCACTCTCTCTGAAAATTAGGGCAGGTTTTTTTTCCCTGGAGAAGGGTAGAGCCCTTGGCCCTTCCTTGTTTTTTGGTGCCTGTCACTTAAGCTATCGGCCTCATGTCTAGGCACCTAAAAATTCTCTTTGCTCCCAGGCTCTACCCTTCTCCTATACATACTTTTTACACACTCAGCAAGCCGAATATCTGCGGTGGAAGGTACCAGCCAAGTTGTACTGAGATCTTCTGACCAGCCGAAGGTACCACCCAGCCTGTCACTATTTCTAAAAAGTGAAAAGTCCCAGCTCTGCTATACGGAGGAAATGGACCTGAGTATACGCCCTTCCGTGATTTTCGACCTGTTCCCTCGGCCTACTGGCTTCGGGCACAAATCTCAAATCATGAAAGGGCCTGAGTACAGGCCCTTCTCCTAAACTTGTTGTACTCTGGCACACTGGGGAAAGAAGAAACTGCCTGATGAATGAACACCTTAGGCCTGAAAAGGAAAAAGAAGGGTCCTTGCTTGAAACCAAATCTACCAAATCTTTGGCAGATAATGGCAAAATAGGAAAGCCAAAGGAACATATCATCCTTGGGAAACACACCACTGTGACAAAATTATGTTCCGTGTGGCTGAAGAAAAATAGTAAGCCACTAAGCTTTCACTGATTGGTATTCAGAATAGTGAGCAGGCTTATATACAGCCAGCATTTAGCATGTGCTTTAAACTATTCCAGGTCTAACTGGCTGTGCAGTGATGCTCTTACACACAGGTTTTAGGGTTTCGGTTTAGGGTTTTGCTCACTTTGAGGCCTGGACCTGCTGCCAATCTCTCCAAGTTAACTACCCACAACCCCTCCCCTGGTTAATCAAATCTGTGTCTTCTGCAGCAATTAGTAGCAATAAGTTATCAGAGGCACATGTCCCTTTGCAATTGGCTCCTCTCCAAACAAGGTTTCTCTTTGCTCCCATGCCTGAAGAACCTCTTTCTTGAACACAGGCTGTTTCTATTATCTGTACCACCTTTACCCAACGTGGTGCACATCTTGGGAAGTGAGCTTTTAGCAACCAGTAAAGCACTGGAGACATTTCACACCCTAGCCTAGGGTCAGCTTCCACATGGACAAATTCAATAATTATTTTTTCAAAAATTCAATTCTCTTTTAGATTTTTTTAATATTTATTTTTTCATCATCTCCAAAATTCTACTATGGTATTGTCATATTAGTAGGTAGTGAAAGTGTTCAGATCATAGCTTTGCAATAATTATGATCTCTTTCAACATGTCAGCTTTATATTTTCTCAAAAAATCATTTCAATATTTGAAGGATTGTGTAAGATCTTACACATTGTGGTGAATGATTATGCCGGTTTTTTTTTTTTTCCATGTTAAAAAGTAGAGTAAGTTGGGTAAAGGTTAATACTTTTCATATTGTTCATAATCTTCCACAGTAGAAGATTATAATTCATAAACTTCCAATGTAGAAGATTTTGATTGGATTGTCATAATCATTGACCACAAATTTTAACGTAATGGAATAGGGTCATGGTTGCCCATTATGTTGGGCGCCTTGCTTGTCTCACCCTAATGGCCTTGCCAAGGGCAGCTTACCTAGCATAATGGGCAACCGCTTGCCCATTCCATAATACATTTAGATGTTTATAAGTAGGCATAAGATCCCTTTATTGGAGTAAGATCCCTCCCACTCCTAATGCCTTGTGATCTATGTATGTCTAGCTAAGGTTTTCCTTGTGCTTTATAGTGGGTGAAGCCTACATGTGGGGGACATTTGCAAAATGCAGGGCTAACAAGGTTAGACATGATTACCATTTCGTCCTAGGCCCTTTATATTGGGAATGGTCCCACCCTAGGGCTTTACCTTACACCAAGAGCCTTCCCAAATCCCCAAACTTCATCAATCCTACCAACTCCCCCACCTCTACAAGCTTCAATGATTGCTAGATTTGCACCAACTTTCTCCAACCTTCAAAGTTCTTCCATTTAAAATTTTCTTTTACTTTATCAACTTCAAAATGTCACCAACCTTTCTAAGATCCCTCAAACTTCCTTGGCTCCATGTTTTTCCTAAGCCACTTGCCCAAATTTCACCTATAAATCACATCCATCCATCTACCATGAATAGGTAGGTATCCATTGTTTAAGATTGTAAGTGACAACAATCTAATAATGTGCATTGTTATGAGTATGACTATTATGATTACAATTTGTCAAATCTCATCATTCAAATCTTGATGGTTACATCACACATCCATGTCCATGTGGATCATCATGCTCATATGATGTTCAATGTTGTATGGATTCTAAGGTTCACAACATGTGGCAACATCAATTGAGGTTTGTTGTCCAAAATATCCAAAGATCTAATGTAATGATCATGATCACAATAGGACTAATGAATGCATATTGTCATTTTCTTTTTTTTTATATACTATCAAACCATATGAAAAAAATTATCAACTATAAAAGATAGGCCATAAAAAACTCCTAAACACATTAAGATCTTTTAAATTATGGAAATCAAAAGAGTTGTAGGAGTTGCATTGGTAATTGGTAAATTGCTCCTCTCTGTATTCATCCCTTTGATATTATGCAAAACTTAACCAAACATCATGGTCTTAAATGTTGCAATTGGTTTTAAGGAACACCTTCTAAAACTTTTATTTTTACCATCTCCAACATGGAAATCTTTTATGAAGATTATATATTGTCCCAAAACTAAACAAACTAACCATCATTCACCTACTCTAATGCTCGCCTAGTTGGTGGTTTATTATTTATCTATTAAAGATGTAGTTTGTTTGATTTGTTAGTCATGTTGAAGTCTCCAAAACCATAATGCCCCTTGTTATGGACTTGGTACCCTTGGAAAACCTTTGATAAATGTTTGTGCACCAAGGTCATTTTCGAAATTTACAATGAAAGAGTTATTGCAAATTGAATAATTTTATCATTGAAAAGTTGATAAACCAATATCAAAATGTTAGCGAAATATGAAGTGCAATATCAATATTAATGAAAAAGCCATTGATGAGTGGGATTTTATGGAGATGATTTTTTTAAAAAGACCCTAGGAAGGGGACATATTGAATTTTGAGTTATTTCTATCATTCAAAATTAATTTCAATTTTCAAATATATTTTTGGACCATTGGTCTCTATTGTCAATATCTTGTTCACATTTGGACCAAGTACAAAGTGAAGTTTACACTTGGAGGTTATTATTATAGGCCACACTACTTTGCACGAAAAGAAAAAATATATTTAAAAAGATGTTCATGAAGGTTATTAGGTTTTGTTTAAATACATTCAAAAGAAATATGATGAGATGTTGGTGAAATGTCCATTAAAGTGCAACACAAGACCACAACAACAAGTCCCAACAATGATGTTTAAAACCAATACCTTTGTTATCATTAATATATTCATGTGTTGTATTATTTAACAACAAATAGAATGATTTCAAAATAAAAAGGAATCAAAGGAAATTGATAGTTGAGAGGAAGTGGAGAAGGGGTTAAGGAACTTAGCTTGGCAAACAAGGAGGATTTCAAAGGTCAGAACTAGAGGTAACAGTGGACCAAAAAATAAATGGAAGAGAACTTTTCATTTAGGGTTAGTTTTAATTTTTTTAGCCTTGACCTAGTGTTTTGGTTTTGGTTAAGGCTTTTGTTTCATCTTAAACTTGTGTTCTAGTGGAACCTTTGGGATTTTAGTGAAATTGACTGCTAGACTACAACTTGTGGGCATCAACATGTCAAAAAGAGCTTTAGACTTTTTGTAGGTTTTTTCTAAATGGTGTAGGTTTTTATGGAAGATGAGAAAGTATAATGGATTTTTAGGTGTGTGGGCCTAAATTTTGAAGATAATATTCTTGGTTCAAAAGTTTGTCAAACAACCCCAAAAACAAATTAACATTTTTTTCTCTCAAGATTTGTATGATCCCAAAAAGAAAACACAATCTAAACTGAAAACAAGTAATCTAATGATGACGTTTTAGTGTTGCATTACAGTAACGGCAACAAATGGACAAAACGAAGAACACAACCATAGATGAAAAAAACTAAGTCCCCCTTTCCTTTTTTTCATTTGTTTACATTGCCATAAAAATGAAGGCAACATAAAATACATATCTTGTTGGGTCACCTAACCAACCAACAACACCATGGTATGTCGTACAAGCAAACCATCATTTCAAATTTGTTATACATAATTTCTAGACTAGATTGGGATCCTTGTGAAGAAAGTAATTAGTCCACCACAATCAATTTTTAGGAAATTTTTGTGTGGCATTACTTGTTTTAAGTTTTATAGGATTAGGAACAAGAAATGAAACCTCTAATATTTTGGTATTAGGGTGTCTAGGTTGTGTTGAACCCAATACATTAATGATCGTGCCAAGCAAGCTTACATCAAAACTAAGGTTTAGCTTTAGCATAATGCCCTAGCTAGGGACCCCTAAGCGATTTCCTATCTTTTTCCTTTCGATATGTTTAGTCTTATGTAGTTGGATTTGTAGATTTAAAATTGCCTTATAGTAGTAAATAATCTTCTAGAATGTGGGGCATGTGCTCTTAGTAGGCCTCCTTCCTCATGGGCACCAAACGTCCCATGTCCCCTAATTCATCATGTTTCATCGAACCTCATAGTTCCCATCACTCATTTGTTTTATCATGTGCCACCACAAACTTAATGTCCATCCCATCTCCTATGCAAACCACACACCACACACTAATTCCCCTTCCCATTCGAACAAACCACACACCACTTATTAATTCCTTTTACCAACCCCCAGCCTTTCATAGGAATGTGGGGCCCCAACCCTACACTTTCTTAAACCCCCTTGATCATGCACACGTATGACCTTTTCCCCCTTCCATTATACCAACCCTTCTAGTTGCCCATGATTAAACCTCCCAACCTACTTTCATTTCCTCAACACATTCACAACCTCCACCTAAAATATGTTGCCCCACATGTGGGCGCCAATTTACTAGTCAAAGGTTAGTTCATCATTAATGTTCATGTCAAGCATCTAATTCGTTTAATCCAAATTCATGTGACCATCCCAATTCAATACCCTCCCTTGCTCCCACATGCATGCATCAAGTTGGACTTGGGTTTTGATTTTAGATGTTTTCGGGTCTGTTCATTTAAGCTTTTGTCGTCTTTGATTGTGCAACCACATCCCTACCACTCTACGGCATGATGTACAAATGACATTTCATTTTCCATTAGATAAGTCGGTGTAGGACCTTTATGATGTGGCAACTTGGCACTTGTTCCTCTTGCTACCCCCAATGGTGTCTCATTTTGCCCTTTTTTGGTGGGGCAATAAGGCATAGGGGAACATAGATTTGCTTAAAAGGCTTTTTAGTAGGTGACTGGGAAAATTTGCAAGAAATGTTTTTTTTGTGGGCCCAAACATTGGCAATGAGTTCAAGCTCAGTGCTTCTTCCCTAAGATGATTTTCCACTTTATAAACGTTTTCTTCAAAGTTTAATTCTTGGACATGCAAGGGAATACTTTAGAGCAACTTGTGCCTTAGCACCATTTTCCTTTACGCCCATGTCCTCTGACACCACCTCAATTTTTGTTACACTACACCTTAATCAAATGGCTACTTCTTGCTTTTCCTAGAAGATTATGAATTAAACCAATACCTCTAGTTTTCTTTTGATTCCTTCAAATTGGCATTTCAACACATGCCCCATCTATCGACAAATGATCCTTTTGGGATGGTTTTTGAATTCTTTCAAAATTGTTTTCACCCAAAAGATTTAGTAAGTGGATTTTTTAAATTATTTCAACTTTGTTTTCATATCATTTAGGGTCACATTCCACCTTAAATTGCACATGTCCTTAAAGCAACCTACCTTTTAGCCTTGACCAAGCCTTCATGTGGATTTCGTCCCATTACAGTGAGGGAAACATTATACTGACTCACAAGTTGCGCCTTATGCTTTCAATTCATGACGCCTTTGTAACACATTTTTCCCTACACCAATTCAAAGTTGTAATTAAAGGTGGTTATGAAATAATAATCCACAACATCAAGTGCACCCTGGAACTTCACTTCAACTGAGTTGTTCTCTAATAAATTTGTAATGTTAAAAGGGGTCATATTTCAAAAACTCTGTACAAAAATTGGAGACATGATGCAACTTATTCCTTTTGTTCATGCATTCTATGCATTTGAGTCTCCCTTGTTTTATAGTCATCATAATTGTGAAAGTGAAGTCATAGTCATCCCTTCTACCATGGGAACCCATCAAGGTCATCCCTTGGGAGGGGCACTATTCATTTAGCCCACTTTAAGGCTTTGCGTTTTATAATTAGTCATTTCATTTCTTGTCTATTTCCATCCATTGTAGATGACATTCACATCATAGGTCTCCCTTTTATTGTATCATCTACATACATATGAACATTTTTAAACTAAAATTTGTGCAATAGATGTTTCTATTTAACTTCAAAAATGTGTAGCATCGTCACCCTTTAGCCTATAGCCTAATTTCAACACCCCATTCTAATTTACCACCCCCTCCAAAGGAATCAAAATCTTGGGGGTTCCATTGGGCACCTCACATTCACATCATTTTTCATTAAAAATGCCTTGTTATAATATGTTCAACATGTGGCCATTCTCCTTAAAATGGATGATGTTCAAATAGCCTCTAGAATTCTAACACACTATTTCGTGCAACAACCATCATATTTTTTATGATGTACACCTCTTTCTTCCACCTTCATAGAGTTCCTTACTTCTTTTAATTCCTCATTTTTTCAAATGTTCGGATGCCTTTTGGGTCCAAGATCCTTTGATAGCCCAAAACAACCTTTAGCCCATAAACAAGTTTTTCTCTTGATAACTTTTGGTGGCATCAAGTTCATACCAACGTCCACCATCACCCTAGTAACTTAATTAAGGAGTTGAGCTCTTGTAACTTCAATCATAGTTGTTGGGTTTATGGTTGATCAATGTCCCTTCCTTCTTGAAGCCTTAGTATGAGTTGACAACAACACCTTCCCTTTCCAGCAACATTTCAAAACATGTGATTTTTTATTGCCCCCAGCTCATGTGTGTTTTCTTCCTTTTGATCAACTCATCAAGTTCAACTTCAAAATTCCATTTTTGCACCATCATACCCTTTTTAGCATGGTCTCCAACAAAATATTTGAACCCATTATGCTCAAATTTTATCATGTTCTAGCCCAAGGGCAAATGTTTGGTTTATAATTTGACCAATCTTCTTAACCTTTTGATTAACTTCCCCAGTCTTTTTCCACAACACTTTGAACACAACTTGGACCACCCATCCCTCAATTATAGATATCTTTCAATGCATGTGCACACATCCCATCGACCTTATGAATATCCACCTTTTATGTTGTGTTCATGGCAACAAGCGCCCATGAACTCTGTGACACCTTTGTTGCCATTGTGCGTGGTGATGGTGTTAGTTTATATCTTTTGATTGAGTTACATGATTTGGGAAATTCATCAAATTTTGATTTATAATTGTTTGTTTCCCCAATGCATATTTTGATCTATTGCTAATGGCACTTGTATTTCACATCCTCCCTCCTTAGATTCATCAATGTTTGACCAAAGTAATTTTTAAAAAAACTAAAGCAAATAAAGACCTTTCTATACAACTTTGTAAGTGTGTTGTGTGATTTCCTTTTGGGGGGGAAGGGGGAGGGGACTCTTTTATAAATAAAAAATTTATGTGAATAAAAATACAAGGTTGCATATTGTATTTAGGGCTTGTGTTCAACAATAATTAATTTTAAAGAAGGCTAACTAAAAAGAGAAAACTAAAAACCTAAAAACTAGAAATAATTTGTCAAAATTTTAAAAAATTGAACCCAACGCAAAACACAAGATAACTTTGAAACTTACTATTGAACTTAGCATAATTAATGAATATTTTTGAAATTTTGAAATATTTATATTAGGGTTTTCAAACCTTTTTTAATTAATGAATTAATATTTGTCAAACATAAATCTTAGGTACAATATATTAATTATAGAGTAGAAATTATAATTCAATCGGTTCTGTAATATGATCATGTTTATTATCTTGACCAAAATATAATTAATATAAGACCTATGCAGTATTCCCATGTATGGGGTAAAATAAGAAAAAATAACCTTTGCCCAAGAAATGCTACTTTGACCTACATGCTACATATGTGCTTGTTGTTCTTTGAATATTCTCTTGTTCAATGATTGTTTGCTTCATATGTACAAGTATGTGGGTAAATTCTAAAACGTTTATCACTTTAATTAAAACAAAAAATTCAAACATTTAAATATATGATACCAAAGTTCAATGTAAATATAAAGATTAAATTAAATTTAGGGTGCCTTAAATATGAATACTAAGAATTTATGTAATAGTAAAGTGAGAAAAATTTAAGCTCCTTCACATAATATTCTCAACACCCCCAAACAATACCCTCTTTGATTAAAGTAAAGTAGTGTCAAATTTTAGCACAAAGTGCTTCTCCCCTCCTTGACAATCTATCTCCTGCACCCCCCCAAGGACTTATATTGACCTCTTTCTGTTTAGCATGTATATTCAAATGATATCGTTTCATTCTTCAAAAAAATTCATTTATAGTATATGTTAGCTCATTAGTTAGGGCATGTGGCATGCTTTAATATGCAATTCACTAATATTTCTAATGTAATGGGGACATAATTATCTTTATAGTCAAAATATCCATCCACATAATGAATGGGGATTTAATTGTTATGAACAATTGAATCTCTTCAATGACAATAACTCTAGTGTAGAACAAATGTAAAGAAATTTACATGTGGCAATGGATTCCAACTACATCATTGGTTTTATAAATAAATAAATATTACACATCAATTTTTGGCACTTGCATAACCAAGCCATGAAAAGCATTAGGGAGAAAATATTTTACATGTCTTTTGGAATTTTCTTGTTAAATTTTTCCTTCTTCAAATATAATGATACATCATGGGCTCGCCTTGCCAACTTTACCCCATCAAATGAAGCATTGACATATTGATTAAGCCTATCACCAATTCACCCTAAAAACGAATTCAATCCTTACCTTGGACTTCACAAAGTTCTTCAAAGTCTTTCTAATTCCAAAGTTAAAAAGACAAAAAATTGAGCCTATTGAATGGTTGGGTGTGAATTTAGTGATCCACCAAATGCACCATGCAAAAGAGTCAAAACATTTTCAAAGGAAGCTCCATCTAATACCTTTCATGTTGTAATTCCTAAAGTTTCTTAGTGTCCAACTTGCCTTCAATGGCCACACATTATCCTCATCTCACTAGGGCATTTGCTAACAACAAGTTTAGACATAACCTTCTAAATAGGTTGGGTTGACTCCTAAAACCGAGACAACCGACCTTCATGATGTGGATTTAACTTCAATATCCCAAAGCCATGATTCCAACAAGTTGTAGTCATAAGGGCCATTGAAAGCACCTAGGTTTGGCTGGTAGCTTGAACCTCGTTCCACATGGCATCCCAACCCTGAACGTATTTCCCAACTTGGTGAAATACATGTTTCACTTTCATTGAAAACATCGATTCGTCAATAGTGACCCTGAACATTTTTCCCAACTTGTTGTAATACATCTTTCACTTTCATTGAAAACATCGATTCTTCAATAGTGAAAAATGCATGCGCATGTATTTCTTTATTATGATGCCAAAAAGATGACCCACTTCAAGGTCATCATAGTCATCATGAAAATCCTTTTGAATAATGTGAATCCCATCATGTGAATCCATGTGCAACTTGTCTTATGTGACTTCACCATGAGAATTGTTAAATTCATGAACAATTAAACATTTCTTCATGGTCTTCCATTCACGCAAATGCAATGACCCTCTTTGGTCATCTAATAACCATGGGTTTTTTTCTTGCGTGGGTTGTGTAATGATCTCAAGACTCTTACATACCATGGGTTCAAGTGGTGTCTAACTATGCTCATGTCTTGTGTGCTTGCCTTCTTTGACCATCATTCCAAAATGTGCGTTTATTTTTTGATCAACTACTAACATAAATTGTCTTCTTTGCTTGCCTTCTTTGACCATCATTCCAAAATGTGAGTTTATTTTCAGATCAAAGTACTACCATAACGAGAGTCCTGTCTCAAAATCAGAGGTTCTTGATTATTAGGAATCTCAACCAAATAGAACATGTGAGACCATTTTCCACCAAGTCAAAAGGATTATGTCCAAGTAAGTCTTGAGAAGAAGGAGATTGATCAGCTGGGTTGTGTCTGAATTAAAGAACATTATGTACCACTAACAGTGGAATCAGAAGATAAATGTGAGAAGAACTAGAAGATAGGAACTGTTGTCTGAATTTAAGAACATTATGTAAATTAAGTTCTGTGGAATCAGAAGATGAAGTGGAGAAGAACAAGAAGTTGGGTAGTGGCCAGAATTCATAGGTCTATGAGCTCAAGGTCTGCTTGCTTCAGGATTGTTTTGAAACTCTGCTGCAATTGCCCTGCAATGCCAAACATGATCCCAAATTGTCCAAATCATCTGCAGCAGAAGTGGAAGCCGGCCTCTGAGGTTCACCAAATATGATGCATGATTGGAGCAAGCCATGCATCATACACTTGATGGTAACTCTTCTTTTCAACAATTGAGACATCCTTGCACAGATGTCACTGCTTATGTTGTGAAGGAATACTGAATGCTAGCCAAAGCCCTTAAAACCTAATTCATGACTGTACTTTGAGAATGTAATTGAATTCTGATACAGTAGTGTTGACAGTGAAACATCCCATCAGCAGTGGTGGCAAATGCAGTTGGACGCTTGCTTCTCAAACCAAGCTTCAAATTGCACCAGCCACATCTGCATTGAGAAACAGCCTCGGATGGCCAATTCTCCTCAGAGGCTGTTCCTTGCTCTGCTTTTAACCCAATTCCCTGAGAAATAGAAAATGGGTCATGCTGCGAGATGATCCAACAATGCTTTCTTTTTTTAATTTGTAGGGTTACTTGAGTGTGTATCTGTGTGGAAAAGTGCCCTGGGCAATAACATGTACAAGCTTGCATTACCTCATGCATGTGCTCCCAGAAGAATCATCCATTGCACTCATAGTGCTACCTGCTGAATCTTCTCTTTCCTTTTTTCAAGAATTTTTTCTTCAGAATTTTATTGGTTTTTCTCCCACACAACCATAAAAACTTGGCTCTGCCACAATGTGTTTGAGAAATAAACTATGTTTTTTTGACCACCAACAACACTATTCTGCCAGGTTTATGGCTGTACAAAATCTACTCTCCTCCATGGTTCTCAAGTCTTACAATTATTATTAAATGGACGCACCCACAAGTTCTTGGGAACATTTAGGTGGATGTATTGAAAAGATCATGTTGCAGTCTTTTAGGTAGCATCCCAGAACGTCAAAGATATCTCTAAAAAAGAATTCCCTTCCATTCTTCACATTTGACAGGTCTGTTGAATGATGACTCAAGGACATCAATTATTTGTGGGAGTTTATTCGTCCATAGCAGGGACAACAAGAGTTTCTCTTTCTCTTTCAACCCTGCAAGACTCTTTCTTTTCTGAATTATGCACCTCAATATTCATGCACAACCCAACACATGTTCTGGCTAAAAGGCCATGGTTCCACATCTGATTTCAGGTCTATCACTCAAAACTGTATTGTACAACCTTTGCTTCTCAGTGGTAATAGGAACTACTCCTCAGACTTCTACTCCCAGTCATCAAGGTGTGTCACTAATCCACCTGCCTTCTTCAGCTCCATTCAGTTGAAGACAACAAGGAATAGGAGCAGTAGCCCAAGTGACGGGCACTGAAAAACAAGGAAGGGCCAAGGGCCCTACCCTTCTCTAGCATAAAAACCTGCCCTAATTTTCAGAGGATGTGTGCTTCCTCTGTTCTTCCTCTGCTGTGTTCTTGCACCTGACAATGGTTGTCTAAACACAATACGAAAATTAGGGCAGGTTTTTACACTAGAGACAGTAAGGGGGTCAGATTTCAGTCTTTAAGGACTCTGATGTAGAACCTTGCAGCCTGACAAAATCCAACTGTCTTCTTCAATGTTACTGCCTCAGATGGTCTTTGCAACCAAATTTGATATGAGCTCACAAACATTTGCCATGCACCACACCACTATATTGGAATTGATGTGCTAACTTGTTGCATGCATCACCAAAGTTTTATGCTTATTGTTTGGCATCCAGTTTGAATAAGTGGGACTGGGTCTCGAATTGGAGCAGTGTGGATTGGGATGTGTGAGGCAAGGACAATAATGCAAGTTTTCAAATACTTGTTGACCCTGATATACTACAAGAATTCTAACTTCTCTCCCACAATTTATGCAAGGGCTAGCCATAAAGAACCCGAGGAGGAAGAGCAGAATAACTTATTAGACACACAGGAGTTGGCAAAGCATGATAGTGAATTTGAAGACCAGCTTACAAACAGAGGTGAAACAAACCCATATGAGGAAGAAAAAAAATCACAACATCACTTAATTCACAGAAGTTGCAAAGGATCTAAGGATTGAATAGGCTATAGAAGATTTGTGAGTTTTCTAAGTTTTTCTTTTGTTTAGCTACAAATGCTTCTCAAGTTTATTAGATTTCTTTTTTTTTTGGTTTCTTTTCTATGACATGAAGGGCATCAGAAAAGCTTCTCTCACATTTCTTTTCTTTTTTGTTTGTTGTCAAGAGGAGGAATATTGTAAAACAAGGTAAGAAGGAGAAGATGTTCACTAGCATAAACTCTAGCCAAAAAGGTGCATGGCATAATAATGTTTGGTTAGCAAACAAACTCAAGCCCATTTTGATGGAGGATGCATACATTGATGACCAAGGCTCCAAGAGCACCAAGGACATGAGTTCTCATTTTAAGGACTCGAGCTACATGTAAGAAGAAAGAGAGGATGAATCTTCAAGCACTGGAGAACAAATTGTGACCAAACCGAAAGTCACTCTGATAGTGTGGATTTTAGGGTTTCATTTTTTGTTTGATTGTTTTCAATAGCCATCAACTTTCTACATGCTTACGGTGGGAATTATTCTGTCGCTGCTACAAGGAATGCATGGGTAGGCAACCTTGTTTGTATATGTGTTATGGAGAACACGATCTACAGCGAGAGATGGTGGTGGAAGGAGCTACTACATTGAAAAGAGGTTTGTGTAATTGACAGTGGAAGGTAAGATAAAAGGCAGAATGAAGGAGCGAGGGGGAAGTTTTTTTGATATGAGTTTTTCTTCTTGTTGGCAGTTTGGACTACTAGGCTAGTCATTGTTGAATTCTGTTGTGCCAGTGACTTAGCAAAGTAGATATGTTGTTCTAAGGAAGGGTAGATGATATGAAGGGTTGATGTTGAGGAATGATGGAGACAAAAGAGGTCCGAGTTGTAGAAATAAGGGCATATAAAAATCAAGATGCATTTGGGAAGGGGAACTTCTGTTGCAGTGCCTTAAATCCATGTTGTAGACATTTGTCAAAGTTTGTACCAAAAACCTCAAAAGGGTGTCCTTGGGTTGGATAGAATGAGACGAATGAGGACAAGAGTGGGGGAAACTCAAAGAGATGAAATTTATAGCACATTCTTGCATAAGAATCTATCTTCTTAAGTGGTTATAAGTGAGCTTGGTATCTATTGTTCAATGCCACGATCAGAACATTTAAATCCAAAGGTTTACAAGATTTAGGTTTTTCAGATGCGAGATTTATGTTACACTGCATTGTTGCATTTAATGGGAAAAAGGGTTAGCAATTCATATGGATTGAATAAACCTTGAAAGTTTTGACCTCATGCCATACCTCAATAGGTTCTAGATTTTTAGTGATATGGATTGGAACTTAGCCGCCAATTATATGTGGCCACTATGGTAATGGGTGACGAAACTCACACAACTATGACAAATTGGCAAATATGCATATACAGAACTTGGTTTTGTTTGAATAAGTAAATTCTAGCAGAATCTCATTTTGACAACGGGTTACAAACCAAGTGATGTAATTAGTTGTATAGTTCCAGTGTTTCTGGCTATGTTTAGACGTTTCATATGCATCGAGCTTTATTATTTTAACCTTCCCCTTTCTTTTTGGTTACAGAATCATGTTGGCAAGTTTGGCCAACAAAATTTTGAAAAGGCTAAACCCAATAAACACCCCAATCCCGTGCAAAGGTACTCAAACTAATGCATGACCAGATTTTGTTTTTTGAGCTTTCTCTTCTTACTAGCACTTGGTTTAATTTCCTAAATATGGTTTGAGTAATTGCCCAAGGCAACAAAATAATGGACATTTGAGCTCTCTAGTTTAAATCCTTCTATTCCTTATTTTTTGTTGGATTTGATTCTATCGTGGTTGACATGTCCTTGGATGGGATTCATAATTTAGATTCCTTGCTTAGTTTTTTTTTGGGCAATGTATTGATTTGTATGCTGTTGGTTTCAACAATGGCAAAAATGTAAGAAAACATCTTATTTAATGTCACACATGCATTATCATTTGAAAACCCTAAACTTATACTTTGGAAGGTATAATATAAAACTTGGGATGTTGCATTTAGGTGATGACAAAAGTCTATCATGTCAAACACTATATCAAGTTCATTTTGAAATGGTAGACATGGGACCATGGTTTTATGGTCTTTCCATTTGTTGTACATAGCTTTGATTTGCCTCTTTCACCTTATGTTTGTAGTTGGAATGTCATGGATTTTTCAAGATACAAAATTCATTAGATAATTTGTAGTTGGTAGATTACTCATAATCAATGGTTAACATTAATTGGCCATTATCTTAAGTGGCATGTAACATATTCAAAAAAATGTTGCTTCAGATGGTGCCTAGGTGTAGACCTAGCTAATTAGATTTATGGTTTTTTCCCACCATTTTGGTGATAAATCATCAAGTTGTAGATTTTTTTTAACGCCAATGGGGTTGTTAGATTTGGTGGTCCATTTTTTTAAAAAAAAAATCTTGAGTTCATTAATAGTGATTGTGCAACTGCTATTTACAAACAAGGTTGTAACAAATTTCAACAATACACTTTATTTATAATAGGATGAACCATCCTCAATTTTAAAAAGAGTAGTCAATTAAACGTAGTTTCCTCATTTTTGAAAAGTTGGCCATGGAACAAGCTCCCTAAATTTTTGGTTTTAGGTCTACATGGAGTTTGAAACACTTAGGGTTGGTGCTTCTTTCATCTTATGTACATTTGCATTATTTTAGAAACTAAATGGATGTTGAAAATACTAAGACTGATGGCAAGTTCAATGTGTGGTTAATTAAAAGTCCTTAAAGTTTTGGTGTCATCTACGCCTTTGTCATGTTTGTGGACATTTCAACCATATTTTTAAATTGTTTTCAAGCTATGGATGTGGTTGCCCAAAATGTGATCACTAGGTTAAAAGAGGGGATTCATATGTTTATGTGGGTAGTAACTTGGTTGACATGTATGCAAAATGTGGGAGCCTAGAGGATGGATGCAAAGTGTTAGATATAAGATGTCATTTAGAGATGTGATCACTAAGACTACCTTAATATTGGGACAAGTGAAATGTGAGTGAAGAATGGAGGCGGTTGCAATCATAATCAAATGAGCCAACAATGACAAAGGATTCAACCACAAATGGCCCTTTTGTCATCATTTTGATTTTTTCATAAAAAGGAATTTTTGAAAGATTTTTATTGCAAGACGTTTTGAAAACATTTACAATTCCCCCAATGAATTTCATGATTTGTGTTAACTTTCTTTGAATAAATATGAATTATTTAAAAGTGTATAAATTTTGTTAAATTCTACATTTCATCTTTAAAAATGATCATAATTTCAAATCATGTTAAAATATGCTAACTACTTTAATCTTGGACATTGGACTAGTGTTGATTTTTGAATATTAAACAAGTCCCAATATTTTTTATTTTTTTCATACCTCACAAATATTAATATTTAGTATTTTTAAAAAATTCATGCAAATTTGGTATGTATTAGATTGCAAGTTGATTTTTTCCTAATATATGGTAGGTGTAAACTTGATATTGGTATTGGTATAAGGCACATATGAATATCATATTATTCCAATTCCCATACCAACCTAATATCGGTATAAGTTTGGTATTGCTTAAAGTCATTTTTGATTGGTAGGTTTTTAATACCAATATTAATACCAATACATAGACCCAAGTTGCACCCTAATATTTACCAGTACAACATTGGTTCAAATCTTTGTTGACCATAGCTTGATTGGCACATTTGCAAAATGTGGATAACTCAATTTAATGTCTTTTTGGTAATAGTGCAGTTGACATGTTTTCAAAATGTGGATGCTTGGGGGATGCTTGGAAAATGTTTAACAAGATGCCACCTAGAAATGTGGTCACTAGGATGTCTGCCCAAAAGTGGACAATATTATATGATGGATATATGTATATATATATATATATATATATATTGGGTTATCAACTACTTGATTGAAAAACTACAAGCAACAATGTGGGATACTTGTTGGGATCTACCTTATGCACAAACTTTCTTAAACTTTATATTACTACATAGTTCCATGTAGTTATTTTGAATTGCTTTAAGTTGCCTTGGATTCCTAAATTTTTTTTTGACATTTGATTTAAGTTAGAGTGTTTTAGCTAATATATTTGTCATAATTTGGGGTTCTATCTAGGTTTTCATTGTTGCAAGGTTTTCAAAAAGTCTACCACAAGACCATGTGCATCAACCCCAAATGTTGGACTTGTGACAAGGACCCAAGGTGCCTCAAATAATATCACTAGAAATAATCATGTTTTTTGTAACCAAGAAAACAAGGACTAGAAGTCCTCATTAACTCTTTAAATGATTATAGTCATACAATATAACTTTTAATCCTACATGGTAAAATAAATAATCATAAATGAGTTTTTTTAAATCATTAATGGATGATAATATTACATATGATAATAATGAAATCATTAGTTCACATTTTTTTCATCCATAGGACATCCATGATAAAGGACATAATGATGCGAACTTATAATTGTCATTTATATGACTATAAAATGACTATATTTTGAACAACACGGTAGTTGATGTATGACTAAATAATTATTGTCATGTAACGACATGGATAATATTGACACGGTAGTTTCAAGTGATTGTGAAATGATTGGCATATGAACAATCAACTATAAATTGATTATAAAAGACTAATGTATAATGACATGGGTAATGTTGACCACCTACTTAGTATCTACTTATTTCCTTACTCACCAACCCACCCACCCACCTACTTACCATATGACTAAGGACCCTTTAGTCATATAATGTCTAATATGACTACAAAATTAGTTATAAATGGAATCATAAATTTAAATTTTTCTTCTAGTGTATGCCATAATGGTCACAAGGTGGAGGATAACATGAGGATGACCTTGGTCACAAGGTGGGCCACAACAATGGGCACTAACTTGGCCATTGGCACCAAATTATCAAAGGGCCCTATGGGGTATGTCTAGTGGGGTGGGCTAGCAGAAGGGTCCACATTTAATATGCCATCACATTATAACCAAGGCATAAGTGGTGGACAATCTTTGTCTAATGTGTCCCCCTGGTAGAATTGGGGGCCAAGTGATGGATAGTTGGTGTCTAATATGCCTCCACAACAAAATTGGGGTGGTGGATAATGGGAGTTGGCCGAGTGGGTGGTTGGAATGTGTGTGGGGCATAGAACACAAAACCAATGGCAACTTTAGGACCACAAACAAGTGGTTCTTCTTACTTTAACTCTATGCCAAATTTTGATTGCCCTTTCGTACAAGGCCTTGTTGGCATGCCTAACCTTGCTATGTTTTTCCCTTAGTTTCTCAAGTTCCACTTTAGATGCCAATGTTAAACATAGTTCTTGGAGCATCTACAATGTCACAAGGCCCAATGCAGTAGCCCAAGGCAACCACAACCACAATGCCACTATCTCACAACCAAACCCAATTTCAACTATAATCAATAATTGAAGCCCAAAAGCAAGTAGAAAAACAAATAATTGTAGGGGAGGTAGTAGACATAATGGCAAAAGGCTTGAAACCCCATGTGGTTGAAGTATTGATGAAAGGGAGGATTATGGACTTGTAAAAGCAAAAATTATTGGGATGACACATTAAGGTCAATAGCACCTTGAGTGCTTGATGTGTTTATTGAACATGTTAGGGATCAAAACCCTAGGGACATGGGAGACCTTCATCAATGAATGGACAACCAATATGAATATTTGAACCACCAATTATCTATCAAGGGATTTGAGGATAATGTTTGTTTTTTTTTGAAAGGAAAGTGATCTCAATTAAAACATTTATTTGCAAAAAATATATTTAACTTGTTCACTATGGTTTAATGTTTCTATTATAACCTACAACCTTTTGTGATCTTTAACAACTTGCATATGATTGTTTATAAGTTTTGCACTTTCTAATTGTTTTCCATGTTTTTAAGTGCCACCTAAATGTTCCAATGGAAGTATGGTATGATCTCACCTATAATTGACATAAATAATGTCTTATTTCCAATAGCTTGTTTTGATGTTCATGACAATTGGGACCATCATGATATCATTGTTGTATATGTTCCCAAATGTCTCTCAAAAGCCCTAAATCTTAAGGCATCATCTTCCTACAACCCATATTTGCAAAGTTCACACACTTTAATTTAATGTTTTAAGTGGGTAATTCCTACTTTATTATTGATGTACAAGGGTTTTTTAATTTTTCGTGCATCCATATTATGATAGCATGGCAACACATTTGGGGGTGCCATCATAATCAAACGAGCCAAAAGCCATGTCAGATGATTGAAAAATTGTCAAAATTTTCAAACATATTTGTGTAATGCCATTTTAATGTCATATTGATCAAGGAAATTTGTGCTAAATGATTTATATGAATGATGAAGATTTTTTAAAATAATAATTTAATTTAATAAATTGATTTTTGGTTTTGATAAAAGACTTTTGAATATTAATATCCTAAAATCTATTTTATAAAACATTAGGTTAAAAACTCTTTTAATAAAGAAAATTTGATGGGAATTTTAAAAAAATATGATAACATATCATCCTCATATGAAAAACACTCATAATTTTAAAATATTGGTATTTGAAATTTTTAGAAATTCACAATATAATTTCAAAATGTTCAAATTTCAAAAGTAAAATTCTAGATGTAAATGGGTCATAATGTGTATGACATATGAACAAAGTTGTGGCTTATGATACAAAAAACTAAAGCTTAAAGTAGGTTTCATATTTTAGCATAATTTGAAGTTATGATCATTTTTTAAAACAAGACATAGATTCTGGCAATATTGCCAGAAAATCATATTTATTAAAAAAAATTTAACAAAAGCAATGTAGTTTATTGAGGGAATTGTAAATATTTTTTGAGAACATGTTGCAAAAAATAATCCTTCAAATTTTCATTTTTATGAAAAAATCAAAATGTTCAAAAAAGGCCCATTTGTGGTTGAATCCTTTGTTAGCATTGGTTCATTTGATTATGATTGCACCCTTGGGTTGTTTTCATGAGTAACTGCCAATGAATCCAAATTATCAAAAAATACTAACCAAGTTGTTCATGTCTTTGAGTCATGTAATGAGAATGCCAAATCCATCCAATCCTTCAACTCCACAATTCTTGAATTTATGTGACAATTTCAATCCATTCCAACAAGTCCAGGAAACTTAGGTTTGGGAAGGCACACTTCAAAATTTTGACTACAATGTAGTAGCTCACATGGTAGACCTTAACACCTTCCTTGAAAGGAAAGGAAAAAAATTGGTAGCAAAGTTTGACTCTACAACAAGTGCATGTGATGGGCTAGTGGGTTGACAATGTCCTACCTAAACACCAACTTTTAAGTTTAACCCCAAAAGTATTTAATATGTTTCAATTGCCCATTACAATACATTTCAACTAACATATGTTTATATTGTGATGTGTAGTTAAGTGATGTGGCCATGACAAGTATCAAGGTTCATACAATCACAATTCAAGCCCATGAGAGTGTGCATAAGAGCCCAAATCATTTAGCATTGGTAGCTAGTGTGGTGCATCATATATATTCAACCTAAAAAATGTATATTTTGGAATTTCAAGTAAAAGCCCAAGTTGTACATATAATTATTTGTCTTACCATTTTTTTGGGCTTAAAATCCTTCATGGTAGTGACATAAACAACTATAATGTTATATTGTAATCCACATGAACAATAAAAATGAAACCATCCTAGCTCCAACACATTAGACCCCAAAGCAAGGTCTAACCAATCTTGCAAATTAGGTTTGCACATGACAACTTTTGGTTGATATCTCCAACTTGAACTGAAAATATGTTTGTTGATTAGCAAAAATCTAAATAGTTTTGCTAGTTGATTTGAGTGAAATTATGTTTTTTGTGAATAGAATAGGTTAAAATAATGCACAATTTGTTGTACATTGGGTTTGGTTCCATATGGGTGGTAGGCTAGGAAGGTAAAGATATCAATTAGAACGAATCCTCCAATTTTGAAATCTCAAAGAAATGTCACAACAAAACAAGCTTCAACTCCATAAGCCTTACCTATGCCCCCCACCCATGCCACATGTGTTATTGCCCCCACCATGTTTTTGGTGATTTTAGTTATTCTCTTGCAAGTTGTTGAACTTCCATTACCATTCCAAAACTCATATTGTATCATGTATTACATGTCAGTATACATTATTGTTTACAACCTTCATGTGCAATTTTCATTAGGCAATTTAATTTTTTTTATAACCAAACACCACATTAGCGCTACCAAGTGTTTTATTATAACCCAAGGAGTAGTTCCTAATGTTCCTAGTATGTTTCATGAGGCTCCTAGTGTACAAAGTGGAGGTGTGTGGTCTGATGTTTTTTAATCAAGCTTTAATTTTTTTGAATGACAAAGATGACCTTCCACAACTATTTTTAAAGGACGTGAAAGGTCAATTCACATGTGCAAGTATGCAAAAACCTACTTAAGTGTGGTGTGCCTTAAAGCCATGAACTTTTTTTCCATGTATGTTAAAGACCATGTGGAAACAAGCTAGAAGTTTTTTTAGTTTTTCATCTCCTTGTATCTATGCCTCAATGATCAACAAAGTGGCGATTGGCACTTTGCAAGCATTTGCTTGAATATTTTAGGCTACAATACTCTATCATGTTTTGAATTACTTTAACTATCTCCTCAATTAACATTTTTTTCATTGTTGTAAGAATCTAGGAACTATCCTGGTTACAACTATAAAAGTTGCATGTGTATCTTAGTCTATAACTATTAAAGTTGCATGTAAGGTGCACCATGCAGCTACATTAGTCACACATATGACTACATTTTTACCCATATAGATGTTCTCTTAGGGTGTCACATGTACGTCCCTAATAGGATAGTTATATACATGTATATGTTGAAATATACAAATACATATTCCAAATGAACGGATGTGGAATTTTTTTATAATATGGACATGTGGCCAAATCTTGCCACAAACATAATAATAATAATATTTTGGTTTTTAATTTTTAAAATATCAATCATTGCCACATGTCCATCATCTAATGATTAATTTTTGATCAACTACTTGACAAATTTTTGCCATGTGGACACATCGTAGCCAATCAACAATGTAATATTAATTTTTATTATTTGAAAAATTAATTTACAAATTATTATTGATCACCACATGTAAAACATCTTATGGATAATCCATGTCTATTTGTCTAACAAAATGTTGCCATACATCCTACCCAATTGAGAATGTAAATTTTTATTTCTTTTTGAGATATATATGTTTTTTTGAATTACGATGTCCAATCATGTGTATATTATTTATTAAAAAATAAAAGATAATGAAAAACAAAAATATCTTTGTTGCAAAAAAACTAAATACGTCAAAACAATATGTTAAAAAAACATGGACCATAAGATGAAAAACACACCAAAGTAACTATTGTCACACACAAAACATACAAACTTGCAATAATGAAAGAAAATATCCAAAACACCAACACTCAAAAACTTCACATGAAAACTTAACTAAAAGGGTTAAAGAAAATCATAAATTAAGTAAATTAAGTAAAAAATGTAATCACCATGAAAATAACCTAGTTATTTTCTCTTGCTTTAGTGACTAATGAAAAATTAACTAAATTAGCTAGAATTCTCAACATTATCTAACGGATAATCCTTTTACACTTTTTGGACAAATTTTAACCATGTGGATGAATCCTAGCTGATTACAAAATGCCTCATGAGACTACAATTTGTTTGTCATAAACCCAATCGCAAAGGACCTTGCCACATCATCATATGTGATTATATTATTTAGTTGTAAAACTAGTTGTAAAAAACCATGCCACGTCAAATGGATGAAAAGTTGGTGTTAGTTGCATAAAGATGTGATTGTCATTTAGACCAGGTGCCACCTTTTTTTTTTGCATTTAAAATTTATGTGACTTGTCCAAGGTGACTAGGCCATGCTATAACAATCACATGTGGTATTTACAATTGAAAAATAGTCACAAATCCAATTGTTGATTCACAAATTCCTTGTAGTGTCCCATTTATAATTGGGACCTAAATAATGCCATTCAAACCTTCAAAATATGAATGACCCCACCAAGCTTTGAATCCCATCTAAATGAGGCTTGGGATACTATCCATGCATGTATGGATAGACCTTTCAACCCACCTCAACATCCTTTTGCCACCTCTTTGCCAACCCTAAACACCCCATAAATTTTTATAAACACATTAATAGCCAAGCTTACTTTAACTAATTTTAGCAACCCACTTGCCCCACTTTCTATCACTTCCATCTATTCCAATTTAACATTTATAACTCATTCCCAATCTAACTCCAAGGCAAGAATTAAAGGGCACCTCCTCAAAGGTCTTTTTTAATGTTGCACAATGTATCTTTTTACCCACATATACATGTCAAGTACAAACAAGGTATGTAAATTTGAGAAATTATACCCTATTCATAACCTTGGATATATGTAAAAAATACCCATACTTGAAGTTGGATAAGTTTTGGCATCATGATTTTGTAAGTATGTATGACTCAAACCTTAAATTTTGTTAAATTTAATAATTACACGGGGTGCCCTTCCTAAACCAACTAAGACTTTAGAAGCTCTTCAAAACAAAAGTTTATATGTGAAAATTTAATGCTTGTTTGGCCCACATATATAGGTGAAAATGAGAAACTTTGGGCAAACCATATGGGATAAAATTGGGGTGCCAAGAGAAAACAAGGAGGACCAAAGTGTATGTGTTTGTGTATATTTGTAATCAAGGACAAATGAAACATGTTGATTTTTACATTTTAACATTGGAATTGGCAACTAAAACTATCTTGAAATTTTCAGAATGTGAATTTTTCTTTTCATTTTTATTAAATAAATACATACCAATTTTGTACCCCAAAAGGGATATGTGATGGAAATTTTTGAATGTTAATATATCCTTACCCAATGGATAGATAAATGGACTATATATATAACAACATACCCACACAATGTTGGGTTTTTTCCTATTTTCTTGGAAATTTCAACCCTATGTTAATCGTAGCTAAGCCATTTTTTGTAGTTGCTTGCCCCTTTAATGATTCAATCTCCACATCAAGGCAAGGAAGTGGCATGTTATTTGAACATTTTCTCTTTCTTCTTTTGAGACACAAAATGTTGCACATGACTATAGATTTTTGGGGTATCGTAAGAACATGTCACTAATTTGCAATATTGATATTGTTATTACTAATCAATGGTTACACATTGCAAAAGGTGCAAATGAGAACCTTTGAAATGATGTTGAAGGTATTGAATTATTTTGTATGTACGGTTAGTAGTTAAATTTGGTTAATTCACAAAATGTAACACCGCGCTTTTAAGAACTCATTAGCAATTAATAGAGTACTATAGACTTATTGACAATTTTTGATTCATTATGTTGGATCACAATAAACATATGTTCATTCCTCTATAATATGTTATATTATAATTTTATTTATCATGTTAGGATTAATGTCATTGTTGCAAAAAGTTGTTGATGCCATTTGGGTGCAAGTACGTAGATAGGAGCCAATGGGATTACTTTACAAAAGGATTATGAGTCATTTTTAGTCACTTTTCACTTTTTCATATGAAAGAATTTTTGAATGAAATCTTTTGCAACTTGTTATTAAAAATACATATAGTTGCCCCAATATATCACATTTTTTTGTTCATCATTGTTGAATAAATATGAATTTTTTCAAAGTGTGTAAATTCTACTAAATTTTTCATTTCATCTTGAAACTATATCATAATTTTGAATCATACCAATATATGCTAACTACTTTAGGTTTTTATTTTTTATGTCACAAACTACAACTTTGTTTTGTATGTCATGCACATTACACCACATTTACATGTGGTAAAGGACTCTTGAAATTTTCAAAAATTTCAAAATACTTTGAATTTTTAAAATTTTAAAATTCCATATCTTTTAAATTGTGAGTGCTTTTTGAACTTGGGTAGTAGTAAGTTGCTATCATCTAAATATTTTTACCATCAAGATTATGTTCTTACAATAGTCCTTTACCTAGTCCTTTGTAAAATTAACCACATCTGATGTAACACCTATTCAAGTTCAAATGTCCTTTTTAAAAACCAAAACCTAAAATTTAATTTAATGAATTTTAAATTAGAATTCCTAGGTCAATATATGTAATTAAAAGACAAAAAGGGCGTTGGATGTTAAACATAATTAGTTAAAATCAAACATTTTTTTTTTATTACCATTTAAAACCATATTAATCATGGCAAGTTAGTCATTTTTCCCTCATATGATTGTCAAGAAACTAGAGTAAAAATTTATTCGATTCAATTTTAAGTTTTGATTTTAATTTAGAATGTTTGAAAATGTAGACCTATTACGTCAAATGGAATCAATTTTGCAAAGGACTATCAAAAGGATTCATATAATAAAATAATCTTCATTGAAAAAAATATAGATGATAAGAACACATTAGCCACGTTCAAAAAACATTCATACCTTTTTAAATGTGGAATTTTAAAACTTTAAAAATTCAAAGAATGTTTCAAAATTACTTTAGAATTTCAGAGCTTCAAGAGTCTTTTACCACATATAAATGGATTACAATGTATATGATGTATCAAGAAAAGTTATAGCTTAAAGTATAATAATGAATGTGAAATTTCAATTTTTGGTGATGACTTAAAATTTTGATCATTTTTCAAGATGAAACATTGAATTTATAAGAAATTTGCACACTTTTAAAAAATCGTATTTATTCAATAATGATTAACAAAAAAAATGTGATGGATTGAGGAACATTTTAAAAAATTTAGAACAAGTTACAAAAAAATTCATTCAAAAATTCATTTGCATGTAAAAGTTTTTTTTAGGAAAAAAAACGTGTAGTCCTTTTCCAAAGTAATCCCTTTGGCTCCTAGTTATAGGTTTTGATCCTCCTCAACTTTCATATTAATCATTTAGAACAACTTGGAATGATTAACATAACTTTAAAATGTTCCAAAAAAAAACATATGTAAAAAAGTTCACAATTTTCACCACTATCCAACATGATTTTTGGCTCCTATCTATGTACTCACACCCATTTGTATTTAAAGGATGATAATACCTTACTTTTGTACAAAGAAGATGATAATGGTTTTTTCTTTATAATATAATAAAATTTGAGGTTTGTTCAATTTGAACCTATCAATTCATTAAATATCTTGAAATATTGTGTGTGAATCAAAAACAATACACAAATATTTTATTGATTTTCTTCAAGGTTGCAATTGTCAATATGTAAAATGTGATAGCAACACATGATTCATCATTCTTTCAGATTTGAAATTGAGTAAGTACATTGAAAGATGGAAACAAAAATGATGTGGCTAACATTGTGAGGTTTATCGAAAACACAATTTTGCAAAAGTCTTCATAAATAACTCTAACTAAATGAATCTTGTTTAAAGAAAAGACCTCCTTCTACAAACTCTAATTTTGAGACCATCTTATGACTATTTCAAAATACAATAATGGAGTAAACATAAGGTAACTTGATTTTCTAGCCCTTTGGACCAATTCAAATGTGAAAAATATGATTAATAACAAATCATCCACCTTCAAAAAACCTTATTTGGTTGTGGTGGAACATGGTAGATAATATTAGTTTTATATGTCAAAGTTAAAGCTTTGGCCCAAAATTAGTATATTTTAATCAATATAATAATCAAACACCAAATTTTAATATTTGTTTGTCCATTCATGTGTGCAATAAACACATTGTTATATATGAAAGATTTGACACTCATACCTATTTTTGTGTTTTTTAACATTTTAAATATTTGTTGAATTTTCACTTCCCAAGTTTCCTCAAAGAATTTGGGAAGTTCAAAATGTGTGAATTGAAATCATATGTTAAAAGAACATTTTGTTCAATTATCCTTTTCAAAAAGAATTTTGTTAGCAAAATTTGCATCTTTTGGTTAATATTTTCTTTATGAATTTGTTATACATTTAAGTGGTGATCATCCATAAGAATATATAGAAAAAATGGCATTCATTCCTAGGAAGATTTAGCTAGATTTATTTATAAGCCAAACATGAAGTACAAATCTTTCATCATTTACATTCACATCTATAAATTGAAAACCAAATATAAAATTATAGAAATTTTCATTATTTTTCTCACTATTTTTACTATATTTCCTTACTATTTTTACACTTTTTATTATTTTTCTGATTTAAAAAAAAAATCAATTCAGTTTTGATTTTTAAATTTTAAATTCTTGAGAAAATTAGGTAGTAAAAAAAGGGTAGTTACAACAATCCACCAACAATCACTTTGATGTAATGAAAAATAATTATGTAATATTTGTTACCTATTGTTATTATCCAAATATTCACAAATACCATTTTTCTTAGTGAATTCTTGAAATTTGAAATTATAACTTTGTAAATAACTTTTTCTTGAAATGAGATAAAACCTTCTTGTTTCCTATCTTTCTCCATGTGGCCTATGTTTAAACCTATTTTTCTTCAACTTGATGTGATTTCTATATACCATTGAATTTGTGAAAAAGATGCCGAAAACAATTACTTTGAAGGAGTTCAAAAATAGTATTAAGTGCAAGCATTGGTTTGCCTTACCTATCATCTATGAGGTATCAAATTTCATGTCACCATTTGAGATATGTTTGAAACAATTGTTCTTCTATTTGACATGTATTTTATCTATGTTGTTAAATTTGTGAGAAAGATGTCCAAAACCATTTTGATTTAAGGACAATTTGAAGACAACATTAAGTGGAAAACATTAGCTTGCTTTAACAATCATCATTTAGGGGGTCGCAACTTTCTTGGACTCTTGGTGAAAAACAATATGCTTCAATTCCACTTTCAATTTCAATTATTAAAATTTCACAAAGAGATCAAATTCCATTGTTAAAATAATTAACAAACCATCATCTTGTGAGTTTTATAACTTAAGAATGGGTGGAATGCAAAATGAACCAACACCCATTAGTGCACCATGAATGATGGATGGTAATTAGTCAAAATTAATGTTTTATTGGGTTCCAATCCCACCAACTAATTATGGTGGCTAGCTCTTGCACATTGTTAATAGGTGAGTAATAAAACAACTATTGTCTATGGATAAACTATAAACCATTGCTTAGTAAATGTTGATATGTTAAAAACCATCATTTAACTTATTTACTACTTATTTATTACATATAAGAACCATAAGAATTTTTGTGCCAAAGTGATGGTCATCCATAGGATATTATATATATGGATTATCGCCTTTATGTAGAAAAAATGATAATCATCCCTAGAAAAATTTGACAAAACTTGAGTTTTATGTTGTTATGAATTATTAGTGAAAATCAACTAATCACAATTTATTTATTTATTTTGGAAATTAAGTTCCACTTGAATGAATATATTGAATGACATTACATGCACTTTGAATTGAATTAAAATTCTTATATTTAATTAAAATTCAATTGGATTTGGACCTAATTTTAATTTATTATATTTAATTAAAATTCAATTATATTCATATTGAATTTAATTTAACTCAATTCAAATTAGATTGAAAAGAAATGGGGTGCAAAAAGTATTGAAAATATGCTTGTGATTATGGTGTTGGGGAATTGTTTTTTGGAGAAACTTTTTTTGGGTCCAAATTTTTTTAAGTGTAACAAAATCTTGTCATAACTTCACCTTTTTTTTCTCTTTTACCTAGTCTTTCTTTTAAAACCATATAAAGACACATTTATGGATGATTATGATGGAACCTAAAATTGTAATGGTTTTAAAATATACTCCTTTTGAAAATTTTGACAACTTTTGATTTGTTATTTTTTATGAGGATTAGAATATAAGGTAAAAAAGGACTACAATAAGGATTAAGCCCTTTTCGTCATGTGTGGTACACTTTAAAAGATTTTCACCTTTCCATTATTATTTTCTTAGGAATAAATTAAACATCTTTCAATTTGGAATTGGCCAAAGGAAAACTTATGAATCTTAAAATTTTCCTACTTAAACTAGTTCCAATGAATCATCACCATAGTTAAATTTCATCAAACAATAGATGAATGAATGTAAAATGGACTTGCAAAATCCTCAAAAAAGAATGTTAAACATATAGGTACATGCCTTGAAATGTTTGGACAACATTATTTAACAAGGTGATTTTTTTCAACTTTTTTTAACAAA